>Ga0302240_1002701_pt1 | contig 11332 bp, 13 predicted proteins | sample AAG_UR_His_MG_FD_193538 | JGI IMG/M metagenome (GOLD analysis project Ga0302240, IMG submission 193538) | Enriched activated sludge microbial communities from anaerobic digester in WTTP, New Holstein, Wisconsin, United States - AAG_UR_His | ecosystem: Engineered > Bioreactor > Anaerobic >... | reverse complement strand
AGTTCGGCAACCTCAAGGAGTCTGTAATAGTCAAGAGATTCCTTCATGTGTGCCAAAACTATCATGCCTGTTATAATTGGATGATTATTCGTTACATTTGCATCCTTAAACCTGATGCCATGTTCCAGTTCAACCTCAAGCCCTATAAGAAACTGATCTGGATCAATATCCATTTTTTCAATATTTACAAGGTTAAGCAATATTTCAGCTTCCTTCGGAAGTATCTTTGCCTCTTTCAATTTTGTCCAATCTCTTATCTTTAATTCTTTACATACTTTACTTACCTCTGCTTTCGAAATATAATCAGGCAATTTCATTACAACCTCCTATAGTTGATAAAAAAATAGAACATGTTTTGATTTTATCATATTTTGTATTTTTCTCAAATATTTAAAGGTCATTTCGTTGACACACGTAATTTTTAAGTGATATAAAATGCGATGTCCTTTTCAAGGACAATTCCTATTAATATATTAGCAAGGAAGCAATTATGTTAAGAAAAAGACCATCGTTATCGCAGGTAATAATGTTTGGAATAACAATTGGAGTAGCCGTAATTGTTATTGGATACTTTGCAATGTATTTTCAGCGGAATAAATCCCTTGAAGCATCAAAAAAAGGGATATTTCCGAAAATGCCAGCAGTTGAGAACATTCAAAAATATACCACCGACAAAGATGGCGAGCACTATTTTAGTATTAATTATACTGCGAAAAAAACCTCTGAAGAAAATATCATTGTTTGGAGTAGGCTTGTGTACTCGCAGGACGGGTTAAATTCATATATTAGAAAACGTAAGCATAATGGGCTTTTTACAGAGGGCATTGAACAGCTTGAACAGAGAAATGTTCTTTATGAATTCAAATGCACTAAAGATAAACCAGAATATACTATCCATGAGATTTACGAGGTCGGCAAAGGCGGCAAAACACTCGATTACGGAAAAACCGACAAAGACAGGGAATGGGGATATGTTCCTCCGGGCACATATTTAGAATCTCTTTCCACGGTAATTTGTGCAAAAAAATAATTTTCAGATAAATGCAGAGACCTTTTATTTCAAGAATCCCTTTCCCATGCGTGGTCGTGTGATGTGGGGTTGACTCCTCTATCGTTTGTCAGCAACTCTTCCTGAATTGCTATCTGTTCACGGACATTAAAGATATATAAATCCTGGTCGTGCCGATGTGCTGCAAGTTTTGATAAAGCTGCTTCGTCATATTTGACAAAATTCTGTCCTGCTCTGGTAGCGCTATATCTTCGAAAACCCAGTTTCACCAGAACATCAACTCCTATGCGTACTGACGTCTCCAGAGATTCACGATAAATATTTTGTACACCGGCATCAATCAGCTCGTAGGCATCTATCCTGTTTCTTGCCCTTACCATAATCGAAAGATTAGGAAAATGTTCCCTTGTCTTTTTTATCAAGTCCATATTGATTTCAGGGGAATCGATAGCGGCAATAAGTATTTTTGCATGTTCTGCGCCTGCTGATTTCAAAATATCTGTACGTGTTGCATCTCCGTAAAACACCTTAAACCCCATTTTTCTCAAAAGGTCGACCCTATCTGAATCATTATCAAGTATCGTAGTGTTTACGCCGTTTGCACGAAGAAATCTGCCTATAGTGCTTCCGAAATGACCAAATCCCGCAATAATAACAGGATATTCTCCGCTGATATCCTCTGCTTCTTTTTCTACAACAGATTCTTTTGTACCAAAATTCGGCAGAACAAACCTTTCATTCAGAAGAATAAGCAATGGGGTTATGGTCATACTTATAGCTGTAACCCCCATCATTACATCTGTCCAGTAGTCGGACAAAATGCCGAGTTTTGAGATAAACGCAAAAAGTACGAATGCAAACTCGCCTACCTGACTGAGACTAAGGGTAAATATTGCATTCTGATCAAAACTTAGACGCGCCATCCGTCCAACCATATTTAGCACAAAGGCTTTGACGATTATTACGCCCGAAACAAACACTATCACTAACAAAGGATTGTCGATGATGAGTCTGAAATTTATGGATGCACCCACGGCAATAAAAAATAAACCCAGTAAAACACCCTTGAATGGTTCTATATCGCTCTCTAATTCATGGCGGAATTCTGAATTTGCAAGAACAACCCCTGCGAGAAATGTTCCGAGAGCCGGACTCAATCCTGCCATTGTCATGAGGTCAGCGGTAGCAATTACAATAAAAAGCGCTGCCGCTGTAAAAAGCTCCCTTAGACGGATACTCGCTACAAATCTCAGAAAAGGTACAATTAAAAAACGTCCCCCCAAAATAACAACCACTACAGAACCAAGCAGGGTTAACGTCTGTCTCCATCCTGGTAGCCCACCAATAAATGTTGCACTGTTATCCGAATGAATTTGTAACGAAGAACCTATAATCAGAGGAAGAAGCGCTAATATCGGTATTACAGAGATATCTTGAAACAAGAGAACCGCAAAAGAACTCTTTCCTGATTCTGCCTTGGCAAGACCTTTTTCCTTAAGTGTCTGTAAAACAATAGCCGTAGAGGACATTGATAGTGCAAGGCCGCTTGCCAATGCTGCCTGCCATGAAAAACCTGCTGCAATTAGAGCAACAAAGAATATTAAAGTTGTACCGCCTAATTGTAAGGCACCAGTACCTACAATCAATTTTCGCATACGCCATAGATTTGTCGGTTCAAGCTCAAGGCCAATTAAAAAAAGCATCATGACAACACCAAATTCTGCAAAATGCATTATATCTTTGCCTTCCTCTCCGACAAAGCCGAGAAAGAATGGGCCGATTATAATGCCGCCCAACAGATATCCAAGAACGGATCCCATCCCAAGTTTTTTTGCTATAGGAACAAAGATAATCGCAGTAGCGAGATAGATCAATGCGTCATGAAGAAAGCCTGCGTTCACCTAACTAATTACCCCATTATTTGTATTTGACAAAAGCCAATCGTTTAGGTACTCATGCCTGCATATTTCGTTGAGATTATATGTTCCCTGCGACAATCTTTCACATAATAAACGATAGAGTCCCCCATAGTTTTTAAGCTCTTTATCTGTCAAAAGATGCGTGCCGTGTACAACGAAGGGTGGAAGATAAATCATTTTACAAAAAAGTGCAGTTTGTTCAAAAGGTGCGAGAAACTCCCTTACCGTAAAGCCATTATGTCCCCCGTGCACATATGTATCCCTTGTACCACCAGCAGTCAATGCATTGAAAACAAGTTTGTCTTTAAGGTTATCTCCTCCATAGCCGTGTGCCCAGCCAAATTCAAGAACAAGATCAACCCATTGCTTGAACAATGCCGGAACCCCATACATATAAAAAGGGTGATGCCAAACAATAATTTTATGTTCAATCAATAGCGATTTTTCGAGTTCTGTATCAATATTAAAGTCAGGGTATTCTTCATATAGGTCATGGATTGTCACCTGAGCCATATCATCAATGCTACCAAGTAACACCTTGTTTGCCCTTGATTTTTCAAAACGAGGATGCGAGAAAATTATTAGAATGTTTTCCATAAAACGACCTTTTATTACAAAGCAATAAATGAGAACAATTTAGAAGTATCATTTTCATTATTTTAACATACAAGGGATTGCTAAAAAACAGAATTTTATGCTACATTTTTTGCCTTCTTTCTGATATGCTTTAACTCGGTGCGCCCATAGCTCAATTGGACAGAGCGTTTGACTACGAATCAAAAGGCTGCAGGTTCGAGTCCTGCTGGGCGCATTTTTTGATATTTTTCAAATGCTTATCACCCTACCCTTATCTGTTTCACTCCTGATCAATCTTCCAATACCTTGCTTTAACTTGATGTGTGTTTCATAAAGATATCTTTTCCTATATTCAAACGGCAGCATCATCTTCCTCTAAATTCATTTTATGTTCATCTGCAAAGTTTTTTATACAAAATCTCGATAATGTTGCCAGATTTGATCGGATTCCATGCAGGCTCCGGTTTACCTGAATCGATATTGTTGTCCTGCGAATCCCTTACATAATAAGAAATGAGATTATACTGTTTTTCGTTACACTTTATTGCAAAATAATTGAGAACGTAACTTATCTTTTCTAATCTTTTTTCATCGTTATAGCCATTATGTTTCATGGTTTCCATGAAATGAAATCTTCCTTTCGATGAAAACACCTGTTTTATCCATACCCTTTTAGCGCCTTCACTGTCTGTGATAATGCTTGTGTTATCATAATAATATTTGTCTTCCAATGATTTAGAAGAGGCATAATACACCCATTCAGCAGCATCGGTCATTGTAATGTTAAAACATAAAATGTAAATTATAGAAAACAATATTAGTGATTTTTTCATGTTGTCCTCCATTAGATTTTATTGAAGCATTTTTGACAGTTCGTAATGATTTATCTACTTATTTGAATTTATGTTAAAAAAATTGTCAAGTTTTTCTGCCACACCTGGTCTTAATCAAGATTTTTTGCAAAAAAACATATAAGCAGCAAATAGTCAAGTATTGAGAGCTTTGCACAATGGTCAAATTGTCATTTCGACCGAAGGGAGAAATCTTTAACAAGATGTCATCATTAGGATTTCTCGTCGCTTAAGCTCTTCGAAATGATATTTTGCAAAGGTCTCGTATTAGCTTGTACCTAATGTAGTATCTATTATCTACCGTGCCAATTTACCACAAAAAAATACCCCGGAAGAACCGGGGTATAAAAGGTGTCCTTTTGGGCTTATAAGCGTCTTGCTTAAACCAATGCTTTAACTACTCTTGATGCGTTTCACTAAGAAATCGCAAAAACAAATATCACCGTAAGTCTGTTGCTTTGCAATAATATTTGTTTTTTAAAAGCCGATTTCTAACCTATCAGCATTCTCAAGGTGATAAACGCCTTGACCATTTTATTGAGCAAAATCCACTTCACATTTTAATACGGGATTGTTATCCTCCTTTTTTACAGGAGCACTCTCAACCGTATTCTTGCTTTGCCCAAAGGCGGCTATGGCACTAAATACGGTATATTACCATGTCTCGCCTAAACTCAATTGTCAAAGAACACCTTTTGATTTAAGTATAGCTCAAATATATGTTTTGTCAACCTAAAATGATACACTGTTTCATAAAAGCGAAGGGGTCGAGGATTCGAGGATTCAGAGAAGCGAAGGGGTCGAGGATTCGAGGAGTCAGAGAAGCGAAGGGGTCGAGGATTCGAGGAGTCAAGGGTTCAAGTGGTTCTCTTGGAATATTTTTCAAAACAAAAGAGGCAAGGGGTTGAGGGGCTAAGGATTTCACAACCAGAGAAACGCAATAAACCAGATAAACCAGAGAAACCAGAAGGCGGTTGATAGTTTATGGCTCTTTAAACTGTAAGCGGGTAATTCCCTGTAAAGCATGCATCACAAAAGCCTGTCCCTATAAGGTCTTTTAATTCATCGATCTCCAGATATTTGAAGGTATCTGCTCCAATGAGTTTCCTTAATTGATCATCGGTACGATTTACAGCCAATAGCTCCCCGGGTTTTGCCATAGCCATTCCCATAAAACAAGGAAATTTTGGTGGAGGCGCTGTCAAACGCATATGAATTTTAGTTGCCCCAGCAGCGCGCAATTTTGGGATCAAGACCATTGCGGTTGATCCACGAACCAAGATCGTATCAATCAAAAATACCTCTTTCCCTTTAACGAGTTCACTATTTATTTGAAACTTCCTTTCGGCCCTTTCAAGCCTGTCCTTTTCTTTGGAAATTATGAATATCCTGCCGATTTCTCCTACGGTACTTATCGCCACCTTGAAGGGAATTCCAGTTGCCTCGTGAAAACCTAAGGCTGCTGGGATTGCTGCTCTCGGTACGGGAACAACCATATCAGCCTTTTGAGTTTCTGATTTTGCGAGCTTTGCGCCAACTTTTTCTCGAAACTCATAAGCGCTTCTTGAAAAAACCTGACTTGCTGGTGAAGTATAATCAAGGCATTCAACAATACATGGGCGAGGATTTGGTGTAGCAAAAGGAATATTCCTTAGCTCTTCACCATCTAAAACTACCATTTGACCTGGCTCAACATCTTCTATCCATTCGAATTGTCCATGAAAAGCGCATGTTTCTGAAGCTACAGCCCATCCGAAATCGCCTTCCTCGCCTCTTCTGGCAAGTGAAAGAGGTCTAAACCCGAACGGATCCCGAGCGGCAATCAGGGTTCCGTTATGAAGGATAATTATGCTGAATGCTGCCTCACTCCCTAAAACACTCAATGTATTTTTTGTTTTTTCAATCAAATCTGCGCCTTCTGCCCGAGCAATCATTTGAAGAATAACTTCTGTATCAGTTTCTGTTTGAAAGAGACCGCCAAGTTCCTCCATCATTTGCTTGTATTTTGGGATATGACCATTATGAACAACGGCAATCTTTTCTTTTTTGAAACTTCCGATGATAGGCTGAGAATTTCTTTCACTGGCTTTCCCAGCAGTGGGGGCACGGACATGACCAATTGCAACTGTGCCAAAATTTAAGCGACTCAAGGGAGGGGATTCAAAAATTGATCCAAGGCGCCTTACTTCCGTGAAAGAACCGTCTCTAAGGCCCGACACAATACCCCAACTCTCATGTCCTCTGTGTGAGAGATTTTCAAGGCCGGTTCTTACTTCAACAAATGCATTACCTTTACCTATAAAACCAAAAACTCCACTCATCTCACTACCTCTTAATAGTCACCACAGGCTTGGTGAACATCTTATATCGTTCTAATCATGAAAACCCTCTGGTCTGTTCTTTATCATAACCGTAGTAACAAGTTTATAGCAATAGTAATCTGAGATAACCCACTCAAAATCCACACAAAGACAAGCATTATCAAGACCGAAACAACCGCCTTCGTCATCAAATGTATAACCGAGCATTATTTTCTCAACAAATTGCAATTATGAAGGTACGGTGTTGTTGAACATGCGGGAGAGAATTATTTATGATTTATGATTGAGGAATTAGGATTTAGGATTGAAAACACAAAGCCTCAACTGCCTTCTGCTTGTAGAGTGAGTAGGGTAAGGGAGTGTGGTGAAGTGTTGAGCGGTAAAATCAGCAGAGTAAGTGGAATTCTTCGCTTCTAAGTTTTGAAAAAAATATTCCAAGAGAACCACTTGACCCCTCGAATCCTCGAATCCTTGAACCCTTCGTTTCTCGAAGGGATTTCTGTAACATTGTTTCCTAACAACTTTACCCGTAGGGTGAGTTGTTTCATCAGAACAAATCTTTCTCCTGTTCTGATGAAGATGTTATAACTCTGTGTCCTCTGCGGGCTCTGCGAGAAACGACCGCCTTTCATCCCTCGACCACGTGCCTCTGTTGTTTTGAAAAATATTCCAAAGGAACCACTCGACCCCTTGAATCCTCGAATCCTCGAATCCTTCGCCTTTCAGAATTAGAATTTGGATTGAAACCATGCAACCCCAGGTTGTATAAGAAACTAAAAAATTAGATATCCCGTGCAATGCAAATGAGCAGCACTGCTATAACCCCTACAGCAATTGAAAAAAATATCCTGGTGATTAGTCTTGCCTCCAGACTCCATGCAACGCCAATCAATATCCCAATCGTAAATCCGTTTACTATTTCTATGAGAAATCTCTGGTACATATGGTCCTCCATCAGCGAATCTGTTTTAACATGTGAACTACAACATGTTCTCCAAAAAAGTTTACAAGATACCTGATGCCAACCGTTGACATCCTCGCACAGCTATTATAAGTTTATAATTCTTGCTTGTTGTGATCGATTACCATTAAATGTTATGACCACAAGACGAGGTTTCTTGGTTTCACTCGGAATGACAAGCAGACATATTATGGAGGTATGGCTATGGAACAAAGAAAAGCCACATACACCTCGGCAATTCGAATGGCGCATCTTGTAGCAATGCTTTCACAGGCATGGAGGCCTCTGTCTGTTGAACAGATAGCACAGACACTGAATGTATCTGCAAGGACGCTATACCGATACCGCAAAGCACTCAATGAGCAACTATCTTCCTCAGACGGGAAAGAATTTCTCAAGGTTATCAGAGAAGGCAAAAAGGAATTGTGGTATCTCTCCGACCAAGAGGAGATAAACAGCGCAAACGGCTTTCGGATTATATCCGTGTTTGTTGCAAAATCCCTCCTGAAATTCATGGAAGGCACAGTCATAAAAGACAACATAGACAATATCTGGAACATTGTTGCAGGTCAACTGCCTCCATCAAAGAAAAAGCAGCTCGAATATTTTGACAGAAAGATACGCTGCACAGGTTTCGGCGGCAAAAATTATGAAGAAAAGGATATAATCCTTGCCGCTGTCCTCAGAGGATTAATTCATCAAAACAAAATCCGGATGCTATACCAATCCAGTGGAATACCGAAAGGAAAATCCCGTATAATCCATCCATATACGCTTCTGCTTCATCGCGATACCTTGTATCTCCATGCGTATGATGAGGAATATCGTGAGATAAGGACATTTTTAGTAGACAGGATACAGGAGGCATCAAATCTCAGCGAAAATTTCAGGTACCCGTTAGATTACAATCCAGAAGCCTTGACCGAAGGTTCGTTCGGCATATATGATTCACGGTCTGAAAAACCCTTTAAAGTGGTTGTCTCTTTCAAGGCATACCTGTGGGACTACATCACAACGAGATCCTGGCACCCTTCGCAGAAATTCCTATCTGTTCAGGACGGCAGTTTTAATATGGAGGTGCATCTTTCTCATACAACAGAATTCATCCCCTGGGTTCTGGCGTTTGGGAAAGAAGCAAAAGTTCTTGAACCAGAATTTCTTCGCGATACCATAAAAAACGAGCTTGAGCAGGCATTTATGAGGTATTAGAATCAACTCACATTACTCACCAGGACACAAAACTTTTTTTTATTTTCCAGACCTCGTGCCAACCGTTGACACATCTCCCGCTCTATAGTTAATTCAGGTTTGAGAAATATTCCAAAAAGGGGGTTGAAATATCGTTTCTAACAAAATCAGAATGGATAATGTTTGGCATATTGGCGCTTCTATTCACCCTCTGCTGGCTAATATTTGGCATAGATGCACTCAAATACCTGGCATCGTGAGGCAAGCTATACAATATGTCCCCGTCCGAAAAAGACACGATCTGCTTCGCAAGCTTCTCCACAAGAAATACGAATACAGGAGCAGGCATCTTTGGACCATAAAGTTAATACCGCCGATAATATAGTGTTTAAAGCAATCCCCAAAAAGTTGCAGTGGCAAGGGAGCATAAATTGAAGGATTTAATAGAAAACATCCGCATAAAAGAGGAAGGAGATCTTTTTTCTTCCATGATGAGAACTTTCAGCGCAGATGTAATCAGCCCACTTGTCTGCAAAAAAGACAAGCTCGACGATGATACTCTATCAGGTTTCATTCGTGGTCACTATCTTAAACTGTCTGAAGATTTCGGGTGCGATATATTTAGGCTTTGCCAGGAAGTGCTGAAAGACGTTAATGCCCAAAGCATCCTCGGCATCCCCATAGAATTTTATGTTGAGAGCAACAATGAAGCCAACGCATGCGCCTTACAAAATTTCGACAAGAAAGGGCCTCATTATATAGTTTTTAATTCAGGATTGTTGAATATGCTCGACAAAGAGGAGCTAAGGTTCATAGTTGGGCATGAACTCGGCCATCTTATCTATGAACATGCATTTTTAAATTGGCTGCTCGCGACTTTTTATCGCAACAACGAAATGCCTCTCTGCCTGAAGGGCATCTATGATTTCTGGAACGAATTGTCCGAAATGTCTGCAGACAGGATCGGACTGCTTGTTGTAAAAGATTTAGATACGGCAATTCAGGCTGCATTCAAGGTGTCTTCGGGCTTAAATATGAAAAAAATGAATACAACGTCAAAGAACTACATATGCATGATGGATAACCTTATATCGGATATCAAACAAGACCAGGGCAGCCGCATGCTGTATTTTCACCCCGCTAACCCCGTGAGGGTAAAGGCGTTGGAGTTGTTTTATCATTCTCGAACACGGCAGCGCTTTATAGACAGTAAGGGATGCATAGAAGATGATGAGCTAACGCTAAATACAGGCGTGCTTATTGATAATCTGAGGCTCAAGCCAACAACAGAGTTACAGCAGGCAGAGTTTGACTTCCTCATGTCCGCGGGCTATTTAATCATGACGGGTGAAAGCGGGTGGAATGATGAGAAAGGCTATTGCCTTGTAAATATACTTGCCGGGTATCATTACCGGTCCAAAATCCTTCTGGATAACTGTCTGAATGAAAAAACCATGTCCGATATGTTTGAAAGAAGCTCTTTGGTAATTGCTGAACGCTATACCTCCCGGGCAAACGATCTTTTCGCTCAGTTGGTGCCTTTAATTGCAAGAGGTGATAAAATCAGCAAACACGAAATGGATATGCTGTTTTGTATAGCAAAAAAGCTAAAAATACCGGAAGATGCGGCAGTTGGAATGATACTTGAAATAATAAAAGACCATTTTAAGCCAAGGGGGATAGTGCAGTGAATGCAAAAAATCATAATAATAATTGCTCTGTTGGTTTTAGGTTGGTATTTATTAATCTTTTACGGTAAGCCATTCGCAATTCGCATACTCTCTTTCAATTTCTTCAATAAGTGAAATGAGTTGCATATCCTCTTCACACGCTTTATCCTCCCTAATTGCCTTAAGAAGGGTTTTTACATCGTCAAGGTCTGCAAGATTGCTCGTGTGGATTGTTTTATTGTCTTTTCTGATTTTGTATCCGCCTTCACTATCCTTAACCGTATAAGGGATAATAGATTTCAACAACTTTAGAAAATTCAGAAGGGCTTCTGCTGCAAGATTTAGAGAATTGCACTTTTTAAAAATCATCGAAAGTTGAAGCAGATTATCAAGGTGCTCCACGCTACCGTCTCCGATTAACAGTCGTGCCTCAATGGCATCATCAAAAGCGCTATTTATCATCCCGAGTCGTATAAACAACCCTGCCCTATTGAGAAAAAATATTGGTTCGTCCGGAGCCAGACTACACGCCCGGTTATAGTCTTTCTGTGCCTCAATATACCTGCCCAGTTCCATCATTGCATTGGCGCGGTTGTTGAATTCATCTGCCCTTGTGCAAAATGAATTGACAGTTTTTTCTAAGAATTCCCTGTACGAAGCTTCCATCGCTACTCCTTACGGATTTACCGGCACCCACTTTTTGTATGAAGGCACCCAGTTGCCATCAATCCACTGACCCTTTGTCTGAACCCATTCACCAGGAGGGGAATCACCTTGTCCATCGGCAGATGCGTATGCCCTCTGTTTCATCTGTTTTTGTTCTAACTGCTGGAGGTG
>Ga0302240_1002690_pt1 | contig 11371 bp, 10 predicted proteins | sample AAG_UR_His_MG_FD_193538 | JGI IMG/M metagenome (GOLD analysis project Ga0302240, IMG submission 193538) | Enriched activated sludge microbial communities from anaerobic digester in WTTP, New Holstein, Wisconsin, United States - AAG_UR_His | ecosystem: Engineered > Bioreactor > Anaerobic >... | reverse complement strand
TTTGCCATTCGGCGACATGGTATATCGGAAGTCATTTTTGCCTGAGTCTCTTCATCTTCCAATCCGCCTCGGATATCAGTTGCTGCAAGTCCCGGTGCAATTGAATTAACTGTTATTCCCAAAGGAGATACTTCTCGTGCAAAAGCCTTTGAAAAGGCGAGTATGCCTGCTTTTGCCGCAGAATAATGAGCGCCACCAAAGACACCTCCTCCTCGCTTTGCCGAAACCGAGCTCATACTGATTATTCGTCCATAATTTCTTTCGATCATGTATGGCGCAACGGCCTTGAAAAAAAGAATGGAGTTACACATCAAGCAACGGAAGATATAGCTTTTATGACTACATTGCCTAACATGAAGGTTCTTGCACCCGCCGATACAGAATCGGCAAAAGCCGCATTCGATATCGCTCTTGCTACCCCTGGCCCTGTATTCACACGCCTAATGAGAGATCCGCTCTATGATTTCTATAGCTCAAAAGAAAGCTTTGTTCTTGGAGGATCAAAAACCATAAGAACTGGAAATGACATTACCATAGCTGCTTATGGAGATATGGTAATTCAGGCTCTTCAGGCTGCAGAATTGCTTTCTCATAAAGGCATCGAAGCGGAAGTAATCGACTTCTATTCAATCAAGCCATGGGACAAGGCAGCGCTTGAAAATTCGCTTTCTAAGACAAATGCTCTCTTAGTAGCAGAAAACCATCAGCGCCGAAATGGTTTTGGCTACGAACTTGCGGTTTGGTGCCTTGAAAATAAACCTGTTCCCATATCCTTGATAGGATTAGACGATACATTTGGAGAAAGCGGAGCTTATCTAAAGACCCTGAGGAAATTTGGCATGGATGCGGACGCCATAGCCGAAAAAGCGGAACAATTGGTAAACCGGAAAAGAATGGCTTAAATATATTCAATAATTTGCTCAAAACAATGCATATTCATGCACTCACCCCTTGACAGCGTTTCTATAAATCGTATACAAACTCTCCTCATATATTGAGCAATGAGCAACTAACCCGGCGTTGCCGGGCATGCATAAGCACAATCCAAGGAGGCCACATTATGCATAAAAAAATGCGCATAATGCTGCTCGCTGGTATCCTGCTATTGATCGCAGGATGGGTCGTTTTTGCTCAGGATGTACCTGAGGAGCTTATTGCTCGCATTGACATTCTAGGCCCGCAGCTACTGGAGATGAATGAATGGCTGTATCGAAACCCAGAGCCCGGCCATCAAGAATTCAAAGCAGTTGAGAGAATCACTGGTTTCTTGAAGGCAAATGGCTGGTCGGTCGATATCGGATTAGCCGATGTTCCTGCTCGCTGGGAGCCAATTCTAGAAAAAGCTCACAACATAAAGGGCTTGCCAACATATTTCAAAGCGACCTATCCAGGGCAAGCGGGAGGGCCAACAATAGCATTCTTAGTGGAGTATGACGCGCTGAGAGGACCAGGAGGCGTGGCCTTTCATGGATGCCAACATAATATGCAAGGACCTGTTGGAATTGGTGCGGCGACAGCGCTGGCTGAATATATGAAAAATCATCAGATACCAGGAAAAGTGATCGTAGTCGGAACGCCTGCAGAAGAAATCCCTCCTCCTGTCAAAGCGATTCTCTTTGATGCCGGTGTATTCGATGAAGTTGATGTTGCAATTATGTACCATGGTGGAAGCAAGACAAGCTACAACCTTCCCGGTTCATCTGGTATGGCCCTCGATTCCTATGAATTCGTCTTCAAAGGGAAACCATCTCATGCTTCGGCTGCTCCATGGGAGGGTCGTTCGGCTCTTGACGCTGTAATACTGATGTACAACGCCATCGATGCAATGAGAGAGCATGTCGATCCAGGAGCAAGAATGCATGGAGTAATCACAGATGGAGGCGCAGCGCCGAATGTCGTGCCTGAGCGCGCTGCAACTGTTTGGTTTATCCGAAATTTCAAGCGTTCGCTTGTGGATCAGCAGGTTTCAAGAGTTATGGACATTGTTAAAGGGGCTGCCCTTATGACCGGTACGACCTATGAAGTATCGTTCCAAGGAAGATATGATAACAGCATAAATGTTGGATCGCTCGAGAAACTCTCATACAGCTATGCCAAGCTCTTTGGCGCTACCGATCCAGAGGAGCCAGATCCCTTCCCTCCGACCACGGGAGCATCTACCGACTTTGGAACAGTGAGCTATAATATCCCATCTATCACTGTCAGCGTCAAAAGCGCTCCAGAAGGAACACCAGGTCATAGTCAGGAAAATGCAGATGCAAGCGTAAGCGAACTCGGAAGAAAGGCATTGATAACTGCGGCAAAGGTGGAAGCTTCTCTTGGGCTAAGCCTGCTCACGGATCCAGAGCTTTTGCAAAGAGTAAAAGAGGAGCATGCTGAACTTCGCAAGAAGAATTGATCGAGTCTTCTTTGGCCGATTCGCCGATTCATAGAATGTTTGAACCGATTCAATCTATGCCTTATACGAACGACAACGGCATCCTCGATAAGGGCAAGCTTGGATCTTAAGGCACAAAAGTCGCTCTATGCTCGGATATGAGCATAGCCAAAGACACTTACATCGAATGGGCCATACCTCATCGCTTTAAGCCAGTAATCAGGATAGTCAAGAGTGACGGCAGCCAGCTTTTCAACGGCTGGCTGCATCTTAAATTCTTGGGATTCTATGCTTTTGTAATTTTATTGAATTTCCTTGAACATGTTGTCATATCGGAGATTGGCCCAATTGAAAAGAAAGTAGAATTCTTCACTATCAGGCCAGTAAGCATTACAGAACGATAGACTATTCCTTGTCAAATTCAAGCCTATTCAAAGGTGATCAATCGATCCTGGCCAATAAACCGAACCAACAACCATCAACAAATAAGGATTCCGCTAAATCAAACGATTTCTCAATAAGCTTAATCGGTGACGCTAACTAAGGGTTCCTGAAGGATTCCCTTTTCTCTCTTTCAAGCAGCCACAGACTACCAAATTCGCTTCCTCAACGCTCTTCTCACCATCTCAAATAGGGTATCAATAAGTAACACAAAAAAGGCTCTCGCCTTCCTCCGATAGAGCACCATCAGATTCATCACCAGAAATACAAGCATGATCGCGCTCTCACTTGTTGCTCTCAATTTCATGCCTATCCGATCAAGCGAGTATCGCCGTTTCCCTTCCCCAAACTTGCCTTCAACCGCGATCCTTGTTCTCTCATCTTCACGCTCTATGCTACGCCGTTCGCGCAGTATAGCCTTATTCTTCTGACTCTCTTTGAATGGGCGCCCCAGCTTCGGCCCTGAAAGCCGTATCCCATATTCCTGGCAATACTGGAGGTTCTCTCGTGTTCTATGGATCTTATCTGCACAGACAACTTCCGGATAATATCCATATCGTTTCCTATATGCTCCTATCTGTCCTTTCAAATCCTGACATTCGTTGTACGCTTCCCACGAAAGTCTATCCACCTCCGCCAATCCATCCACCAGACTAACCGACAGCTTCGCCCCAAACTCATACTTCACCCTCGCCTTGCCGCGCACAATCGCTCGTACATGCGGTTTACTGATACTCACTATCCTTCCTTCAAGTGAGTGGCTCTTCTCACTGTACATCTGTCGCTGCTGCCGTACCAGATTCCGTTCAACATATTGAAGCTGCTGTTTCTATGCTTTCCGCAGTGTCCTTTCTCTTGGCTTACGATTCCGTATGAACATCAGAAATTCTTTCCTCGCCTTCTTCCGGTAGGTCCTCGGCTTCTCATACTCATGAGGAGCATGTTTCTGAAGCGTATCGATAATCCCTTCTGTCTTCCTTAGCGCTTCATCTAATAAGCCCACATCCTGCGGAAATCGCATATTTTCGGGTGCACAGGTCGCGTCCACAATCAACGCTCCTTTGTTGCCACCCCCAAAATCTCCTTCAGAAGGATCGTGATCATCGTGCTCTTTTTGAACTTCTTGCTTCTGCTTCTCGATGATCAGTGCGTTCACTTCTTTCAAAATATTCCCCGACAGCCGCTTTCTAAAATGCACCATCATACTGGGATCAAAGGGAAGTTCATCCTTATACCCTTCATACCCTAGAAAGTACTGCAGATACGGACTCTCCCTGATATCCTCTACAAGTTCTTCATCTGATATTTTCTTCTTCTCTTTTACTATTAAGGCCCCTAAGGCAACCCGCACCGGAAGTGCAGGCCGTCCATTATTTGTCACAAAGAGCTTTGAATACTTCGCTTCGACTTCGTCCCACGGAATTAGATCCGCCAGAATTACCCAACGATTCCGCCGATTGAGCTTCCCTCCAAAGACCATGTCAAATTTATCAAATTCAGGCACTCTTTATGGTAGGGTAGTCGGTACATCATTTCCCTTTCAAGTGCACGCCTTTTTGACCTTTTCCCTCATTTCCCATGTACTTTATGGGATCATTATATCTTTTATTATATTATTATACAATGCTTTAGTTATTATTCAGGAGCCCCTATGTATGGTCTGAACTCGGAGGGGAACACTATAGAATTCTCTAACGATAGACAAGCAATCTTCCATATTCAATGATTTTATATGATTCTATCGGATAAGACCTTTCGCTAACTTTGCCTGTCAAGTCTGTCGAATCGATAAAATAGACATTCTTTCCTTCGAATCTATCAAACAGCGCGACATGAGAAATCGTGCTATTTTCCCCCATAAAGATCAAATCACCCTGTTCGGGGGATACCTCATCGCAATACTTTTCCATACCGGCCGCAGTCATATCAGAAAAAGGAAGTATATAGCCAAAATCAGCACAAGCATATTGATAACACCGAACGACCAATCCTGAACAATCCACTTGTATAGTTTTGGGAAGAGGATCTTGTCCTCCCCATAAATACTCTGCTCCTAAAGACTCGTATTGCTTTGCATAATGATAAGCGGCTATTCTGACTTCAGGGGGCGCTAATTCTTCCTTAAGCTCATAAGAGACTAAGGAGCACGACTGGATGAGTTGCGCTATGAAGAGCAAAAAGATAAGACGCTTCAATTCATGGGCAAGGTTCATATTTCTCGTTTCTCAAAAAGTATAATATATGTCTTGGTAAAGAAGAAATCATCCTCGTTTCAAAGTCTCGATAAGCAGTTTATTGATATAGATTTTTCCCCTTCTCATTTTGTGAAAATAAAGCACGCCGATGGACTCAAGTTTAAGGCAAGGGTATGCGCTTGGTTATTGAGGTCGAGCTTTTCCCCAGTTGCAGAAAAAACCTTTAAAGTTTGTGTCTCATAGATTGGCATTTATGAGACACAACGATGCTTGCATATATTTTATGAGACTCAAACAATCTCCTTGCCCTCTGCAATTGGGTATGAGCTATTTCTGGGATTAAGACCTTCATACATAGTGATGAACGAATTTCTGCGACTCTATATTTGTAGGTGGGAATTTCCCTTCGTGATAGTTTACTGGCACTAGGTTGGCTCCTTTATTTTTTGTTGGCTATGATTCTCTGCATTGTCTGCCAGAATCGTCTCAAGATAGTGCTCTTTATCCTCGTACAGGAAAACTACATGATGTGCAAGCATCTTGGCTTTGTCGATGTTCCAGTGCAGCGTCATGTCCGCGGAGGACGTATCTGAAAGAATATATGAGTCGAGGGTTAAGTCGGGATCGGCAAGACGGGCCTCTATTTCTTTGACGTTCTTATAAAAGTCAATTTTGGGGTCTTCGAACCCCATTTGTGTGATTGCTTTTGGATCCACAAAACGCACGTGTTGACGGCCATTCGCGTCGATAAGCCATAGTATGAAGTCAGGGTGGAAGTTGCCTGCTTCAAAAAAGCCCACACCCTTGCCCCTACTCAAGTTGCGCAGCATAAAAAGCTCTCTGTGCGCAAAAAAACCAGCCTCGCCCTTCGCTTTCTCTAGGGCATAAAACTCCTTAATATCGCGCACAAAATGGCCTTCGCCTCTATTGAGCGGCACAGGGCTGATCTCCAATCTGAGATGATCCGCCGTCACCCCTTCTTCAGCGGTGTAGCCAGTCCTATCGGTATCTATCGTTAAGAGTGGCTGAAAAAGATGGCCTGCAAACCAGATCGCATCCAAATTCCTAAAACTCCACTCCGTTGCAGAGCGATTTTCGATTGTTGTTTTGAGTTGCCGTAAGCTTGCAATAAGCTCTTCATCTGACTTGTCCACCGCAATGCGATAATACGGGGCGCCAGGTTTTTCGCCAACACCAAGCAGATTCGGATCCGAAGCCTCCAAATAGCGCACCTCGAGATGGGGCAATTCCCATTTTTGCTTCTGGAATATGTAAAAACGCTCCACATATTTCTTGAGGAGCGCGAGTGCAATTTCCTGCCAGGTACGTACGCGCTCGTATGAATCGAACGCGAGCTCTGCGCTGGGAATGAGCAAGGTGTACCATGACGGATCGATAAGTAGCTCGCCTATCACCGTGTGCGGGATGTTGAGATTGAACCAGCCCCGCTCAGCCCTATAGCGCTCAAGCTCGAAATACAGCGCTTCTATGTTGAGAAATGCAACATGCCGACCCGTCAGGTGAGCTTCGTTGAACTGGTATTGTGCTTGCCCATCGGTCATGCCTTTGGACTTCATCGCCTGAATTTTCGGATACCAGTTGACCACGCTTTTGTTTCTAAGAAAGGTCTCGAATGTTGGATCGATCGCGGGATCAGGCCTAGACAGCGTGGGTATGGGAGCAACCCTGCGGAAGGCGTCGCCAAAGTCGGTCTGAATGCCATTTATGGTCTTTTGGAGCCGCACCATCTTTAGCGGAGGCAACTGTTCCAGCTTGATAACGGGCAGGAAAACCTCTTCCTGTTCTTTGTCCGGAGACAGCCCCTCGTCCTGCAGGTATTCACGGAATTGCGCCATGTAGTTCGCGCGTATGCCGAAAATGCTAAGCGTTTCCAGTATCCCTAAGTGCTGTGGACGCGCGAGATCTGGAGGCAATTCCAGCGCCGTGCTGCGCTTCAGGCTCAGGTTGTAGCCCTTTAGCCGAACACCCCTGCCGAAAAGCTGGATGATCTGCGCACCCTCGCCTCTGCCGACATTCATAAGACCCATGGTGGATACGCGCCAGCTCGACCAGCCTTCGGTGAATTTTTTGGACCCGATGAGGAGATTAACAGGTGAATCCTGAGCATTGATAGTCTGGAAGAGCGAGCCAGAGAATTCGCGCTCTCCAGTTTCGAGGCCATTTTTAGCACAGAGCTTAAGGAGGCTCGCATCATCGCCCACATTGATGACACCAAAAGGCTCGTTCTCGGCGCCTAATCGCAGCGCAATTTCTCCTTCAGCCCCTTTCAGATTTTCGAGGTAGAGAAGCCCACCCGCAGGCGCATTAAAAATCGTTTTGAGTGTCTCTTCGAAGATCGCCTCAGCGGAAATGTTCCGCGTGTTCAGATAAACAAATCGTCGTTCAAAGATATTCCGGCCATCGGCGGTCACAAGGCCTCGGGCGAGCACCTCATGGATGCGCTGGATCGAGCCTTGTCTATCGCGCACATACCGCGCAAAGAACTGCAGAATCTCGACAATATCGCTTGCATCGCGAGCAGCGAGAGTTTTTGTGACGCTGCTTCCCACAAATACCCAAAGCGGTTTTTCTACAAGGAAAGGACGCAAAGCGGAAGCTTCGTCCTTATACAGTTTGAGCTGTTGATAAAAGGTGAGTAAGCACGCCGTGAGGTAGAGTGCAAGATGGCCACGCTCGGTCTCTTCGTCCAAATTGAGAATCTGATACTCCTTGCCAAAGCCGTCCTCATAAAACCTGGATTCCCGAAAAATTATACCAAGGTAAGAAATAAGAGCATCTAATATAGTAAACAACCACCACCAAAGGTGGTGGCTTTAAGAATCCTGGCTCTCAAAGAGCCCATAATCCTTCGAGTTATTCTCCTCTTGTTTCTCCCTATCTTCCTGGTATTTTACATAACGACGAATCTTATCTTCGTCCATCCCGATGGTCGTCACACAATATCCCCTACTCCAGAAATGATTACCCCTATATGGCTTCTCCTTTAGATTCGTATGCCCCTTGAAAACTGCTATCGCTGTCTTCCACTTTATAATCCCCATAGCGTCTGATATCGATATCCTCGGCGGTATCGTCGCTACCATATGCTCATGATCCTTCCTGATGTTGAGCTCCAGTATCTCTATCCCTTTCCATTCACAGACTGTCCTGATCTTGTGCTCCACCATTCTCGCGATATCGCCTTCCAGAATTCGATATCGGTATTTCGGCGTCCATACGATATGATAACTGCATTGATAGATAACATGCGCAAGCTTCTTCCACTTCGGCATACCTCATTGTAGCTCCTGGCTATCTTACGGCATAGCCAGTCAGGACATCACCACCGCCAAAGGCGGTGGTTTTCCAAGGTCCTAATAAAATAGCGCTCATCAAAAGCAAGTCCATTAGATGTTACATTCTTTGCATTTAGAGATAGGCAATAACCATCATCTTTGAATTCATTCTGTTTCGGATAATTGACTCCTCTATCGCAGTCAATAATTTCAAAAATCCTATCCCCCAGCTTGCATTCCCGCCACCCCTCCGGTATCCTCTCACCCATCAGTCGACTCCTTCTATACACAGATCAAGGTCGAGTACCGATAGTTCTTTTCCTCCGCAGTTGCTATCCAGTGTTCCATTGCACTGGTGGCAGTAGTAAATGGTCTTTAAGTATTTCTTTTCAAGAAGCGGCGGGATGATGTCTGAGATACGTTCATCGGGATACAGTTCATCATAAAAGTGGTACAGTCCCTTTGTGCCCTTCCTGGAGTTGCAGGTCCTGCATGCCCATATTTGGTTGTGTATGCCCTGGATACGATCGCAGGCGGGGCAACGTTCGTTGATATAGAGTGACCGCGGAACGATGTGTTCCCAACTTAAGCCGCTAGTACTGCCGCAGTAAATGCATTTCTTTTCCATCTCTACCAGTTGCCGGTCTTCCCGCAGGATCTCAGACCATTTCTTTTCGTCGTTCTTCAATTCGCGAAAGGTTTTCTTAATAAAGCCATACGATGTTGCCTTTGCATCCGGACCAAAGGCGCTTTTTGCGATGATCTTTGCGTATTGATAGTAGATAAGGTCGCGTATTGTGTGTACTTCTCTATCAGGCATCCAGCGCCTCCAGCTGAATACATTTTATATGGTATGCACAACACTTGTGCATACTCCGATAGGTATGCACAATTTAATTACTTTTTTGTGCGCTCCCGATAGGTATTGCATAAAGGCTGTGCATTTCATCACTTTTTGAATAGTTCATACAAGCCTTTATTCTTGAAGATAAACTCGTTTCCTACCTTCTCCTTTTCAAGAATTCCGATTTCTACAAGTCTATTCAGGTACTTACTTGCAGTATTCCTTGATGAGGCGATCCCCTGCTCTACAAGAAAGGCATATTTACAATAGACTTGCGTGAACAGAGTCTCTAGCAGTTCAAAGCTGTAAATTTTCGGCGCTTCAGATTGAATCTTCACCTTTGTTTCATTGAACAGTCCAATTATAGAAGAAATCTTGTCAAGGGTATATTTTGCTGTTTCTTCTACAGCTTTAAGTATAAAGAGTATCCATTCTTCCCAGTTATTCTTCTCGGTTACGCCCAATAATAGCCGATAATAATCATTCTTATATTCGTTGATGTATTTCGATAGGTACAGGACAGGATCTTCCAGCAGATCGTATGCAGAGAGCAGCAGCACATTGATCACTCTGCCTGTTCTTCCGTTACCATCTTTGAACGGGTGGATTGCCTCAAACTGATAGTGGAGTATTGCCATCTTTATAAGAGGGTCTATCTCGTCGGATTTTGAGTTAGCAACCGTTATCCAGTTGTAAAGTTTACTCAAAATCACACCCCTGCAACATGGCGGTGTGTAGAGCTTTCTATAGTCATTTCCTATATAGACTTGAAAATCACGGATGCCATCATTTTCATTCTTTATATTCCTGTAAATCTTCTCGATTAATTCTACGGAAAACTCCTTCTTAGATTTTATAACTTCAAATCCATCTACCAATGCCTTCCCGTATCTCAATACCTCCTTGGTGTGTGGGTCTGCCTCGGAATCTGCGGTAAAAGCCTTGAAAAGTTTATCATTCGTTGTGAAGACATTCTCAATAGATGAACTGTCTTTTGCTTCCTGAAGGCTCAAAGTATTGATAAATATCTTCGGATTCGGAATTGATGACAGTCTTCCTTTTAATTCTGCAAGTGCCCGATTTGCTTTATTTGCCTGTTCATAGACGCTTAGCAGATGCCAATATCTCTCGTCCGGCAATATATCCGGCAATTGATTATATGGCTCATTAGCGTCAAATTTCATTCTTTTCCCTCAATTTTAATCTTTTTTAGATTTTCTTTTATAACTTCGTTCAGCCGTTCTTCCTCTTTTAGCTCCTCTTCAAACTCAGCCTTTAACGCGGTAAAGCGCTCTGCAAAGTCGAAGTCGTCTTCATCATCTGGGAGCCCAACATAGCGGCCAGGAGTAAGTACATAATCCAGCTCCTGCACCCTCTCGATAGATGCAGAATTGCAGAATCCCTTTACATCCTGATATGTGCCATTAGAATTGCGCCAATTGTGGTAGGTAGAAGCGATCTTTTCGATGTCTTCCCTAGAAAGCTCGCGGGTTCTGCGGTTGATAAGGTGCCCCAGGTTTCTGGCATCGATAAACAGAATCTCATCGGTACGGGTACGGTAGCCCCCGTTTGCTTTGTTCCGCGACAGAAACCAGAGGCAGGCAGGAATCTGCGTATTGAGGAAGAGCTTTGCCGGAAGATTGACGATGCAGTCCACAAGTCGGGCCTCGATCAACGCCTTTCGGATATCACCCTCTCCTGAACTCTTTGAGGTGAGGGAATCCTTTGCAAGGACAAATCCCGCAGTGCCGCGGGGAGAAAGGTGGTAGATGAAGTGTTGAATCCAGGCGTAGTTAGCGTTTCCAGCCGGAGGTACTCCGTACATCCAGCGCGCGTCCTTCCGCAGAAGATCACCAGACCAGTCAGAATCGTTGAACGGCGGATTTGCGATGACGAAATCCGCCTTCAGGTCTTTATGTGCATCGTTCAAAAATGAGCCTTCGTTGTTCCATTTGACCTGTGTGCTATCTTTGCCCCGGATTGCAAGGTTCATCTTGCACAGGCGCCAGGTGGTGAGGTTGCTCTCCTGACCATAGATAGAAATATCGTTTACTCTGCCCTGATGCTGGGCGACAAACTTTTCTGACTGCACGAACATCCCGCCAGAACCGCAGCAAGGATCGAACACCCTGCCCCTGTATGGCTCGAGCATCTCAACAAGCAGCTCTACAACGCTCCGGGGAGTGTAGAACTGTCCTCCCTTCTTTCCTTCTGCAAG
>Ga0302240_1002681_pt1 | contig 11444 bp, 8 predicted proteins | sample AAG_UR_His_MG_FD_193538 | JGI IMG/M metagenome (GOLD analysis project Ga0302240, IMG submission 193538) | Enriched activated sludge microbial communities from anaerobic digester in WTTP, New Holstein, Wisconsin, United States - AAG_UR_His | ecosystem: Engineered > Bioreactor > Anaerobic >... | reverse complement strand
TAATAGATTTCAAAATATTGAAGAAAAAATATTACAAAATAATATCTTATTTTTCAATAAAATTTTGTGAAAAATTTTTAAAATTAGTGATAGGCTGCTGCAAACTTTGTTAAAAACATATTGGTTTGACTATATAAAAATGTTATAATAACAAAGTATGCAGTTGTATTGCGGTAAATTTTATTAGAGGGAAATCGATGAAAGAGATGACAGGAGCCGAAATTTTTGTTGAAAGTTTATTGTTGGAGAACGTTGACGTCGTGTTCGGCTTGCCGGGCGGCGCGCTTCTTCCGATTTTCGATAAAATACACGGTTCAAAATTAAGATTTGTCCTTGCCAAGCACGAGCAGGGCGCTTCTCATATGGCTGACGGTTTTGCAAGAGCAACAGGCAAAACGGGTGTTTGTCTTGCCACATCAGGACCCGGAGCCACAAATATAGTTACAGGTCTTGCTACGGCGTATATGGATTCTATCCCTATGGTTGCTTTTACCGGACAGGTTGCAACGACGCTTATAGGAAATGATGCTTTTCAGGAAGCAGATACGACAGGCATAACAAGGCCGGTTACGAAACATAATTTTCTCGTTAAAGACGTAAAAGAACTGGCTCAAACAATAAGACAGGCTTTTCATATTGCAAAAACAGGAAGGCCCGGTCCGGTTTTGGTTGATATCCCTGTTGATGTTCAGCGCGCAAAATGTAAATTTGTATGGGAAGATCTTGTAGAAATTCGTTCATATAAGCCTAATTATGAAGGACATAAAGGCCAGATAAAAAAAGCGGCCGATGCTGTAAATGCAAGCAATAAGCCTGTTTTGTATATAGGTGGCGGAGTTATCAGTTCAAACGCTCAGGCCGAGGTTATGGCTATTGCAAAAAAAGCGGATATACCGGTAACATCAACTCTTCTTGCTCTTGGAGCTTTTCAGGGTGATGAAAAACATAATTTGGGAATGCTCGGAATGCACGGAACTTACTGTGCCAATATGGCTATGCAGAACAGCGATCTTATAATAAGCGTCGGTTCGAGATTTGACGACAGATGCACCGGCAAAGTATGCGGGTTTGCTCCGAACGCAAAAGTTGTTCATATAGATATTGACCCTACTTCAATTTCAAAAATAGTCAATGTCGATATTCCTGTTGTCGGTGACGCTAAGATGATTCTTTCGGAAATGATTAAGATAATAGACGCCAAAGAACATAAACAATGGATTGCCGATATTGCAAAATGGAAAAAAGAAGTTCCGCTTCAGTACGATAATTCCAAAGGATTAAAGCCTCAGTATATAATCGATAAGTTGTCCGAAATAACAAAAGGCGATGCTATCATAGTTACCGAAGTCGGACAGCATCAGATGTGGGCGGCACAGTATTACAAAGCTTCTGCTGCGAGAAATTTTTTAAGTTCCGGAGGACTTGGCACGATGGGATTCGGTTTCCCGGCAGGAATCGGCGCGAAAATAGCATGTCCTAAAAAAGAAGTTGTTGTTATAGCCGGAGACGGTTCGTTTCAAATGAATATACAGGAGCTTGCGACGGCTGCTCTTTACGGTATAAACGTAAAAATATTTATTTTGAATAACCAGTATTTGGGCATGGTAAGACAGTGGCAGGAAATGTTTTACGGCAAGAGATATTCGCATACATGTTTGAATAAATCTAAAGATTGTCCGGAAATATGCAATACTCCGAATAAAAATTGTCCTGTTTATATACCCGATTTTGTTAAAGTTGCTCAGGCTTACAGCGCTCATGCCGTAAGAGTAACTGATTCCAAAGACGTTGAAAATGAAATAAAAAAAGCTCTGGCCTTTGACGGAGTATATTTAGTTGAGTTTATGGTTGACAGGGAAGAAAACGTTCTGCCGATGGTTCCGGCAGGGGCGAATCTGGACGAGATAATTACCCGCTTAGCTTAATAATTATAGCGGCTTTAATATTTTGCTTACAATTTTGAAACGCAAGAATTTATGTACTCCTTACGGAAAATGTACACTTCATTCTTGCGTTTCTTCATTTTGGCTAAAATCTTAAAGTCTTTAAAAGACAAAAAAGTTCTAAAAATTTTCTTAGGATTTTTTTATTTCGTTTCAAATCCTAAAGTTTTTAATTTTGTAATAAGTTCAAAAATAATATTTTGAAGGCTCGGGGGAAAAGGCGTTTTTGATATGCTCTATTTCGTCTTGGCATATTGATACCGTGTCAAAACGAAAATCTCCGGAAATATCGTTTTGTTTTAAGTACAAGAGCGCGGTTTTTATGATTTTATTTTGTTTTTGAACGGTTACAAATTCTGCCGGAGTTCCGAATTCTTTAGTATGTCTGTACTTTACTTCGACAAATACCAGCGTCTTTTTATCTTTGGCGATAATATCTATTTCGCCTGTTTTTGAACGGTAGTTTTGGGCTATTATTTTATATCCCGATTTCTTTAAAAAATCTGCGGCTTTATTCTCGAAAGTTTTTCCTGTTTCGGTTGTTAACATTTTTTTATTTTATAAAATCTTTTACCGGCGCGAAAGTTTTTCTGTGTATTCTGCACGGTCCGAACTGTTTTATTCTTTCAATATGATTTTTTGTTCCGTATCCTTTATGTGTTTCAAACAGATACTGCGGAAATTCTTTTGCATATTCGCGCATAAGTCTGTCTCTTGTTACTTTTGCAAGGATCGATGCGCATGCTATGCAGGCGCTTTTGGCATCGCCTGAAATAATTGCCTGCTGGTTAACAGTTATCCCGGGAATTTTATGATTGCCGTCAACAAGAACCAGATCTGGTTTTGTTTTAAGAGTTAAAACGGCTTTTTTCATTGCGGCAAAAGTTGCCTCAAGAATATTTATTTTATCGATAGTGTCGTTATCTATTATTTCTATTGAATATGAAACGGCCTTTTGTTTTATTATTTCAAAAAGCGATTCTCTTTTTTTTTCGGTAAGTTTTTTTGAATCGTTTACGCCTTCAATGATTATTTCCGGCGGAAGTATAACTGCTGCCGCTACTACCGGACCTGCTAAAGGACCCCGCCCCGCCTCGTCAACTCCCGAGACAAAACTGAGTCCTTTATCGTAGTATAATTTGTCAAAAAGAAAAATTTTATTTTCCTTTTATTGTTATTTTACCTGTTCCTGAATAATTTCCTGAACCTGTTTAGCCTGCATTTCGGATATTCTTGCTGCTTTACCGGAAAGATCTCTCAAGTAATAGAGTTTTGCTCTTCTTACTTTACCTATTCTGACAACTTCTATTTTGTCGATTCTCGGTGAATTTATAGGGAATATTCTTTCAACGCCTACGCCGAAAGAATTTTTTCTTACCGTAAATGTTTCAGAAAGGCCTGATCCTTTTCTCTGGATTACAACGCCTTCAAATACCTGTATTCTTTCATTTCCGCCTTCAACAACTTTGAAGTGGACTTTTACGGTATCTCCCGATTTAAATTCCGTTTTTAAGGTTTTTTTCTGAGCGGCTTCTACTTGTGCTATCAGTGACATTTTGCTACTCCTCTGTTTTTTAATAAGTCAGGTCTTCTTTTTGTTGTTCTTTCCAAAGCCTGTTCTTTTCGCCATTTTTCTATATCTGAATGGTTGCCGGATAATAAAACAGCCGGCACTTTCATTTTTTTAAATTCTGCAGGTCTCGTATAATGCGGATAATCAAGCTGTCCGTTATAAAACGAATCCTGTTCAACTGACAATTTGTCCTGAACTACTCCCGGAATCATTCTTGCGATGCAGTCTGTTAAAACCATCGCCGGAATTTCTCCGCCTGTCAGAACATAATCTCCGATTGATACTTCCATATCAATCCAGTTGGACACACGTTCGTCAACTCCTTCATAGTGGCCGCACAAGAGCACAAGATGCTCAAATTTTGCCAAGTGTTTCGCCAGGTATGTATCAAGCCGGCGTCCCTGCGGACTCATATATATGACGAGCGGTTTCTTAAACGGATTTTTGTACGTATTATTCCGTTTTTTTACGCCTGTGCTTGTAAGCGCATCGTAAATAGGCTCCGGTTTCATAACCATACCCGGTCCGCCTCCGAAAGGTCTGTCGTCAACTTTTTTATGTTTGTCTTTGCTGAAAGAACGAATGTCTATGCAATTTATATCTAAAATTTTTTTGTCTTTTGCCTTTCCGATAAGGCTTGAACTTAAAGGGCCTTCAAACATTTCCGGAAAAATTGTAAGAATGTCAATCTTCATAAACTATATAACCGGCATATTCCAAAACATCATCAAGCTTTATTTTTGTTCCGTAGATGCTTTCATATCCTTCAGGCAGAGTTACAAAAATTTTTTTTCTCGAAATGTTTACTTCCGTAACAATACTTTTAAGGGCTGGTATCAAAAGTTCTTCATCATGCGATTTAATAACCCATATATCGTTTGCGCCGGTTGTCATAACATCTGCCAAAAAGCCGAGTTTGCTGCTTTTGCTGTCATAAACTTCAAATCCCAGAATGTCAGCTATTTTCCATTTCAAATCTTTTTCTGTCATATTGGTTACTCTACAATTTCAACATTTGTTCTTTTGTCTAATTTTGCCGACGCGGAATTAACTATTGTTCTTATGGCTTTTATTATACGGCCTTCTTTGCCTATAATTTTGCCTCTGTCGCTTTCGGCAACTTTCAGTTCAAGTATTGTTGATTTTTCTCCTGCCACTTCGTTTATCTCAACCTGTTCGGGATTATCAACAAGAGCTTTTGCTATATAAAGAATCAAATCTTTCATGTCCCCTCCGAAATACTAAAACGGTAATTACTTTGCAGGCTGCTGTTTTTTTACCAAAGAAGCAACCGTGTCAGAAGGTTGTGCGCCCGTCTTTACCCAGTATTCAAATCTTTCCATTTTTATGTTAAGTTTGTTTTCCTGAAGCAACGGATCATACTGCCCGAGAATTTCTATAGGTTCTCCGTTTCTTTTAGATCTTCTGTCAATAGCAACTACCCTGTAGTAAGGTCTTTTAGGTCTTCCGATTCTCTGTAAACGAATCCTCACGCTCATCTGTTTGTCTCCTTAAAAATAATACAACCCGCTTTTTGCAGGCTTAGACAGTTATTCTATATGTTTTTGTATATTTTGTCAACAACATATATATTATTCTTCAGGTTATGATTCATGTTATAATAAAGCCTTGTAGTTTTTTCGTTTTTTGCTTAAAATTACAAGATAGGCGCATTTTTAGGCTTTTACATTTTATTTACAAATTTTTAATACAAAAAAAACATTTTTTTATTATAAAGTAACCGATATGAAAAAATATATTACAAAAACAACAGCATGTTTATTAACAGTATGTATTATTGCCGTAAATTTTCCGGTCGTTTCGGCAGCCGGGATATTCCGCGGGCATGATTCCGGTACGGTTGAATATCCGGTAAATGACAATCTTTCACGTTACGGCAGCATAACGGATGTTTCTTATGTGCAGGGAGCACCTGTTTTTATAGTAATAAACGATCTTCACGGCGATTCTGCCGCACAGTCAAATATAGATAACCTGATAGAATATTTTAAAAATACGGCAAAAATCGAAAATCTTATAGTTGAAGGCGCTCCTGCCGGTAAAAACAGTCTGAAACTTTTTGAGACAATACCTGTGAAAATAAGAGAAAATATCTTAAGAGCGCTTTTAAATTCCGGAGAACTTTCAGGAGCCGAATATTTTGCCGCGCATAATAATTTTACAAATATTTACGGTCTTGAAAAATGGGATCTGTATTTAAAAAACATAAGAAACGCCGAAATTCTGAAAAATAAATATAAAAACGAAGCAGAACTATTAAAAAAATCTTTTATAAAAACTTTTTTTGTGCGTGAAAATAATTTAGGCGAATTATTTGAAGTGTTTTTTGACAATGAAAATTTGCAGTCAAAAATTTTAAAAGCAGCCTTTTTCTGCGAAAAAAATAATATAGATTTAAGCCGATATAAAGATTTATATTATGCGGCAAATTATTATGCGTACAAAAAAAACGGAGCTGCAGTAAAAGAATTAAAAGCGGTTCTGCAAGACGCATCCAAAAAACTTCCATATACCTTGTATGTTAATATGGTTAACACTCTTCAAAAAGGAGACACGTCTCTTTTTTACGTGCTGTCAAAAAAATACTGTCCGCAATTGTTGTTGAAATATGAAAAACTTGCCGAATACCTTAGCTATGAGGATTCTGTTTCTTCCGTAAGAGGAAATTGCGTTATTGAACAGCTTGACATACTTAAAGATGAAATATTGAACAAATACGCTTCACCGGAACAGAAAGATATCGTAAATTTTTACGAACTCATATCATTTCTTGACGAATATGCCGGCCTTTCAATTACATATGATAATTATCTCAGATTAAATTTATATAAAAACAGATTATGCGAACTTGCATTTAAATATTTTGGACAGGATGACGCCGAAACGGTATGCAGTATCATAAATGACAGGCTTCTGCAGGAATATTATGCTGTTAATGTTGAGAGAAATAAAATATTTTATGAAAATGTATCTTCTATCCGCGGCGATACCGTCAGAGTTGAAAAAAACGTAAAATCAAATGACAGACGGTTGTTTTTCCGGCAACTACAAAAAGACTCTCCTGTAAACGTTATAGTTGTCGGGGGATTTCACCGCGGTTTTTGCGAAATGCTTAAAAATGATAATGTCACAGTCGTTTCTGTTTTTCCTAAAACGAAATACGACGGCTATGACAAACATGCGCTTGCTCCTCCGTTTAAAATTGCTTCAAAAGAACCTGTTTATCTTGCATCCGTAATAAATGAATGGCTTAAACAGATGAAAGGAACCGTTGATTTAAATATTCAGCTTGAAACAATAAAAAAATGGCTTGAAGAAAATTCAATTGACGAAGATTTTAGCTTTGATGAAAAAGGCGCTCCTTATTTTGCGGATATGCCGCTTTCCGAACTTGTTGAAGCAGACAGTTCTGAAAAATCTTATAAAACAACACAGGATGCTTCTGCGAAAAAAACATCGCGCATTGTAAAAAAAATTATTCCTTATGTTTTAAAACCGGCTGGCTTTCTTTCAAAGGCAGCGCCCGTGGCATCTGATTATTTTTCAAATACTATTCTTGAGCAAAATATTCTTAAAAATGAATATGCCAAGACGCTTGCGGCTTTAAAGGGAGATATGCCGGATGTTATAATTTTTACTGTCCAGGATGACGGTGATGCCGATTTTTGCCGTGAAATTTTAACAGAACTTAAACAATATAAAAAGTTTGCCGCCGTCAGAATAGAATTTGTCACAAAAACAATAAAAGGGACAGGCGGTTCTTTTATTGATGCCGTCAAATGCATAGAAAAAACGGCCTCTGAATCCGGAAAACCAAGACAGGAATTTAAATCTCTCATAATAGACATTGACCATGAAAGAAAAAATATTTTGAACAGTTTGAAAATACCGCTCCGTTTCGGATCAAGAAATATAATGCCTCTGGAACTTGCCGTTTTGAACGGAATAAGAAGCGTTCAGAATTTTAAATCAGGCGGGATTGCCGTTATTGATCCGCAGACAGTATATATAGGAGATATGCGTTCGGCCGGCGATATTACTTTCATAACGTCCTTTGTTAATATGAAAGAAATAGAAAACAGAGAAATGTCTCTTGTTATAGCAGATCATCCCGACAGGCTTGAACAAATATATTATGGTTTTAATCCCGACAGCATATCTGATGTAGTTGAAAAAAAAGGTCTTGAAAGAAAAGGATTTTATAATTTTGACAATAAAAGTATGAGGCAGTTTGAAGTAATAACGGGCAATATTCTTATAAATTTTGATGACGGCGCTCGGTATTCCGAATTTTTTAACCTTATTGAAAGCCTTGGGGATTATCTCAGCGCAGGCAATTACGATATAAATCTGATAGGGCATATTTTTATTCCGTTTTTAAGAGCTAAAAACGGACAAAATATATTGTCTTATCTTGCGAAAGTCAGAAATAAAGAAGGTATCGAAACAGAACGTTCGTTTTTCAGAAATTTCGGACTTATGTTTGATTCGGGCTCGCATCCCGTTTTAAAATCTGCAGGATTAAGCGTTTATCATCAGCCGAAATCTTTTTTCAGCAACGATTTTCAGAACAGAACATTCAGGGTCTTAAAAAAAGTATCAAGGATGATATCAGATGAAAAATACGAACCGTCTGTTTCAAAAATCAAAAAATACAGAAAAATCAACATAGGGCAGAAACCGGCTTCCGATAATGCAGTTGCCGCAGGATACGAACTTTTGCGCAAAATAACGGATAATGAATTCAGTTATGAACAAAATTATGAAATGCTTATAGAAATGGCAAGGACAACGGCATTTCAGCGTCAGATTTATACAAATTCAAGAGAAGACGCGGCCCGTTTATACAGGCAGGCAGCCGAGATTATAGGCAATATAATAATATCGATAGACCGTGATATGGTGTCGCAGGAATACGACGCAGAATATCTTCGCAACATTAAAAATATGTATTTGTTCTTGCAGAATTACTGCATAGAGTATCTTCAAACGATAGATTTTGCCGCAAACGTATCGATATTCGGTTCGTATGTGTTTCCCAAAACGTCGCTTTTTGAAAAAACAAAAATAATGCCGCTTAACAGAAAGGTATTCGGTTTTGATTCCGGACTGCGCAGAGCAAAAAGGGATTTGAGAAAACAGATAATAAGTTTATATCTTTCCGGAAATTTTCTTATGGATTCCCTGTATTCTTTTCCCGTAATGAAAAAAGACATAGAATCATTCATAAAAGAATATGAAGACCCTAAACAAAAAACGTATGTCGGAATGCAAAAACAATGGCAGGACAGGGAAGCCCTGACAAAAATTCTTTCGCTTGTAACTGCGGCGCAGGCTTTTGCGACTGCTTTGATAGCAGAAATGTTTTTGGGAAGTATAGGAGGGTTGGGGGCAACGATAGCCGCGCTTGCTTCAGGCATAGGGCTTTCAATTTTTCTTCATGTGTTTTTTAAAAATACAGGATGGATTAATCTGTTTTATTATTCCAAAAAGAGAGAGATCGTTAAAGCTCTTAACGGACAGACAAACATGGTTAAAGCAATAGAGCTTTTTTCAAAAAATGAGAGAATGTTTTTTAATCTTAAAAAAATCATGAAAAAAATTTCCAAGAATAAAAACTACGAGGATTCGGTACATGAAAAAGCGGCAAGGAATCTTGAGCTTATAGAACAGTACGAACATGATTATGATTTTTTTGTAATAAAAGAAATAAAAACAAACAGTTTCGACATAATATCGGAAATACACGATGAGAGCGTTAAAAAACAGATAAAAGAAATTTTTACGTATTTCGAACAGATGAGATTTTCAGATCCGGAAAAATATGACGGGCTCGGTTACGGATTTGAAAGCGAAGATTCTCTCATGCACGAAAACACAAGGCGTCATCTTGAGAACTGGATGAAATTAAACCGAAGAAAACAGGTTGATAAAAATTCAATAGACGCCGTGATATTTAATGCCATGCAGATAATAAGGCTTACTTCTTTTTCGGCAGATGTCGTAAATGAGGAAAATAAAAATAAAATAGTTTTGGAACTTCAGGATTTTATATCGTTCTATCAGGATACTATTGAAAAAATCGGCAGGCTTTCTCCGGAGGAGCAGTCAGGGCTTGAATATGAAATATCCGTGTTAAACGAGGCCGGCAGATATGCCGTAATGTATTATGATGCGGTAAGCAATATGTTTAATGTCGACACACTCTCAGGTTACAGGGTTTCAAAAGGTAATATTTTTTATTTTCTGGAAGTTATAAAAATAATGGCTGCGGTAAGAATTGTTTTCGGTATAGAAAGCGGAATCATGCTTTCTTCAAAGCGTTTAAAAAAATCAATGAAAGATGTTAAAGAAACAGGCAACAGTCTCATACCAGGACTTTATAACGACAACTTCGACTCCGATGTCGAGAATTATCTTTATAAAAAAAGCCATCCGGAATATTTTCATCTGGGGATAAGCGAAAGCTGGAAAGTCAGAGATATGCTTGTAAGGCTTTTTCCTCTTGTCTTTTTTGCATCTTCAATGGCGCACAGCATACTTTCAGGCGGAGTTTCATGGGAGCAGATATTATTTTCTTTTGTAAAAGGAATAGGCCTTTCGATAGCGCTTCACTGGCTTCCTATTTTATACGGTTATTTTAAAACCGGCATAACAACAGGCAAACTTATAGGCACGATAAAACAGACGTTCGGTCTTAAAACAAAAGAAGGGATAAATATAAATAAACAGAAGCTTCTCAAAAAGCAGGTTGAAAGGCTGGCAAGAGTTCCCGAGGGACAGATGCCGGATCTTGTAATAATGGCAGGCAGTTCTGAATTTTATACTGCTGAAAATATGAGAGATTCAATTGCATCGGTTGCCCGTTTCGGCAATTTGAGTAAAATGAAAACGGCTTATGTAGTTTCAGACGGCCAAGGCAGCGGCAATTCGATATTAAGCGTATATGAATTTTTAAGATCCGAAAAATTTAAAAGCGACTATCCCGAATTGGCCGGCAGGCCTGTATCTGAACTTAAAATAGCCGTTATTAATATGGACTCCTCGCATCCCGACGATATAACTTCCGAATTTGATATTAAAATTTTAAATAACCGTACAAATGCCGCTGAACTTGCATTGTTAAACGCAATTTGTCTTATGCAGAATTCAAATAAAGAAAAAGGAAATATGGTTATAGTTAATCCCCAATATATGTATCTTGGGGATTTGGCGGCCCCGGGCAATATTACTCTTCTCGGGTCAAAAGTCAGCTACGGGCAGATGCAGAAACAGAATCTGCCTCTTATGATATCGGCCCATTCGGATTCATACGCCGATGCCGGCCAGCTTAGAAAAATTTACAGCAGGTACAGCGATGACAAAATGACCAATATAGTCGTAAAAAATATGCTTAGAAAAACTTATAATCTCAATGATAAAACTACCGAACAAATGCCTACATTTTCAGGTATTATGTCGTTAAGTTTTGATGACCCTGAGAAATTCAGGCATATTGAAAGAATTCTTGTTGCAGCCGGACAGTACCAGCTTAATTACGACGGTAAAAAATTTCCGGTTGACATGATGAATCATCTGCTTATCCCGATATTGATGCTTATAAACGGCGAAGATATATTCGTTTATCTTGAAACCTTTCAGATTGATCCGAAAATGCCAAAGGAAGATAAAGCGGCATACGACAGATTTTTTTACGGATTATTTAAACAAATAGAAGAGGCATATAAGACAAACAAAGTGCTCGGCAGAGAAGATATAGTTATTACGCCGGGCCTAAATTCACAGATGTCGATAGTCCAGCCTTTCGGACAGGAATATAAAGCTTTTATCAGGTTCCTGCAGCTTCTTACCGACTGGGGAGCTCCTGTTAAAGTTCTAAATCCCGTATCAGAAAAAACCGGCGATAT
>Ga0302240_1002672_pt1 | contig 11480 bp, 7 predicted proteins | sample AAG_UR_His_MG_FD_193538 | JGI IMG/M metagenome (GOLD analysis project Ga0302240, IMG submission 193538) | Enriched activated sludge microbial communities from anaerobic digester in WTTP, New Holstein, Wisconsin, United States - AAG_UR_His | ecosystem: Engineered > Bioreactor > Anaerobic >... | reverse complement strand
AACCGCCGATGGCTCAATAATAATTTACGGGAACCGTTAATCAGATGTCTGAAACGTTTTCCCCCGAAATACAGGAGGCCGGTGTATGTCGGATTCTGGTACGGAAAAATTCTCGTTGAGAATGGCTTCAATGCTTTCTTCTTCGCCCTGAAAGAACATGTAAAAGTCGCAAAAAAGACAAGAAGGCCGGGGGAGGCTGGAATATCCGGTTTCGATTCCGATGAAACCCTCCGTTTATCTCCATCCGAGTTCGTCCCGCTCAACGGTATCAGAATTGCAGTCCACGTGCATGTGTATTATATCGACCTTTTTCACGAAGTAAAGAAACACCTTTGCAATATTCCAATACCGTTCTCTCTCTTTGTTTCGGTGACAAATGATGAAGACCGGCAAACCGTTTTAAAAACAATGAATGGAGTTCCAAATCTGGACCAGATTGATGTCAGGATTGTCGAGAACCGGGGGCGAAACATCGCGCCATTGCTTGTGGAATTCGGACGATTGTTTCAAAACTATAAGTATATCTGCCATATCCATACAAAAAAACCAACCCGCACATATGAAGAGAAACCAGGGTGGAGACAGTACCTCTTCGGGAGATTGCTTGGTTCCCCGGATACCATACATGCCATTCTTAGCGCGTTTGAAAAAGATCCAAGTATCGGAATAATCTGCTCCGAGATCTATCCTCCCCTCCCTTACTGGGTATGTTCGTGGTTGTCAAATAAGGGCATTGCAGGATCGATTTTAAATAGTCTGAATATTCCGTTCGATCCGGGCGATTATTTTGATTATCCCGTCGGGTCAATGTTCTGGGTCCGGGAAAAAGCATTGGGCCCGCTATTAAGTCTGGGACTTACCACCCGCGATTTTCCCGCCGAAATGGGGCAGACTGATGGCGCACTTCACCACACCCTTGGGCGTTGTCTCATCCTTGCAGCAGGGAGCAGGGGATATCGCCACCTGATGATCCTTGACCAGGAAACACATACATTCAGTTACAGGAGCGGGAGGAATCTCCACCAGTACCTCGATTCGTCTTTTAAGACGAAGTTTTTACAACAGTTGGAAGAATCTGAAATTGTATCGTTCGATATTTTTGATACTTTGCTGATAAGGCCGTTTACCTCTCCTGATAAGGTATTTGATTATCTCGAAGAGATCGCCTGGAAGGAATACGGCATCCGCCATTATAAAGAACTGAGGATCGCTGCAGAAGCAACCGCCCGGGAAAGGAAGAACCGTTCAGGAGATGTGAAAATTTCGGAGGTCTATGCTGTTCTTTCGGAAATCGCAAAAATCGATAACGATACTGCATTAAAACTCCTTGACTTGGAAGTGAATACAGAAAAACAGCTTTTCATACCAAGGAGCGGGCTGATAGAATCGGTAAAATATGCAAAAACGATAGGGAAACGGGTGATACTCGTTTCAGATACCTATTTTGAGCGGAAACATATCGAAGATTTCCTGGTTTCCAGGAATTGTGATTTCTTCGATGAGATATACCTGTCCTGTGAAATTGGAAAGAGAAAAAATCGTGGCGATCTATGGGACCACATAATAGAAAAAGAGGGCATCCAACCGTCCAATTTCATGCATGTGGGGGATAATGAAGAATCCGATATCTACAGGATTCATGACAGGGGGTTTAAGAATTACATCCATATCATGCGACCCTCTGTCCTCTTCCGCCAATCCAGGCTCGGTTCTATTCTCTGGAAAAGAATGGACCCTCCTGGAGGTTGGAGGGAGAGTCTGCTATATGGAAAGATCGCAAATTGCCTCTGTTCAAATCCCGAGAAAAAACACCTCCTCTTTTCTCCGTGGCTCTTTGAGGACCCGTTCATAACCGGATATGTCGTATTCGGTCCGATTATGTTTAATTTCATGAACTGGTTGATAAATACTGCAGGAAAGGATAAATGCCAGCAACTCTGGTTCGTCGCCCGCGATGGATATCTTCTGAATGATCTTTATAGCATGATTGTCAGTCATCCAGTTCTCCGGGAAATCCGGGCAGAACTGCCATGCAATAAATATTTCCTTTGTTCGAGGCGCACCGCGATCTTTGCATCGTTCCGGGGAACAGAAGATATCCCGCAACTGATGGCCGGATCTTTTACGGGAACACTTCGTGATTTTTTTACAAAACGACTCGGGACAACCGCCATCAACCAGATAGAAGATCGTCTTGGAACAGAAGCCCTCGACCGTCGGGTCTCTTTGTTAAAAGATCGAAATGCTATTCATAATGCGATACGGGAAGTGACGGGTATCTTAGTTGAGGAGGCATCAAGGGAGGGGGCAATGCTTCGAAAATATTGTCAAAACCAGGGATTCGATCCGACAAAGCGAATAAGTGTGGTTGATCTCGGATATTCCGGGACGGCTCAATATGCCCTGTCAACCCTCCTGGATCATCCCTTAGACGGGTATTATTTCGTTACACAAAAAATGGCGAAAAGAACTTCTTCCGCCGGGCTGCATTATCGTGCATATTTCGGGCAAAATGTGGATCTTTCTCCCAGGAAATGCCCCGTATATCAGTACAGGCTCTTACTTGAAGCGGTGCTTACCGCACCTACAGGTCAGCTGTTACGATTCGATGCAAATCCTGCCGGTGAACCTGTCCCTGTTTTCAAAGAGGAGGGGATCTCTCAAAAGGAGTTTCACCGAATCGGCCGTATTCATGAAGGTATTAAGGTATATGTGCGGGAAATGCTGGATGAATTCGGGATAGCGGCGTTGGACATTGAATTTCCAATCGACCTGGTCCAGGTTTGTTATGACCTTGTGATCAGTGGGGAAATTGACATCGGGTCCCTGGAATCCGTCCTTTCTGTCGAAGATCAATACAGCGGGCGCGAGGAGGTTCCACCGCTGAAATATTACCGTGAATATGTTCTCAACAAACCCGAGTATATCCAGGAAATGCAGTATTCCGAATACTGATGATCCCCCTGTTCGTCATTTAATCCGCTGATAACCGGGCCATTTCTTACCGTGAATTTATCCAGGATTCCGGAAAAGATGCATCTTTACGAATCTATATCATAATTGTCACTGGCAGTTTTCACGGGATTAAATTCCAGAGCTGATAATATTCATGCGAGTGAATGAGGGAGGTAGCAATGCGGAAACCTTCCATCACGAAGTGAACCATGGATTTTTTTAACAGGGCTCATGGCTTCGAATTTTTTCGAAGTTTACGCCATATTGATGTGATCCCCCCCCATATTTTCAGACATGTCACGCAGCCGCAACCTCCTCATCCTCGGTTGCTCCCTCATCCTCATCGCCATTCTTTCAACAGGATGCATGAGCATTCCAGCGAAAGTACCTACCGTGCCGTCGGAATTAAAAAAATTCAATTCAACTGCCGAAATCGAGCAGTATCTCGAAAGTTCGATGGCACTCTACCAGCAGGACGGTTTTCACCCTACCTTCGCTCCAACTATGGGAATCAACACGAACAGGATGGCCGGGGAAATGGCCTCCGGGATCGGAATTCCCGCACCCGTCGGTCCTGGTGGTGGCCCGGGTGCCTCCGGAGTCCCGTACTCCCAGACAAATGTCCAGGTTGCCGGGGTCGATGAACCGGATATCATCAAGAATGACAACCGGTATATCTACACCATATCCGGCCATAACCTGGTGATCGTCGACGCCTACTCTGCAGCGGATGCATCAGTGGTATCCTCCACGGAGATTGCCGATACGCCAAGGGACATCTTTGTCATGGGGAACCGCCTGGTCCTCTTCACTACCGGGACCCCTGATGCCGGCCCATACCCGGAGCCTACCGGACCGTGGCTGATGCCTCCTTACTACCCTCCCCCTCCACCCGTCACCCATGCAGTCATCTATGATATCGGCGACCGTGCACATCCCCGTGTCCTTAAAGACTACTCTATCGATGGCGATTACCTCGATGCCCGGATGGTCGGCCCGCTCGTCTACCTGGTCACCCAGGAGCAGGTTTACCCCCGCCGCGATGTCCCGGTAATCGTCCCGGCTCTCCACGAAGGTTCACGGATTATCCTCCAGCCGGACGTCTGGTATTTCGACCACCCTGAGTCCTGGTATACCTTTACCACCATCACCGCCCTTGATGCCGAAAGCGGGAAGGAAAAAGATGCCCAGACCTACCTGCTCGGCGGCGGAAACACACTCTACGTGTCAGAAGATGCGATGTATGTGAGCTATCCGCGTTATGTCCCCATGATATACCCGGTCCGGGTTGCCGATACCGGCAGTGCTTCCGCTAAGTTGTCAGGAATCCCGGCCGACTTCAACACCCTCACCGGGCAGGAACGGCAGTCCGTCATCGAGGGTCTCCGGAGCGCCGAAGAAGACGCGATCCGCCGGAAGGAGATCGACCAGGCCACCACCGTTATCCACAAGATTGCCATCAGGAACGGGGCCATCATCTACCTATCCAGGGGAGAGGTCCCCGGCACTCTCCACAACCAGTTCTCGATGGACGAATACGAGGGCAACCTCCGGGTCGCGACAACCTCAAATGTCTATACGCCCCGGTACGGGCAGTACACCTATAATAATGTCTATGTCCTTGACCGGGACATGGCAACGATCGGCGAGCTGACCCACATTGCCGAACAGGAATCCATCTATGCAACCAGGTTCATCGGCGACCGGCTTTACATGGTGACCTTCAGGAGGATCGATCCCTTCTTCGTGATCGATCTCGCAAAACCCCGGGACCCGAAGATACTCGGCAAGCTGAAGATTCCCGGGTACTCCGATTACCTGCATCCGTACGATGGAACGCATATAATCGGGATCGGCAAGGAGACAGAGACCAATGACTGGGGCGGGGTCTCCACGAGCGGGGTCAAGCTCGCCCTCTTCGATGTTTCTGATGTTTCGAACCCCGCCCTGCTCTCCAAGGTGCAGATCGGGGATGCCGGGTCGGACTCGGCAGCGCTCGCGGACCACCATGCCTTCCTCTTTGACCGGGCAAAGAACCTCCTTGTGATCCCAGTCCGGGCGGTTATCGCCGAGCCGGTCACAAGGGAGGAATATTCGGTCTACCGTCCGCAGGTCTGGTACGGAGCATACGTGTTCGGTCTCACCCCAGGGACCGGGTTTGTCCTTCGTGGCACCGTCCAGCACGGTGCCGGCGACTCCGGGTACTACTACTACGGTACATCGGTATCGGAGGTCAGGCGGTCCCTGTACATTGGCGATGTCCTGTACACTATGTCGACGAAACAGATAAAGGCGAATTCGCTTGGGGATGTTAATACGACGATTGCAACCATCCCCCTTTCGGGAAGGGATGTGCTGTATCCAGTGTTGAAGGAATAGAAAGAGGAATTGGATATTTTTTTCCGTGAGTCCGGTCCGGGTTTAATATCAGATCCCTGAAGGTCTTTCTGTATGATCTTTCAGGGAAAGATCGATCGCTTTCATGGATGAGGGGGCTATACCCAGGCATGTGCTCCGAGAATCGGGGTATATCCAAAAGTCCTTTGTCATGGGAGGGGTCTTTGCCCAACAGGTCTCTGGGAACCGGAGAACGGTTGAATGTATCCCCTCCAGGCTCAAACCGGATTTATCCGATCATTCAAGCTCATTATCCGCATTTTTAGATTCACTCCGGCTCTCATCAGTGTACGACCTGTCATTCGTGAACAATCCGAAACCGCTTTCACACATCCCACGAAGAGGATGTACCACGCACCATGAACGAGAGGACGACACGCTATTCGGACCGGGAGATCATCAACAACTGGGCGATTTTTAAGAGAAGTCCAGCCATTGACCATATCCTGGAGAACAGGGGAATTGCTCCATCTGATGGAAACGGAGTTATCGGTTATTTTTACATCGATCACGAGGAGGGAATCAGTTTTCGTATCCACGCGCTGTGCCGGATTGAACCCGGAAAACTCCCCGGGGTTGTTGCGAATTTCGAGGACCATGGCGAGGACTGCATCCTCCGCTACGATGAATTCAGGGAGTTCTCGCTTCTTTCGAGTGAAGAAAAAAACAATCTCCTGCTATCCGACCATCAGCGGTGGTACATATTCGAGGACCAGCGATGGTTCATTTATTACGACCCTGAAAAGTTACACGAGATACGAAACAGGGGTGATCTCGACCGGTTCAGGGCTCCCGGTTATTTTGATGATGTATATGTTATCATGCTTGCAAGAGACCAGGAAAAAATCCCCGAAGTGGTATGGGTCCGCCTGGAAGAGCTCTCGGCCGATGGGAAATCGTTCCGGGGGAGGCTCCTGACCGAGCCCGATACGGACTTTGGCGTGCATGAAGGGGACATGCTTACGGTTCATTTCGCCGAACATGAGGGTGGGCGTTTCCTTGTCGCGGAAACAGGGCCGGGGTAAAAGAGATACCACCTTCATTGAAAGACAGGATGTCCGGAAACATCCCATTTTTTAAAACACGGCAATCACCTTTTTGGCCCCGGTCTCAAATCCCAGGTCTGGACACATGGTTGGGGGGGATTGGCATGCTTCGTGTAAAACGGATGACCGCTGACCGGACATACCGGGAAGCTCTTGCCCAGGGAGAGGACGATTCCCCTGGTTATTAAGCCCATTTTCAATCTCATCGTTTAAAATAATCTACCTGGGTCCCTGCCACGCCGGTTCTACCTGTTCATAGCAATTGCAATCATTTGTCCGGTAGTAATGGGGGGTCACGGTTCACAACATGCCCCGTTGCAGCATTCCCCATAACAATATCGTTCTCCGCACAATACTGCTCCTTTCGGATAAATGAAGCAGGTCTGATAATCGAATTGGTAATCGGGTCCAGGATCTGCATAACATTTTTCGTTGCAGCAGATATCTCCGTCCTGGCAATACCATTCCCCACATTTTACCCCCGTGGGAGTAGGTTCAACCGGTTTGTCGGTTGATGCCGGAGGAGGCATCCCGAAAACAAACACTGCAATAACAGCACTCAGGATAACTATACCAATAATTACAACTGTTACCAAAATGGCAATGAACCATATACTCATGGGCTTTTTGCCTGTTTCCTCGGAGAATGCTTTTTTATCCGGCTCCGTGACATTTTGCCAGCTCTCCAGGATTTCAGCAGTTTCTCGTTTTTCCAGCCCGTTGATTTCATCGATTTTCTCTTTTACTGTCCTGGCCTCATCTTTTCGCCCTAACTTTGAATAGACAAATCCCAGGTTATTCCAGGCCCATGTATTCCCTGGATCAAGTTGTGTCGCATGTTGATAACATTGGATTGCTTCTTCGTATTTTTCGGCTTTTACGTATTCATCGCCACGACGTTTCCAGTCATTTGAGTCCCCCTCGTCTATTGCCATTTATTCACGAGAAGAAAGAAGGTATATGAATATTAATATTTATTCCTTCGAAAAGGCAGTGGCCTGGCACCAGCTGGTGTACTTGGCCGAAATCCTGTCATTGGTTTTAGGAAAACCGTGATAGGATATATCCACTCAGTCGTTTCCCGGCAAGTGGGCGGGTAGAAGCATCAGCCCTTACAAAGAATATTTCATCATTGGCGAATTCAACAAAGACCGGCGATTTTGAGGGTTTAACCTGGAGCCAGCAAAGGGTTTTTCCGGAAATCCTGTGAAAAGAGATCGTTATAAGATTGCTGAAATTGCCCAGAATTTCAGGGATAAATTTCTTCACAATCTTATCGATAATCATCAGTCGGTATCCATCAGTATTCTGGTCCCCTTCCCGGAGCTTGTTAAACTCGTCTTCGATACCGGCAATTTCGATACAGTTTTCCTGTTTTATTTCTTTTAAACCGATGATCAGGTTACCGCCATTCGTATTCAGGAAGCCTGCCAGTGATTTTGCAATCGCGAATTTTGATGTGGCTCTTTTGTATTTTTTAATATCATGCGATTCACTCCGGGCAATTTCTTCCGGGGAAAGATGCATGCTCCAGAGTGCGGCTTCCTTAAATTCTACCAGGTCGTTTTCCCCTCCCTCGATCATCCTCCGTAATGTTTCATTTTCGCTCAACTGGATAATATCTGTGAATTCGATGTTGTTTTGGACCGTTCCCGGTTTCAGAGACAGGAGAAGTTCTTCTGGCTTATCCAGCATGGAATATCTCACAAAACGCCCCATTCCTTTCAATGCCTGATCTCCCTCTGCATACTGGTGATAACAGTGAATGACTTCGGCATTGGTAATGAACTTGATAAAATCCCAGTTAATACATTCATGGTAGGCTACAACGGAGCATAACGAAAAGTCAAAAACTCTCGAGATATTATTTTTGATAATGTAATCAGCGAGTACCTGGGATATTCCATGATTCGAAGTCCAGATATCATATGAAATATTCTTGTCTCCAAACTGGCAGGCATAGTTCTGGATATATTCGAATGGCCGTAAAAAACCGTACAGAGCCGAGAGGATCAGCACGTGGTGCCTGGAGCCACTTACAATTTGTTTTCGATCAGGACCGAGCCCTTCATAAAAATCGCCATCATATCGTTCGATTGCCGGCAGGTATTTTGCATCTTCATCAGGGCCGGATAAGTCTTTTCCAAATTTCAGGTTCGGATTGATCGATTGGATCTCACGTTCACAGCCGGGCCATATGATTTCGTGCCTTTTCAGGTGACTGTATACCTTACTCCTGTTTTCGATGATGATTCCTTTCATGGAATTGCTGATATTCGAATTTATAATAGAAGTTGATGGATCAAACAACGGGGATTCCTGTTCAGTATTTTTGTGAAAAGAATCTATAATGAGAATCAGGATATGACTGTCAGGCGAATAGATTTTTGAGTTTGGCATAAAGACAGGTGTTCATTGAAAAATATAGTTTTTCTGAGAGCCGGCAATTCTTTTGGAATACCTTTGCTTTTGGAATACCTTTGTTCTCTAAGTCTCATCCTTATTAAAAATCTGGAAAAAACAGCTAACAATGTGTATCCCTCTCACAGGGCCAGTTCAATTGCAACCCGCAGGTCATCGTCACTGAAGGGCTTCAGGATGAACCCGTTCGGGCTTGTCTTCTTTGCCCTGTCGATAATCTCTCCATGGGAATGGCAGGTCACAAATACAATCGGCAGGTCAAGTGTTTTGCGGATTTCCTGGGCAACAGAGATGCCATCGCATTTCCCGGGAAGCCCGATATCGAGGAGCACGAGGTCCGGTGGCATACTCCGGATGAGGGAGACAGCATCATCCCCTGTTGCCGCCCGCCCGCAAACATCGTATCCGAGTTCCTTCACCCGCCACTCAATCAGCCTGGCAATGATGTCATCATCTTCAACAATGAATATACGCTTTTTTGACATTAGACAGGGACGTCTCACCCTTTTTAATAAAGTGCTTTGCTTTTCCTTATAAATATATGCATAGAAATGATTAATATCCATCGGTGCGACGATCGAAACGTTTGAATTTTCGTCTATTGCGATTGCCCCGGCATCTCCAATGCCAGGAATTTCGCTGCACATTTTAAATCCCCGGTTACTATACAATGCCGATGCAGTTGGCCAGAAGGCCGGATGCACGACAGGTTCCGCTTCAACTCGGAGTTCAGTTGTCGAAAGTCCTATCTTTTGGAGAGAGAGAATTTTCACCATGAAATACGAGATCAAGTACAAACCTTCTTATTCGCTCCTTGTGGTCACCCTGTCTCCGGGCGAGAGCATTTCAGCAGAGTCGGGGTCGATGACCTACATGCAGCCAACGATCGGGGTGAAGACCCAGATGAGGGAGAAGAGTCTCTGGGGCTCACTTGGCCTTGCACTCGTGGGCGGGCAGAGTTTTTTCCTCAATGAGTTCACCGCTACTACAGGAACCGGCGAGGCAGGGTTCAGCGCCGCCCCGCTCGGTGATATCGACACCCTCGCGGTCAGCCAGGGGAAGGGATTCATCCTGCAGAAGGCTGCTTACATTGCGTCGCAGGGGAGCGTGAACCTCGATGTCAAGTGGGAAGGGTTCACCAAAGGGCTCTTTGGTCAGGGCCTCTTCATGATCCGGGCAACGGGCGAGGGGATAGTCTTCATCAACACGTTCGGTGCAATTGACCGGCATACCCTGAAGGATGGGGAAAAACTGGTCGTGGATAATTTCCACCTGGTGGCGTTCAGCGATACCTGCCAGTATAAAGTGACCAAGTTCGGCGGGTTGAAAGAGACGATACTGAGCGGAGAAGGGCTCGTGACCGAGATCCAGGGACCCGGTGAGGTGTTCATCCAGACCAAGAACATCCGGGAGCTCGCCAATTGGATCTGGACCATCATCGAGCCAAGGGTGCAGGCCAAGGCGAGGTGAAGTACCCTGCCACTCCCCTTCTTGCTGGATCGGGATCCCGACCGCATGTTCTGGTGACCTGATCTCCCGGTTGGATGACCTGAACAATCCCCTGGAATTTCAGCAGTCCCCCAGCAATCCCCTGGAGCTTGCTGCACAATTCGAAAACAGATTTGCGGGCCCAGATTCGGAAAATAATACTTATAATAAAGATATTTATCTAAGGTCATACCTATCCCCCAGCAAATCCCGGGATACACAGAACGGTGAACCAACATGTCTTCCTGGCACATGCTGCCTGTGTGAGCCGGAAATTGCTGAAATTCCAGGGGATACGATCGCGAAGTCCAGGATAGAGCCTTTGTTTCGCAATCCATCCGGAGATTGCCCTCCGTTTTATCCCCTGGAAATTGATGGCCCTGCTGAAGGATTGCTGCAATGCTGCAGGAAACCCGGGCCTGCCGCTTCTCCACTACCCGGGACCAGTTCAGGTCAGAGAACTACGAGTAGCTGGATGAACAATCCCCTGGAATTTCAGCAGTCCCCCAGCAATCCCCTGGAACCTGCTGCACAATTCGAAAACAGATCTCCGGGCCCAGATTCGGAAAATAATGCTTATAATAAAGATATTTATCTAAGGTCATACCTATCCCCCAGCAAATCCCGGAATACACAGAACGGTGAACCAACAGGTCTTCCTGGCACATGCTGCCTGTGTGAACCGGAAATTGCTGAAATTCCAGGGGATACGATCGCGAAATCCAGGATAGAGCCTTTGTTTCGCAATCCATCCTGAGATTGCCCTCCGTTTTATCCCCTGGAAAATGGCGATCCTGCTGAAGGACTGCTGCAATGCTGCAGGAAACCCGGGCCTGCCGCTTCTCCACTACCGGGGACCAGTTCAGGTCAGAGAACTACGAGTAGCTGGATGAACAATCCCCTGGAATTTCAGCAGTCCCCCAGCAATCCCCTGGAGCTTGCTGCACAATTCGAAAACAGATTTGCGGGCCCAGATTCGGAAAATAATACTTATAATAAAGATATTTATCTAAGGTCATACCTATCCCCCAGCAAATCCCGGGATACACAGAACGGTGAACCAACAGGTCTTCCTGGCACATGCTGCTTGTGTGAACCGGAAATTGCTGAAATTCCAGGGGATACGATCGCGAAATCCAGGAAGAGGCCTTCGTTTCACAATCCATCCGGAGA
>Ga0302240_1002670_pt1 | contig 11486 bp, 5 predicted proteins | sample AAG_UR_His_MG_FD_193538 | JGI IMG/M metagenome (GOLD analysis project Ga0302240, IMG submission 193538) | Enriched activated sludge microbial communities from anaerobic digester in WTTP, New Holstein, Wisconsin, United States - AAG_UR_His | ecosystem: Engineered > Bioreactor > Anaerobic >... | reverse complement strand
ATTTTCAGATAGAAGAAGATAACATAAACCAACAACTTAAAGATGTAAGACTATGTAATGAAAAATTCCCAACTTCTTACTGTATTATGGTAGATACAGGACAACAAATGTCAACGTACCTGAAAGATACATCCAGTGCCATACAAAAATTTACAAATTCTATTAGTCCTGGAAGTGACTATTCTATTATACTCTTTTCTGATAAAGTAATAAAAAAAGATAAATCAAGTAAAATATTCTCTAATATTATTTCGAAGGGAGGAACAGCTATATATGACACGGCATTGGAATGTTTGAGTATGTTCCAGGGATCTACTAAACGCAAAGTAATAATAATATTTACTGCCAGTCCAGACGAAAATCAGGATGGTTCAGCCCCTGGAAGTAAACATAAACTTGAAGAAGTATTAAGAGAAGCAAACAATATTAATTGCCTCATATATGTTATAGCTATAGGCCCCCGGGCAGATCAATTTCTACTTTCAGACCTGCCTGATAACACAGGTGGCAGGCTTTATGCTGCTTCAGGTCCCAATGATATTGGAATCCTTATAGAGCCTCTTAACTTTGATCTAAAGTATATGTATGAAATAAAATATACATCATCTAATCCTGTAAGAGATGGCAAATGGAGAAATATAAAAGTCAGTATTAAAGAACACGAAAAATATGTTGTAAATTGTCAAAAAGGTTACTATGCACCGAAATATTGAGACGTGAAGAATGAAGAATGGTGCAGGGGCGAACCCCTGTGTTCGCCCCGGATTAAACCATTACTCATAACCGCTCATTCATCACCTCACCCTTTTACCAGGGTAAATTCGGTACCGGTATCTTCTTATATAAATAGTTCTTTATTTCTCTTCTGGTCCTGTCTTTAAGCTGCTCCGGAGTATATTCCAATAAATTTATATATTCATTTATCTGGTAAAATCCCATATCAGGTGTAACAAATACTGAAGTCCCAGATCTTACCATTCCTAAAATTTTCTGTCTATCTGCGGAAGAAAGCTCTACTTCTCCTTCTTCAACACTTAATACACTTACATATTTATCCTTTTTTCCCTTATCATCCTGTCCGGAGCTATCAGGTGTCGGAGTTGTATCTTTTCCCTCATTATCTTCATATTTATCATCTACGTATACACTGGTCTGAAATTTCGTACCTCTTACACTCCCAACTGAATTAGGTGTTTCAATTTCAAAAGCATCATCTTTACCGGTAAGTTTATTCACAAAAACAGATATGGTTCCGATAAAAAGCTTAAAAATTGAACGACTGCCGGCTTCATCTTTTATTAATGTCTTAATTTCAAACTTTGTATTGGATTGTAAATCAATACGGCTTCCGTCGGAGAACTGAAGATGGGCTTTTGATTTATCCCCTGTTTCTATAATGTCACCAGTACCTACTGTATCAGATGCACCTGCAGCTATTACAACAGGATTACTTTGACCGCATCTCAAAAGACTTATTGAACCTGTATCATTAAATAGAGTAGCTGTGAGTTTTTCTTCAGCATAAGAAAATTTTACCAGAGATAGAAAGAGTAAAATAAGAAAAATAATTTTAAATTTAAACATTTTATCCCCTCCTTAAATAATTCATTGATGATATATTACACAAAAAGTTTGTTAAAAGCAATAATTAAAAAGAAACCAGAAAAAAATATTCTATATATCTCTAAATTATCTATCATTATGCTATAATTGTAAGTACCGCAACAGGTAAAAAAGTATCCAAAAAACATATACACCTGTCCCTGTCCGGGCTCTGGAGCAAAAGATATGCCGTCAAAGGAGAAAGTTATAACTTAAATAAATACAAAACTGTATATTTTGTAATAACAGATTTCATTGTAACAGAATCATAGATTTTGCGTAAGATCCCGGGCAGAGACAGACTTGTGAGATGGATACTAACTTGCCTGTTGCGGTAGTAAGTGATTTATTTTAAAGAAAGAAGAGACAGCAATTTGAATAAACCTTCTCTGGATAAAGAAAAGTTTAATTTACTCAAACAGATGGTAGAACTTACCTACGGTTCTCAGAAAGAAATAGATAACAGAGCAAAAAATCTTTATAAACTTTATTCTGTTCTGATAATAAAACCCATGGATCAATTAAATGATTCTATTGTAGAATACTACAGTCTTGAACTTAAAGGTATGGGGATAAATAATTTCACATGGGATGAAAATTTGTGGGCCTTCAGGGCATGTATAACGGGCGGACAGATACCAAAAATAAAACAAAAAGGATTTATAGTACTTCTGGATAGAAAGATAACTTTTGATCCACTGTTACCACCAGAATAAACTGCGGAATACGAGTCCTATAAACCTCAGTGGATCCTTGATGGGATGCATTTTACTGGTTTCATCACCATAGATAGTTTTCACAGGGACTGCTCCTATCTTATAACCCCTTCTCCCTGCTCTTATCAATAATTCACTTTCCAGATTAAATCTACCTGAAACTAATGATATATCTTTTAATACCTCATACTTTATGGCTCTATAGCCTGACTGAGAATCCTGTATCCAGGTAAAAGCAAGAATACTTACTATTAAAGAACAACTAAAATTGGTAAAGATTCTAATTAAAGGCATGGATGTGCCGAATTTATTTCTTGTACCTATAACTATATCATATTTTTTAAGTCCCTCAAGCAGGGCAGGTATCTCATCTGGATCATGCTGGCCGTCTCCATCAAGGGTTACTATAGCGTCATACTTATCCTCTATAAAATAGGAAAATCCAGTTTTCAAAGCACAACCTTTACCTTTATTTACATCATGTTTTATATACAGGGCATCTGTTTTTTTTACTTCTTCGGAAGTATTGTCTGTAGAACAATCATCAATAACAAGGACAAGTTTTATATATTTTAAAGTTCCTTCAATTATCTTTCTTATATATTTTGCTTCATTATAAGCACATATAAGTGCAATTACTTTTTCACTGGGTTCACACATAATATTATTATATCATATTTTCTTACTTTGAAGTATATATTTTATATCAGATAAAAGGGAAAAATCTTAAAGATATAGAAGTATCATTTATTAACTATAATAAAGGGGGGATAATATCCAGCCATAGCTGGATAAAAAATATGCAGTGTCCTAATTGCAAACAGGATTATGGAGAAATGATTACAATATGCCCTGTGTGCTTTATTGAAATAACACAGTCTGCACAGGCGTCAACTATCCGGGAAAGAAGATCTAAGAGAAAGAGAGAGGATACATCGAGTAAGAGTAAAGGACTGCTCGAGAGTACTCTGGCAAGTTGGTTCGGGAAATCTGATACAGAGTCCCCTGCTTCGGTAAAAACAGAAAGAAAAAAAAGACAAGATTTCAGCAAATCAAGTAGTGGAGATTATTCTTCTTTTGATATAAGTTCAGGAGTAATGGAAACACCCTCTGTATCATCATTCTCTGAGGGTATTTCATCAGTCCAATCTATCTCAAGTGGCCCTATTAGTATATTAACAACAGATAGCCAGTACACGGACAAAGCCGAATCTAACGAATCTTTAGAAACAGTTATTAAAAGCTCATATACACCTTCGGCACCGCCTCCAAAGTATGAAACACCCGAGCCTTCTTATTCACAGACACCATCTCCCTCGAGAGATCAACTGGCTCAGGAGCATTATCGTAAGGGTTCTGAATATGAAAAACAGGGCCGATTAAAGGAAGCCCTTATGGAATATGGACAGGCTATAGCTTTTAATCCTAAATGGTCAGAACCTTATTTCAAATGTGCAATGATATTAATTAAAAATAAAGATTACAATAATGCTTTACAGAGACTACTGGAAGTTATTAAACTTAATCCAAATCATGCAGATGCTTACTATCAACTCGGTAAAATATATATGGAGCAAAACCTGAAAGAGGATGCAGAACGATACCTTAAAATGGCTCTTAAAAGTAATCCTAATATGGCAGCTGCAAAAAATATGTTAGAAAAATTCTATCAAAAAGTCTCAGCAGTCATGCAGAAACCATGTAATAGATGCGGTTCTCTCCAGAACAGTAAAGCAAAATTCTGTGGTAACTGTGGTTATACCTTTAAAGATTAAAATTTAATTTAAGGTTTAACAAAATTTTCACAATTCAGAAAAGAATTAGAAACAAAATAATATTATAATATACCTGAATTCATTGAGAAGAGTGATGACTCCATGTTTTCAGGTAAATATTTAATAGAATATAACTGTTATTTATACATAATAAAGTGTATAGAAAAATATTATCTATCCTCTCTAATTCCTGATTCTGAAGAAAAAGCAAAATTTATTTTAAAAAAACTTGACATCAGAAAAATAACAGATATTATGCTTTGCAGTGAAAAAAATTTTACTATCCCTCACTTCAAAACAGGCTGGTACAGGAATAAAATTAATTATACAAAAAAAGAAAAAAAATCTCTCTTAAGAGATTTTTTTTCTTTTCTGGATAAAGAAATTGGAGAATCAAAATATCATAGCCAGATAAAATCTATAGCCCTTACCCTTCTAACAGACAAAAATATGAAAATAAAACATTTTGAACCAGAAGATTATTATAATTTAGCTTTTTACTATCAAATGAAAGGGAGCATGGATCTCGCTGAAAGTAATTATAAAAAGATCCTTAATATAGAACCAGAAGATTATTCAATTAGACTCTGTCTTGGATTATTCTATAGGTATTCAGGTCAGGAAGATAAGGCACTGAATGAATTTCAAAAAGTACTTGAGTTAAGACAGAATTGCCTGCCTGCCAGAATCTTCACAGGAGAGACTTTTTTATTTAAACGAAAAATAGATAAAGCTATAAATTGTCTCAAAGAATTACTAAAAGATTTTCCTTCCAGTGAAATAGCCTTATTTTATCTCGGGAAAATTTATTTACATAAAAGAAATCCTGAAGAAGCAAAAAAATATCTTGAAAAATTAATTAAAGAACATAAAAAACCGGTTTATTATAAATATCTTTCTATTATCTATAAGGATCTGAAAGAAATGGAAAACTTCAAAGGTGCCTTTACACATTACCTGAAATTCCATGAAAAAGATCCAGATTGTTTGAGCATTTCCGGGGATCAAAATTATTCTCTCGGTAATTTCGAAATAGCCTTAAATAAATATAAAAAAGCTGAAGAACTTAATCCTGAAAACGCTGATTATAAATATAGACTGGGTAAAATTCTACTCGCCCTTGGGAATTCAAAGGATTGTCACTTATATTTTCAGAAAGCTGTGGAGATTAATCCCCTGGAAGCAAGGTTTCATAATGCACTATCCTACTCCTTTTATAAACTCGGCAATCTAAAAAAAGCATTTGACCACAGTTATAAAGCATTAAAACTGAATCCTAAATCACGTCTTTTTATACATAATCTGGCCACAATAAAAATGGAAATATTGAAAAAAGCAGATTTTACAAATGAAGATCTGGAAAAAATAGACAGTGAGTATGAAAAGGCCGGTATAAATGGCATAGATATTATAAATATATCAAAAAATTTTTCTGAGCTTGGAATGCTTTTTTTTAGAAAAGGCAATCTAAAAAAAGCTCTTTTATGGTTTATAAAAGCAGGGAATTTAAATCCAAATAATCCTGACTTCTATATACATATAGGAACAGTTGAACTATTAGAAGGATCTTATGACAATGCAATTTCCAACTTCAAAAAGGCACTGGAATTGCATAGCACTTCATCTCCGGCTCACAGAGGACTGGCCCTCTGCTATGAAAAGCAGGGGTATATAAGTATGGCTATACTGGAATATGAACATATATTAAAGATAAACCCTTCTGATAAACACTCCCGTAAAAGTTTAGCCTATATTTATGATAAGCTAATGTTAAGAAATAGATTTAATTCTTTTTTAAATTTAGGCAGAATATATCTCAAAGAAGGTAATATTGAAAAAGCTTTATATGAATTTTATAATGCTATAAACACAGGTTCAGAAATATATAAAATAATACCGGAACTAAATCTGGCAGGCAAACTTATGCTGGCCCAGGATAAAGAAGGAGAAGCTCTGAGAATATATGAAAAAAATGCCTCTTTATTAAAAAACGTTTATAAAAAAGTACGAGCAAAATATGTAAAATCAGTAGAAGATTCAGATTTAAGACTTTTTGAAATTTCCTATCTCTGGCAGATTGATAAAGAAAGAATAAACTGTTATAAAATGCTCATACATATATACTATGCTAAAGGACTTTATATGCTCTCAGATTATTATCATATATCTCTAAGACAGGCTATCCAGGATATTAGCACAAATTTAAATTTTTACGGAACATCACAAAAAGAAATGATGGTCGATGAAATAGAAAGAATTTCTGACTTTTTTTCTGAAGATCACTCATATCTTATGATTCTAGGCAACTGTTTTTTTAAAATTGGTAAATATAAAAAAGCTGCTATTACTTATGAAAGAGCACTTTTGATTAATTCACAGGAATTTATTCATAATAGAACAATCTTAAATAGTTTATTTAAGCGACTTGCAAAAAAAGAACTCCATGCTTTTGAAGGCACACTTCTGAAACTTATCAAATTAAGTCCCGGTAATTCTATGTATTATTTTATTCTTGGTGATATATATCTTAATCAATATAACCCTCAAAAGGCAATTAAATTTTATAAACACGCTTTAAGATTAAATCCTCAAAGAAAAATTTTTCTCTGTGCCCTGGCGAATGCCATAGGTATAAAAGGCTTATTACTTTATGAAGAGAATAAATTTAAAGAAGCCGAGCATGCCCTCACAACAGCATACAGAATAGGCGATAATAAAGAAATTATTAATAGATGTATTTTAAACCTTGCTATTATTTACTTTCAAAGAAATGAATTTAAAAAATCTATGGAATTTTTCTTAAAATTAAATAATAATCTAACTTCCCATAGCAGATATTCCGGTATAAGTTATAGATATCTTGGTATGATTTATGAAAAATTGGGAGAGATGGAAAAAGCTGATTCTTATAACAGAAAATTTATATCTAAAATTAATCTCTATCCTTCTCCCGACTTTAAGCCCTATCATTTTACCACATTTTATAAAAGACAGTCTTTACTGGAGGAAGAAACATATATACCTCCCTTAAATGATATAAAACTTGGGATAGAGGAATATGAAAGAGCTATAGAGCTAGAACCACAGAAAATACATTATTACAATATGCTGACAAAATTATATAGAAATATTCAGAAACTGGATGAACTGAGCAGTAAATTTATCAGAAAAATATCAGAAAATATTCTTTATGCCAATATTTTTATTCAAATTGGTCTCATCTATACCAGAGATAATTTTTTAAAAAAATCAATTCAGGAATTTGACATAGCAATCAGAGCAGGACTCAGGACAGAAGAGCTTGCCAGTGCATTAAATGAACTTGGTATGAAATATTATGAGAAGGGTAATATGGACAGGGCTGAAGTTGAATTTAACAAAGCAATTGAAATTTATGAAACCTTTTCAGATGCTTACTATAATCTTGGAAATATATGGATTCAAAAAGGTTATCCAACAAAAGCAATACATCACTTCCTGAAAGCAATAGAAACAGAAATAAACGTTGAAAATAAAACTAAATATTTAAACATCCTCGGAAGGGCATATTTGCAAGTCGGTGAGTTAATATCTGCCTTTGAGCAGTTCAAAAAAGCTGCAGAAATTACACCAAATTGCACTGAAGCTTATTGTAACCTTGCACTGACTGATTATAGGTTAGGTATTCTGGATGAGGCAACAAAAAATTTTTTGAAAACTCTGGAATTAGAACCCAATCATTATATAGCAATAAAAGGATTAAGAGATTTATACAGAGGACAGGTTAATATGGAAAAACACTGGCAGGAAGAGCTCAGCAAAATTTTGAAAATAAAAATGGCTGATGAAATTTTTTTAAACAGTATATCCACTGCAGAAGAACTTGAAGAATTAATTAAGGAGTACGAACATGCTGTCACTCTTTCAGAAAATGATGCAAAATACTTTAAAAAACTTGGTAAATTATACTTAAAAGAAGGAAAAATAGATAAAGCATTAATATCTATAGAAAAAGCTACAGAGTTAAATCCTGCATTAGCTTATCTATACATAGAAATTAGTAATGTATGCCTCGATAGAAATAAATTGGAGCAATCAAGATATTCTGCAAATAAAGCCATAGAAGTTGGGATAAAAACACTTGATCTTGCATCAGTTTGCATTAAAATAGGTAATCAACTCTCTCAGCAGGGAGATCTTGACGGTGCTAACAGTGAGTATGAAAGAGCATGGAATATGGGATGTAGAAGTAAAGACCTGGCTTTAAAAATAAATAAGCTCGGCGTAGATTATTCTTCTGTAAATAGATTTGATGAGGCTATAGAAAATTTTAAGAAAACTATTCTTATAATTCCAGATAATTGCATATTTCATAAAAATCTTGGAATTATATATCAAAGAAAAGGATTTACCATGGAAGCAATAAAATCTTTTGAAAAGGGTATGGCCATAGAACCAAAAGATATAAAAATACTGGAAAAATTAAAAGAAGTCTATAAAGAAGCCGGATATTTCACCAGAGCTATAAAAATACTGGAAAAACTTCTTGAACTCAAACCGAAAACTTTGCAATACATATTTTACACAGGTCAGATTTACCAGGAACTTGGTAAATATAAAAAAGCTGCGGAATATTACAAAGAAACAATAAATATAAAAAAAGACTGGTACAGCCCTTACATTGAACTGGGTTTTATTTATCTCAATGAGAATAATCTTATAGAAGCACGACAAAATCTCGAACAGGGCTATAAGCTCAATATTAATAACCCCAGAGCATTAATAGGGATGGGACGTATTTATGCCCTTCAGAGAGAACTGAACCTATCAGAAGAATATTATAGTAAAGCCTTTGAGCTTTACGAAGAAGAAATGCAAAAAAAAGGAGTGTCACCGGATATACACTTAATGCTGGGGGATATGCATTTTTATAGAATGGAGATAGATATGGCCATAGCTGAATATAAAAAAGCTTTAAAAATAAAAGAAGAATATCCTTCAGGAGCTTTACGACTTGGGAAATCACTAATAATTATAGGAGAAATACTGGAAGGAGAAAGAACATTAAAAAATATTGCTAAAAATGATATAGAATTTCCTGAAGTTTATCTTTATTTAGGCGACATCTATCGAATAAAAGGGTTATTACAGGAAGCAATTGAGCAGTACAGAAAAGTAATACGATTAAATCCTGACTGGGTCTACCGTGCATATCAAAATCTTGGTGAAATCTATGCAGAAATAAATGAAAAAAATCTATCTCGCAAATGCTATAATAAAGCCCGGCAACTAAAAGGAGGAAATCTTATAATTTCTTCACCTAACCTGTCATCTCTGGATGTAAAAGAGGTAATTGACACAATAGAAAAAGATTTAAGAGAACCTTAGTGCAGCTCCGGGTAAAAAAGTGTCCGAAAAACTTTAAACATATACACCTGTTGCCGTACTTAGTGGCAATGCACCCGGGTTCAAAGAAATTTCTACGAGTAAATCTTCTATTCCATATTTTTCGTTGAAATTTCTCGTGTTTCTCTCTTTTTTGAAACATTTTCTTTTGATATTTTTATTTCTGATTCCAGGCCTTCGTCATCCAGGTTTATCTCTATAGTGTCTCTTCCTAATTTTTTATCCAATTCTGCTATCTGAGCTTTAACTGCCTTCATTTGTTTCTCCAGATCTTCTATATAGCCTCTTTTAGCTATTTCTTCTTCCATCAAAATTTTCAATTCACTGTCAAACTTTTCAGCCTGTAATTTACAATGATTAACTTCTCCCTCGGCTTTCTTAAGAAATTCCTTATAAAAATCAATTTTTTCATTAATCATAACAGCGTTATCATTTAGAATAACCAGATTTTTTTCTAAATCTCTTATAATTGATTGCTTACTGCCCTTTGATAACTCTGATAATCTATCTATTTCATTCTTATAATCTGTAATATGTGCCTCTGTCAACTTTAAAGACTTATTACCACTTAAAATCTCTTTATCGAAACTTTCAACTTTCTTTTTATATTCCTCCTGGCCAAGTCGACCTTTTTCCAGAAGTTTTGTTATACGATTCTTTTCTGCCTCAGCTCTTCGTATTTTACTCTCAATATTTCTTCTTTCAGAACGGGCCTCTATATATTTTTGCTTAAAAATTTTAATATCTTCATATGCTCTATCAATAGTCTTTTCTAATTTATATACTTCGTTGAGTTCATTCTTTCGTTCTTCTATTTCGCTTTCAAGGTCTGAAAGCTGTTCCTCATGAAGAGTTAATGAATTTTGAACTTCATAAAAACTATCCTTATATTTTTTCAGGTTCGCTTTAAATTCTTCATAATGTCCTCTTACTTCCTGTATATGATAACTAAGGTTCTCCATGTCCTGTTTGGCTGACCTGTGTTTACTAAATAAACTTGCAAGAAATTCCTTATTCCTCAAAATAGAATCACGCAACATTGCTTCCTCGTATTCTCGTGTAGCTTTTTCAGACATAAGAGGTTTCTGCTTTATAAGGGGCATAACTATAGAACCTTTTACACTCTCTTTAATCTTAACATCCAGATCCTGCAAAAACTTTTCAAGATGCTTTACATCTTCCTGAGTTTCTACTACCTTTACTTCTTCGTCAAAAACCTGAGTCTTAGCTGTAGGCCATGGCATGTCTCCGGTCATGTCTAAATCCTGTATCAGACGGTCCTTAATCACGTCTTCATATAATTCTATAAGTTTCAGTTCTTCCGACAAATCTCTATATGAAATCTCCTGGTTTTGTTGTATTCCAGTTACTTTTTCTGAAATCTTAATAAGGGTAAAACCGCATTTCTTACAAAACTTTGCAGACAGACGATTTTTATGTTTACATTGAGGGCATTCCCTGTGTTCCAATGAAATAGCTTTAAGTTGTGCGTAAAGCCTCAAACCAATAATCTTTCTAACTTTTTCACCACAGTGTTTGCAAAATTTAGACTTAACTCTATTTAACACATTACATTTTGGACAAATGCTTGCCATTTCCATAAAATTAATACCACAGGATTTACAAAAAGTTGCCTTAGAATTATTAATGGTCTCACAATTCGGACATAAGAGAGAAATAACTTTAGAAACAGGATCCATTTTGATATGAGGAAGACTCGATTTCCTGAGTTTTACAAGATCATCCCCACAGGAACAGCAGGATATTAAAAATAATTTATTCATAGTATTACAGCCAGGACATAAGTACAGATAATTTAATAATTTAGATTTTATAGACGGATCTTCTAACTTTTCTTGCACTTCTGCAGGAGTCTCTTTCACTTCTTCGGCTTTTTCTTCTGCTCTGACTTCTTCGGCTTTTTCTTCTGCTCTGACTTCTTCGGCTTTTTCTTCTGCTCTGACTTCTTCGGCTTTTTCTTCTGCTCTGACTTCTTCGGCTTTTTCTT
>Ga0302240_1002667_pt1 | contig 11495 bp, 12 predicted proteins | sample AAG_UR_His_MG_FD_193538 | JGI IMG/M metagenome (GOLD analysis project Ga0302240, IMG submission 193538) | Enriched activated sludge microbial communities from anaerobic digester in WTTP, New Holstein, Wisconsin, United States - AAG_UR_His | ecosystem: Engineered > Bioreactor > Anaerobic >... | reverse complement strand
GATCGGGTTCATCGCCTGGCTGGGAATCGCCCTGAGCCACTACCGCTTCCGGAAAGCCTTCGTCGCCCAGGGCCGCGACCCGAAGGAACTGCCCTACCGGGCCCTGTGGTTCCCCTTCGGGCCGATCTTCTCGCTCGTGCTCTGCGTCGTCGTCATCGGCGGGCAGGGCTGGGGCGCCCTGGAGGGCGACTCGATCAAGTGGTACGACCTGGCGGTCGCCTACATAGGCGTGCCGGTGTTTGCGCTTTTCTACCTGGGGTACAAGCTCAGTCGCGGGACAACGGTTGTCCCGCTTGCGGAGGTCGACCTGGGCCGGGACCATTAGCGGCGGGGCCGCAGCAAAAGAAGTGAAAGAAGGGAAAGAAGTGGCGGAAGTGACACAAGGAAAGAACGAAACCGGCAGGATAACGCGCCGCGCGGGAGAGGCGTGTGCTTGAAATCTTCGCTCTGCTGATTGCCGGCGTGGTCATCGGGTGGCTCATCCGGCGGCGCTCATCCTGGGTGAGAGCGGCCGAACGCCTCATGACGGGATTCGTCTACCTCATGCTGTTCCTGCTCGGCGTCGGAATGGGCGCCGATCCCGGGGTGATCGGCAACGTTCGGTCCCTGGGCCTGCACGCCTTCGGGCTCGCACTTTTCGCCCTCACGGGCAGCATCGCCGCAGGCCTGATCTGTTCGCACCTGGTGTTCCGGCGCCATGAGAGATAGCCTGATCATCCTGGGGTTCTTCGCGGCGGGGGTCGCGGCAGGGCTGGGTTCGTGGGTGCCCGGGGTCCTGGGCAGCTCGAAGGCCCCGATCTATGCCCTTTACGCGCTCATCCTGCTCGTCGCCGTCGTGATCGGGGCAGACCCGCGGCTGCCCGACATGGCGCGGACCGCCCGGCCGAGGATCCTGCTCGTGCCCGTCTTTGCCGCCTTCGGCACTCTCGCCGGCAGCGCGCTCTATTGTTTCCTGGTCGGCGTGCCCGGCCTCGCCGACGCTCTCGCCATCGGCTCGGGGTTCGGCTACTACAGCCTCTCCAGCGTGCTCATCGCACAGCTGTCCGGCAAGGACTCCGGGGTCATCGCGCTGCTGTCGAACATGTCGCGGGAGCTCTTCACCCTTTTGTTCGCGCCCCTCCTGGTGCGTTACTTCGGGCGGCTTGCCCCGGTGATGTCCGGCGGCGCCACGGCCATGGACACGACCCTTGCCGTCATCGCGAAGTTCTCCGGCCGCGAGATGTCGTTTGTCGCCGTCATCAGCGGCCTCGTCCTGACGCTCGCCGCGCCGTTGCTGATTTCGATGATCTACCGGTTCCTGTGAGGGGGGGAGGATCCGCTACGGAAACGAGAAAGGGGCTGCCGCGTGCGCTGCAACCCCTGAATCCTTTATTTGGAGGCGGCAACCGGATTCGAACCGGTGAATAACGGTTTTGCAGACCGCTGCCTTAGCCACTTGGCTATGCCGCCGCTGTTGGCTGGAGCGGGCGAACGGATTTGAACCGTCGACGTCTACCTTGGCAAGGTAGCACTCTACCGCTGAGTTACGCCCGCTCTTGCTGTCAAAGAGGAACAGATAATAGCAAAAGATGTTCTCTTGTCAATAGAAAACTGCGGCGCTTTTTCCTCTTGAAAAACGGGCTCCAGTGCGCTATAGGATGGCCACGCGGGCGGTTAACTCAGCGGGAGAGTGCTACCTTCACACGGTAGAAGTCACTGGTTCAAATCCAGTACCGCCTACCATGAATATCAAGGGGTTAGCCATTTGTGGTTGACCCCTTTTCTTTATTTGTGACCAAATTGTGACCGGTTGTCTGAAAAATGCTGTTTTCCAGGCGGCAGGCGGCCTCTGGATTCGAGTCCTTCAAAAGATGGGAATAGACGTTCAGGGTCACCATCGGGGATGAGTGGCCGAGTTGATTCTGGATGTACTTTATATTCTCGCCCTGGCTGAGAAGAAGGCTCGCATACGTGTGTCTCAGGTCATGGAATCGCACTCGGGGGATCTCAGCGGCCTTGAGGCCCTTCAGGAAGTATCTCTGAACCATGTTGCTGTAGTTCAGGGGTTCCCCTGCCTCATTTGCGAATACCAGATCATCGTCCTTCCCGCCGCTCTTCAGTTTCCACCCGGCAAGTTCTCTCAGGACCAGAGGTGAAAGATCAATGCTCCGCTCCGATCCGCTCGTTTTTGGGGTGAAGAACCGGCCATGGTTGAACGTACGCCGGATGTGGACCTGTTTCTTCGGGAAATCAACGTCTGACCACTTGAGCCCCAAGATCTCCCCCTGCCTTGCGCCCGTCATGATGGCCGTCAGAAACAGCGTCCGGTATTTCTGCTCCTCGACCTTCTCCAATAAAGCGCGGATCTGCTCGGGAGTCAGAATGGCTATCTTCTTTGATTTCTGTTCCTCTTTACCCTGGCTGCGCGGCCGCTCTGCATCGCGAACGGGATTGAAGTCGGCCATTCGATGTCTAACCGCGTAAGCCATGATCTGCCCCAGGATCGTAATGACCTTCCTGACCGTTCCCAGGGCTATTTTCTTGGGTTCCTGAGCGGACTCCTTGGTCTGTTCCGGCTCATTCTGATCCTTCCTCTTCCTCCTGCGGGTCGATCTGGCCTTGTTCTGTAATTTCGTGATGAAGCGCTCGATGTCGGCTGTCGTGATTTCGCTGATTCTGAAGTCATCCAGGTCTTTCAGGTGAGTATTCAAATTGAACTCATAGACCTCCTGAGTGGTCTCACGCAAATACTGCTTCTTATGCTCAAACCACTTCTTTCGGACCTCCGAGAAAAGAGGCATCTTCTTTTCCGGCATGAAGGTCCTGCGCGATATTCTGTCCTCTGTCTCCCGGAGCACCTTCCGGGCGTTGTCTTTCGTGATGCCTTTCTTCAGCGTCTTTCGATAGCGTCTCCCGTGCTGATCATAGCAATCGATTACATACCGACCACGCCTTTTCGTAATGCAGGCCATAGTTCACCTCACCTTCTTTTTTTCTTGTCCCGTAGACTGTCCGTTGCGCAGTAGATCATCTGTTCCGCCCTCTCCAGTTTCGCTTTCAACTCAAAAATGAGGAAAGACAGTTTCTCGGCCTCCTGGCCACTCTTTCGTTCATCCTCGCTCAAGAGAAGATCGTCGAGAATCTCTGCGATCTCTCTGGCCGGCCTGATGTTCTCAAGCACCACGTCCTCTGCCGTGAATCTCTTCGTCTCAATCATTGTAAATTCCATAATTTCCCCGTCCTCCTTTCATTTGGTGTGTAAGTGACCCATCGCCGCCCTCAGCCGATTCCCCAATTCCACTCGCCGATTCAGCGAAGCTACCCTATGCGTGATGTACCAGGTGAGCACGTTGAAAAACGCCCACAGGGACACAAGGGGGACGTTTCCCTGGGAATAACCATTCTCATTCCAGATCCTCTCCTCTATCTCCTCCGTTGCCCGCGCGCCGAGCTGCATAGCTCCCATCACCCTGTCATAGACAGTCATGGTCATGGGGACCTCAGTCCATTCTCTCCATTCCCCCGCTTGCAGGGTGAACTGATCTATTGAGCGGCCAAGGTCCGCCTCCAGGCCAACATCCTCAAGGCTGAAAACGTGCCGCCTTCGGAACTGGTAGAACTTCTTCCCGACGACGAGCCCATTGGAGCAGACGAGCCGAAAGCCCCCGACAAGGACGATGAATGGCCAAGTCAGATCGTACGAGTTGAAGAGGTGGAGCTCTAGGTTGACAACATCTCCCCGGTCTATCCGGACCGAAATCCCCGGGAACCGGAATACGTGAAACATACGACCCCCGTCGTTGTAGAACGAAGTGGTCGTGACATAAGCCCCGAGATCGGGATTCTTTCGAATTGCCTTCTCAAGGAACCCGATTGCGTCTTCGTGGCGTATGAGCCGATAGTCCCGGGAGACGATGGAAAACACTTTTCCCGTTGCCAGATCCACGATGGCCTTGTGCTTGCCTGCCGGCCAGGGTTTGTCTTTGGGGCCACAGAACACGGGCTGCTCGGCTACCAGGGGAAAAACAGAGCCCTTCGGAGCGATGTTATCCTGCATCTTTCCCTCCCTCCTTTGGTGATGCTTGATCCTCTGGATTGAGTTCCTGCATTACCTTCAAGGATCGTTTCATCTCAGCCCTCAATTCTTCGAGTTCCTCGGGAGTCAGCTTACGCGGCGGGATAAATGGTTCTCTTTTTCGCTTCGACGTTCTTTTCTTCATGTCCTCCTCCTTCCCAAAACAAAAGCCTGAGACGATCCCGGGCCGCAAGACCCGCCCCAACGTCACCGCATGGGGTATCTCAGGCTTCAATAATGTCTTCGGTCTTGCGGTTCGGATTGTGATATATATAAATCATGAAATATATATGTATGTCAATCACTATTGACAATGGTTTATGTCTTCTGCTACACGTCCATGTATGGATAGACGGATGTTCACCACCCGGATCGACAAGCATCTCTTGAAATCGCTGAAACTGCTCAGCGTTATTGAGGATAAACCTATAAATTCGCTATTGGAGGAGGCGATTCAGAGCCTCTTGAGTGAGTACGATAAAAAAAGGCCCAGAACTTTTTATCAGTTGGTCTCCGCGGAAGAACAATCGCCTTACGAAGCTGATAAAACGAAGAAAAAACGTTCAGACAAGTAACAGAAAACCCGAGGAAATATGGAGTAATTAACCGGGAAGGCACCAAAACAGAAATTTAATTGCATAGCACCAATACTTTGCCAAGGAACGAATTTGCTTTATGGACAAGACCTACAACCAAGGCAAAGATGAAATCGCCAAGCTCTGCAAATACTTTTCGACAAATAAGAAGTCGTTTCTCGCGGCCGGTATCAAAGAAGCACATATTCGCCAGTCCTTGATTGACCCATTTTTTGAGGCACTCGGGTGGGATATCCGCAACCGGGCAATGGTTGCACCCCAATATCGTGAAGTCGTCCCCGAAGACAGCGTCGATGTAGAAGGGCATCAAAAGGCTCCGGATTATACTTTCCGAGTTGGCCACCTTCCGAAGTTTTACGCCGAAGCTAAAAAGTGTAACACTAACATCAGCGTCGATCCTGCACCGGCTTACCAACTTCGCCGCTACGGTTGGAGTGGAAAAGTCAATCTCTCTATCCTGACCAACTTTGAAGAGATGGGGGTCTACGATTGTTCTTTCAGACCCCGTCCGAGTGACAAAGCCACTCAGACGAGAATCCTCTATTTTCTATTTGAAGAATACCCGGACAGATGGCGCGAGATGTGGGACATATTTTCCCGCGAAGCTGTCTGGTCTGGCGCTTTCGATGAGTACGCGGCTTCCAAGAGAAAACGCGGCACATCAGAAGTGGATATTGAGTTCCTCAAGGAAATAGAGCTTTGGCGTGACGCCCTGGCCCATAACATAGCTCTCCGAAACAAGAGTCTTTCAAACGACGATCTCAATGCTGCCGTACAGCGCACCATAGACCGTGTGGTGTTTTTGCGCATGGCCGAAGACCGTGGACTTGAAACTTACGAGCAGCTGCTAAATATATGCAATCGGCCTGACATTTATCGTCGCTTCATGGACGAGCTATGCAGGAAAGCTGACGACAAATACAATTCGGGCCTCTTTCATTTCCGGAAGGAGACGGGAATATCTGAGGCACCAGACGCCATCACACCCCATCTCATAGTGGATGACAAGGTCATCAAGTCAATCCTGCAAAGTCTTTACTTCGCCTACGGTTCATCCTATCACTTCGGCGCTCTGCCTGTAGAGATCCTGGGCACGGTTTACGAGCGATTCTTGGGCCGGGTGATTCGTTTGACGCCCGGGCATCAGGCAAAAATCGAGGAAAAGCCAGAAGTGAGAAAGGCAGGCGGCGTCTTTTATACTCCTGCCTATATTGTGGACTACATCGTAAAACAGACTGTTGGCCGGCAGATCGAAGGCAATAGCCCCGCTCAACTTGCAGGAGTGAGGAGTAAAAAGCCTTTTCGAGTTCTGGATATGGCCTGTGGCAGTGGGTCTTTCTTGTTGGGGGCGTATCAATGTCTTTTGGACCACTCGCTGAAGTGGTACATCGGCCATGATGCCGAAAACTATAAAAAGGCAGTCTATAAAGACCCTCGAAGTGGAGAGTGGCGACTTACGATCAGGGAGAGAAAGCGTATACTGACTACTCACGTCTTTGGCGTAGACATTGACCCCCAGGCCGTCGAAGTATCGAAATTATCATTACTCTTGAAGGCACTGGAAGGAGAAAATGACGCGACCCTTTCAAAGCAGATTGCTCTTTTTGAGGAGAGAGCTTTACCGAACTTGGCGGATAACATCAAGTGCGGTAACTCGCTGATCAGCCCCGATTACTTCATGGGTAAGCTGATCTCCGACCCGGACGATTTGAAGCGAGTAAATCCCTTCGATTGGAATACGGAGTTTCCTGATGCCATGAAAGAGGGGGGATTTGGCTGCATCATCGGCAACCCACCTTATATCCGAATTCAGGTAATGAAAGAATGGGCTCCCCTGGAAGTCGAAATCTACAGGGAACTATTCCGAGCAGGCCGGGCGGGCAATTACGATATTTATGTCATCTTCATCGAACAAGGCTTGAAGCTGCTGAATGATAGCGGTCGTTTGGGCTTCATTTGTCCCCACAAGTTTTTCAATGCGAAGTACGGCGAGGCCCTCCGTTCAATCATAGCGGAGGGTAAACACCTGTCTCATGTTGTACACTTCGGAGACGAGCAGGTTTTCAGCGGAGCAACAACCTATACTTGCCTGTTGTTCTTGAACAAAGCGGCAGCCAAAGAGTGCCTGTTTGTGAAGGTCAACGACCTGGCGGCTTGGCGGACGAGTGCGACGGGAACACAACAGGCAATCAAACCAGAGCAAATTAACAGTTCAGAATGGGTTTTTGATTTTGGTGCAGACGAAGAATTTCTGAGCAAATTCGGCGAGTGGCCGGTTAAGCTCGCTGACATTGCCGAGCGAATGGCTCAGGGTATCCGAACAAGTGCCAACGAAGTATATGTGCTCGACCGTGTACGCGAAAGCGGCGATACGATAATCGCTCATTCAAAGATTCTGAGCAGGGATGTTGAACTTGAACGACGAATCGTTTCACTCTTCCTGCAAGGCAAAGAAATAAAGCCTTATCGAGTTTTGCCATCCGGTAAACTTGTCGTTGTGCCTTACAATATAGAGAACAAACGGGCGGTCTTGATCCCCGAAGCAGAGATAAAAAAACAGTTACCATTGCTCTATGCCTACTTAAACGAAAACAAGAATTATTTGTCCGCCCGTGAAAGGGGCAGGATGAAGGGCTCCAACTGGTACGGCTACATCTATCCAAAGAACATTGAAGTAATGCAGAAACCGAAAATTCTCGTTCCTGACATTGCAGATCGCGCCTCTTTCGCATTAGACGAGTTCGGCGAGTATTCTTTCACAAGCGGGTATGGCATCACGCTGCGAACGGACTTAACAGAATCGCCGAAATACGTTATGGGCTTGCTAAATAGTACCCTTCTTGACCTTTACTTGAAACGCATCAGTACTACAATGCGTGGTGGCTTCTTCCGATATTTCCCGCAGTTCATCGGACAACTTCCAATCCGACGGATTGACTTTTCAAAGCCCGAGGAAAAGTCTGTACACGACCGAATGGTGCAACTCGTTGATTCAATGCAATCCTTGCACAAACAGTTTGCCGCTTCAAATTCGGAATCACAGAAGGGCATTATCCAGAGGCAGATTGATGCAACTGATACTGAGATTAATCGCCATGTTTACAGCTTATACGGACTGACGCCCGAGGAAATTTCCATCGTTGAAGGTGGGCGAAGCCCCGCCACAAAGGAATTGCCAACTTTCGATTAGGCTCCCTACCTGATTTCTCGGGACCCGGTGATGCATCTCCGTTTTCTTCCGGGAATTACCTTCCATCTCAGCCAGGGGATTATCCTCGGCTCCCTTTCGGGTATTCAGTTTTCAAAGAGTTATCATGCTTATCGTCAGGGCGAAGCCCTTGTGCACCAGAAAGAGGTTAACAAAAGGAGACGGCGATCGAATGATCATCAGGCAGTTTGAGCGGGCTCAATGATTATCGAAGTCCATGTGCAGCTTGTTGGTGCATAGGTTCCTGCGCCTCTTCCAGTTCTGTGATGATCGTGCCTTGCCTTCGGGTGTTCGAGGCCCGGTGCTCATCCCCCCATGCAGCGGACACCTGGCCCCCTTATTGATGTCTCTCCGTCGACAAGGCTTCCCTGTTCTCCTGGCATGAGCGCCACACGTCAGCCCTTTCAGTTCATCCGGAAAGGGGATCCTGGGATATGTCGGACGAGGCAATGGGAGTTTCAACCATGCCTTGTGTGCGCGGTCGTATTCCCGCCAGAATTGTTTCCATTTCTCTCGAAGTTCATCCGATGTGCTCATGGTGCTTGCTTCCGGCTCATCTGCGCCTGAACCGTCTCCCGGATATACCCCTCAATCAGCTCCCGTATCTTCTTGTTCATGCTGATGCCTTCCCGCTCACACAGAATCCTGAAAGCCCTCTGCACGTCGTTCGGCAAGCTCCGCACCATGAAATTCCCCATCTTTGACCTCCTTTATTGCGATGGCATTTCCACGAATCTGGAATACTCCCCATGAAAATACAGCAAGGCCTCTCCCCCCGCACTGTATCGAGAGCCTTCAATTCGGCAGAGAGTGACAGGATCAAGGGCCTGGTCCCTGAGGCTTTGATCCCCTGGTCCCTCCGTTCCCGAGGTCGTTTTTCTCGTCCTCGCCCGGTGCAGGATAATCAGATGATCACAGTCCGAGAAGATCGAGGCGCTGTCCTTAAGATCCATCGCCGTCATGATGGCGTCGGCTTGTATTTTACGCGGCTGCGCGATGAGGATAATGGGGATCTCCATCTCTTCTGCGAGGAACTTGAACGCCTGGACCGCAAGGCCAATCTCCTGGACCTGGTTGGTGATGGACCGACACAGGAAGTGAAGGTGATCGAAGGCAAGCAGCTTGAGGCCATATCGCCGGATCGCGGCTTTCAGCGTTTCCACAATGCCATGCAGGTCCGGCTTCTGGTAGGAGTACCCGAGATAGAGGGGTTTTCCCCGGAAATACTCCCGTGCCCGGTTAATCTCCTCGAATCCGATCTCCTCTTTCTTGGTATGTGCCTGGACGATCTTCTGGATGACCCGCATGGGTTTCATTTCGAGGCAGAAAAACAGGCTTGGAAAGCCTTCAAGGGCCTTATTGGTGATGACCTGAAGAGCAAAGCTCGACTTCCCGGTCTTCGGGGGTGCGGAGACGACGATGAGTTCTCCAGGCTGAAAGCCCTGCCGGATGATCCGGTCAACGGAGGGCAGCCCCGTTGATAAGCCCTTGGCCTGGTCCGGCTGTGACCTTTCGGACCTGAACTTCTGGAGGGCATCCTGAAAGCTCATGATCCCGGCCACGTCGAATTGCCGGGCCTCGTGAACCAGGGCGTGAAACTTGAATACGTCATGACCCGACGTGAAAAACTCGTTCACATCCTGGCCGCCGGGCAAAACGACGTTGAAGCACCGATCATAGCCCAGGCGTCGGGCTACCTCCCGAGCCCCCTTCTGCCCCGCCTCGTCCGGGTCATAGACGATGTTGATCCTTTTGATCTTCTCCAGTTGATCAATCCATGACGGGTCGAAAGATCCGGCTCCCGTCGTCGCCCCGACCACGTTCTTGATGCCCTGATCCCAAAGGGTGAGTGCGTCGATTTCCCCCTCGGAAATGAAAAGCTCGTCGGCCCCGGCGATGACATCGGCGTTGAAGAGAACAGAAGGGCAGCCGGCGACTCTGCGAAAGGTCTTCTCGGCCGGTGGCAGGGAACGGCTCTTGATGTTGACGAGCTTGCCCTTGGAGAAATGGGGAATGGTCAGCCAACGGCTCCCGGCCTGGTCGATTTCGAGACCGAGTTTGAAATGCTCCAGGGTCTCTCGGCTGATTCCTCTCGCCCCGGTTACATACTCCAATGAATGATTATCGCCTAAAAGCGCAGCATTTGCCTTCAGGGCTCGATTTGTGTCCAGGGGCACCTTCCCCCCGTCCGAATCGGGGAAAGCCTTGCTGACGCTTTCCTGTGGCTTCCTGGCCAATGTTCTTGAGGCCCTTTGTCCCTGTTCCCATCGTTCCGAGTCTCCCATATGTTTCCTCAGCGTGATCAGGTTCCCCTTCTCCTGGCACTTGTGGCAGTAGAAGGCCCCGTCTTCCGGGCTCATGTAGAAGTGCGCCTTAGTATCCTGGCAGAAGGGGCACACCTTCAGAACCAGTTGCCCGGACTGCATCCGGTATTCAAGGCCCTTGCTTTGTACATACTCTCGTGCGGTCATGCCGTGATCCTGTATCCCTGACTCCGGTAATAATCATCAAGGGCTGTACTGCCGCTGCTTTTCCTGGTCATCGGGTCCGGGGCCTCTACGGTCTGGCCGTTCTGGTTCCGGATGATCCCCAAGAGATATTTTTCGCCCTTCCCCAGAGAGGCATAATCCTTTTCCAGATAGACCCTCAATCCTGCCTCTACCTGGCGGACGGGATATTTTCCGCAATCCTGGAGAAACCTCAGCTTGACGCTTTCTGTGATGCGGTTTGTCTTCCTGGTAGACGATATGGCTGAAAAGATCCGTTCCAGTAATTCGGGTGAATAGATTCCGGACAGGGAGGAGATTTCGGCAGAAATCTCGTCAGGGGTTTTCTTATTCTTATGTTCTTCCATTCTTGTTTGTTGTCGTTTGCTTGCCCCTTGTTTGTCGGCTTGCGTGTCATTCTCTGAATCGGCAGATTGGTAAAGGTTCCAATTTACTATCGAAACAACCGAAAATTTGTTTGTCGTTTTGATTGTCAAGTTTCCGGCCTTTATCAGAGATTCAATGCGGGTGCGGGTTTCACGGAGGGTCAGCCCTGTTTCTTGTGATGCTTTCTTCAACCCAAAGATAAACTGGCCGGGCGTCAGGTGAACGGTCTGCAAGCCGACAACGACATCGTGGTCTTTATGGCTCGCCTTGAGCAGGCACCAAGTCCAGAGCGCCCAGAGTTTGTGGTTCCTGATCCAACCCGCATCGAGGGATTTGCGATAGAGTTTAATAAATCCTCGGTCCACTATGAGAATCCCCTCACGTCTTCGGTCGTGTTCCCGGTCATCGCCTCATCCGTTGGAATAGTCTCCGGAAACAGCCAAGATGACCGGGTTTTGTTATACGAGCCACAGTCTTCATAAGAATCTGTTGACCGCCCTCGGTATTGCAGATCAAACGAACACCTTCGATGTCGCTCGAAGGGGTGACTCCTAGGTATATGCCTAAATTCTCAGGAGCCGTCTTGCCCGTCTTGTCGTTGGTTGTGCAATTAGCCATTTCGCCTCCTCTCTGTGGTTGCGTATTCCGACGCAATCCGCCACCTGATTCCGATTGATTCCGCCACCCGATTCCGACGGAAGCCGCCACCCGATTCCGATCGATTCCGCCACCCTCCGACTGGAGCTTGGTGACGCTGGATAAAT
>Ga0302240_1002664_pt1 | contig 11500 bp, 15 predicted proteins | sample AAG_UR_His_MG_FD_193538 | JGI IMG/M metagenome (GOLD analysis project Ga0302240, IMG submission 193538) | Enriched activated sludge microbial communities from anaerobic digester in WTTP, New Holstein, Wisconsin, United States - AAG_UR_His | ecosystem: Engineered > Bioreactor > Anaerobic >... | reverse complement strand
GGAGGTTTGGGCGATAAAAGCGGAGGGGACAGACAATTTGTGATTCCTCTTGCAAAGGCCGCAGCAGCAGTCGGAATTGCCGCTGTTTTCGTTGAAGTTCATGAAAATCCGCAGAAAGCTTTGTCTGACGGTGCCAACAGCGTTGATTTAAAAATGTTTGAAGAATTATTAAAAGTGACTGCCCAAATAGATAAAATCGTAAAATAGAATACGGAGTAATAACGTGGCAAAAGAAGTTATCGAAGAAAATGAAAAATATTCATGGAAACCCGATATAAAATGGCTCTTTAAAGTTCTTGCCGCAGTTTATGTGTCAATTATAGTTTTATTTTTAATTGCAAGTTTTGTGTTAAAGCCTGCCATAAGACAGATTCCTTCAGATATAACTCCGTGGCTTGATAAAAATCATGCCGAAAACGTTGGAGAGACAAAATGAAAAAATATCCTCCGAAAATTTTATCGGCTGCAAAAAACATAAAACTGATTGCAACGGATATTGACGGGGTTCTTACGTCGGGAGAAGTTATAATTCTTGAAAAAGGCGAAGAAATAAAAATATGGAACGTTAAAGACGGAGCAGGCATAGCTTATATAAAAAAATATTTGCCTGAAGTTAAAATTGCATGGGTTTCCGGAAGATGTTCAAAACAGGTGCAAATAAGATCGAAGGAATTGAAAATTGACTATCTTTTTCAGTCCTGCGGAGATAAAGTAAAAGCTGTTTCAGAAATAGCCGCCAAACTTAATATTGATATGCCGAATGTTGCCTACATAGGTGATGATATCATAGACATAGGCGTTTTAAAGGGTGCCGGTTTGTCAGTTTGTCCGTCTGATGCCGCAGATGACGTAAAAAAATATGTTTCTTATGTCTCAAAATATGCAGGCGGGAAAGGCGTTTTAAGGGAAGTATGCGAGATTATATTAAAATCCAAATCCGTCTGGGATAAGGTTTTAAAAAGTTATTTATGAAAAAAAATATTTTTTGTTTAACTTTGATTTTTTGCACGTTCTTTTTTTTGGCAGGCTGCGATAAAGAAGAATCGATAATAGAAGAAACTCCTCCTACAACGGAACAGACTATTGAAAAGTTTGTGGTGACAGAAACCGAATCCGGTAAAATAAAAACAATTCTTGAAGCAGAGTCGGCTCTTATTGCGGATAATGAAAAAAAAGCATATCTTACGCTTCCTAAAATAAAATTTTATGAAAACGGCAAATATACTTCAATACTTGCAGCCGAGTCCGGAGAAGTTGATTTGGAAACAAATAACGTAAAAGCTTTGGGCAAATGTACGGTTGACACAGTGAAAAACGAATATCTTCAGACAAGGGATATTTCATATAACGCGGCAAAAAAACTTATATCTTCAAACAGCGAAATAAAGATAACAAGAGGAAAACAGGTAATATACGGAAGCGGATTTACTTCTGACATTGATTTAAATAATATCACAATCAAAAAGCAGAGGGTCATAATTGATAAATAAATTTTGCGCTGCCGCGGTTTTAATTTTAAGCTTTAATTTTCTGTATGCCCAGGAAAAACAGCAGACGATAATTACCGGCGATGAAATGATTATTCAAAAAATTGAAGGTATAACGGTAGTAAAAGGTAACGGACAGGTTTTAAGAGGAAGCCAGACAATAAAAGCCGATATCATCACATATTCCGAAAATCAGAACAATATAGATGCAACCGGCAAAGTAAGTTTTTTTGATAAATATAATGACGGAAGTTTAATCAGGGCTTTTTCCGAAAATGCCGCATACAACACTGAAAATTCTTCAGGCAGACTTTGGGGCGGAAAGCCGGTAATAGAATATAATTTAAAAAATTCAACAGATGTCGTTTATTTATACGCCGATACTTTTTATCTAGATAAAGGGTTTGAAGCGGCAAGGGCGGAATCAAACGTAAAAATAATATCTTCATCCGGAACTGTAACAGCCGATAATGCAAGACTGGATAAAAAAACAAATACTTTGTTTATGCAGAAAGATAAAAACAGGCCTAAAATTACGGCATATCAGGATGATAAATACGCCGAATTTGAATCGGATGAACTTTATTTGTATTATGAAACAAAAACTTTGAAAATGGATAAAGATGTTAAAGGCAAATTTATAATGAAAGATTCACAGGGGAAATAATAATGATACTGTCTGCGCACGCTCTTCATAAAAAATATAAACACAGAATGGTCGTAAACTCTGTAAATATAAAAGTTGCGCAGGGTGAAATAGTCGGCCTTTTAGGTCCGAACGGAGCCGGTAAAACCACCACTTTTTATATGACAGTCGGGCTTATAGAACCTTACGACGGCAATGTTTATCTGGATGACAGAGATATAACGTATGAACCTATGTATAAAAGAGCAAGAGCAGGCATCGGTTATCTTCCTCAGGAATCTTCGATTTTCAGAGGGCTGACAGTTGAAGAAAATATTATGGCAATTGCCGAAACTCTGCCTATATCTAAAAAAGAGATGCAGAAAAAAGTGGATATGCTGCTTAGTGATTTCGGCCTGACAAAATTAAGAAAACAAATCAGCACTACCCTTTCGGGCGGTGAAAGAAGAAGATGCGAAATAGCAAGAGCTCTTGTAAACGATCCTAAATTTTTACTTTTGGATGAACCTTTTGTAGGGATAGATCCCATTACAGTCGCAGATATACAGCAGATAATTTCAAAATTAAAAGATAAGGGACTTGGTATTTTGATAACCGATCATAATGTCCGTGAAACTCTCGAGATAATCGACAGGGCATATATTATTTATGACGGTAAAATCTTGCTTGAAGGAAGCGCTCAGGATTTGATTAACAGTCCTGAAGCCAGAAAGGTTTATCTCGGCGAAAATTTTAAAATGTAGTTTCAAAAAACTCTTGCCGTCAGGTCTTGTACAATGCAAAAACAAACAATAATTATTTCAGGCCCTACAGCTTCAGGCAAAACTGCCGTTGCAGTTGAGCTTTGCAAAAAAATAAACGGTGAAATCATATCGGCTGATTCTCGCCAGATCTATAAATATCTTGATATAGGAACAAATAAAGACGGTATTCTCTCTGAAAATGGAATGAGATATGTTTCATCCGTGCCTCAGTATCTTACCGATATTATAGAACCTGACAAAAGATACAGCACAAAAAAATTTGAGACAGACAGCGAACAAATAGAAAAAGATTTGATTATGAAAGGCAAAATTCCCGTTGTTGCCGGGGGCACTGGGTTGTATATAAAGTCTTTTTTATACGGGCTTGACGAACTTCCGGACGCAGATGAACCGATACGCTCCGAAATACAAAAAGAAATTGACGAAAAAGGGCTTGAGTCCGTTTATCAGAAACTTTTAAAGGCAGACCCGGTATCGGCGGAAAAAAATAAAGGCAATACTCAAAGAATAATAAGAGCTTTTGAAATATATAAGCTTACAGGTAAAACAATGACAGAGTTTTTAAATAAAAAAACAAAAAAGAATAGGGTTTTTAAGCATTTTGTTATATTTAAAGACAGAGAAACTCTGTATAAAGACATAAATGAAAGATGTAAACGTATGGTTAATTCCGGAATGATAGAAGAAACTGAAAAAATTTTGAAAATGGGTTTTAAAAAAGATTCGCCTGCCCTTACCGGAGTGGGATATAAAAATATTATTTCTTATTTTGAGAATAAAATTACAAAAAAAGAACTTATTGATATCTTTTCTGCAGAAACAAGGCAGTATGCCAAAAGGCAGATAACATGGTTTAAATCACAGCCCGATATTATTGTTCTTGACGGTTCCAAAAAAAGGCTTGTTGACGACGTATTAAAGCATATTTCTTGACTTACTGACGTAAAAGATATAAAATAATTCTTACATTATGGCTAAAATAACAGTTAATAACGACAGATGCAAAGGGTGCGGGTTATGTATTGATTCCTGCCCAAAAAAATGTATTTCTTTTTCACAAAACCTTAACAAAATAGGTTATCATTATGCCGTTCTTGAAAATGAAAAGAACTGTATAGGGTGCGGCTTTTGTTATCAGGTATGTCCGGACGTATGCATTGAGGTTTATAAATAATGGATAAACGTTTAATTAAAGGAAACATAGCTTTATGCGAGGGAGCGATAACGGCAGGTCTAAGCGCTTATTTCGGTTATCCCATAACTCCGCAGAATGAAGTTCCTGCTTATATGTCAAATAAAATGGTTAAGTTAGGAAGAGTTTTTGTTCAGGCGGAATCAGAACTTTCGGCAGCCAATATGGTTATGGGAGCATATGCCACCGGCAAAAGAGCAATGACATCATCGTCATCTCCTGGAATATCTTTAAAACAGGAAGCAATTTCATATCTTGCCGGAATGGAAGTTCCGGGCGTTATAGTGAATGTTCAGAGAGGCGGGCCTGGCCTTGGCAATATTTCCGGTTCTCAGGCTGATTATTTTCAGGCAACAAAAGGCGGCGGACACGGTGATTACCATACGATAGTTCTTGCTCCAAACAGCGCTCAGGAAATGTACGAAATGGCTTATGATTCTTTTGATTTGTCGGAGAAGTACAGAACTCCTGTTATGATTTTAGCAGACGGAATTATAGGACAGATGATGGAACCTGTTGAATTTAACAGAAAAGAGAAAACAGAATTTGAAAAAAAAGATTGGGCTTTGGACGGGTGCGCCGGAAGAGAACCGAGATCGCTGCAGTCTCTTCTTATGAAAGACGGAGCCCTTGAACAGCATAATCTTGATTTACAGAAAAAATATGAAGAAATAAAGAAAAATGAAGTAAAGTACGATATGTATGAAACTGAGGATGCCGAAATAATAATAGTTGCTTACGGAATATCTTCGAGAATTGCAAAAAATGCTTTAAAACTTGCAAGACAGCAGGGAATAAAAGCCGGAATGATAAGGCCCAAAACGTTATGGCCTTTCCCTTATGAAATTATAAATAAACATGCGGGACAAGACATAAAGTTTTTAACTGTTGAACTTTCTATGGGGCAGATGGTTGAAGACGTAAAACTTGCCGTAAACGGAAAATCTCCGGTTGAGTTTATCGGAAGAGCCGGCGGCGGAGTAATTACCGTACAGGCAGTTTTAAATAAAATTACGGAATTAAAAAAATAAAATGGAAAAAATATTATCAAGACCAAAAGCGCTTAAAGATAATCCTTTGTCTTATTGTCCGGGATGCGGACACGGAGTCATACACAGGCTTATAGCAGAATCAATTGACGAACTCGGCATAAGAGAAAAGACGATTGCCGTAGCTCCTGTCGGATGCGCTGTATTTGCCTATGATTATTTTAATTTTGATACAACCGAAGCTCCGCACGGAAGACCTCCGGCTGTTGCAACGGGAATTAAAAGGACAAATCCCGATAAAATAGTTTTTACGTATCAGGGAGACGGTGACTTGGCTGCGATAGGTACCGCTGAGACTATCCACTGCGCGAACAGAGGCGAGAATATAACTGTAATTTTTGTAAATAACGCCAATTACGGTATGACTGGCGGACAGATGGCTCCTACGACTTTAGTCGGGCAGGTTACTGAAACTACTCCTTTTGGAAGGGATCCGTCAAGAGAAGGATATCCGATAAAAGTTGCGGAACTTTTGGCAAATCTTCAGGGTACAAAATATATAGAAAGAGTAACTGTTTTTAACGCTCCTCATATAATCAAGGCTAAAAAAGCAATTAAAAAAGCTTTTCAAAATCAGGTTGAAGGCAAAGGTTATTCTTTTATAGAAGTCATATCACACTGCCCTGTTGATTGGGGAAAAACTCCTCAGGAATCTGTAAAATGGGTTGAAGACGTATTTTTGAAAACGTTTCCTTTGGGCGTAATAAAGGATGAAACTAAATAATGAAAACATATAATGAAATAATCATAGCCGGATTTGGCGGACAGGGTGTTTTGCTTGCCGGCACTATTTTGGCCCAAAGCGCAATGGAAGAAGGTTTAAATACGACATGGTTCCCTTCTTACGGAGCCGAAATGAGAGGCGGAACGGCAAATTCTACGGTTATTATTTCAGATGATGAGATTGGTTCTCCCATAGCGTTTAACCCTTCGGGACTCATTGCTCTTAATGCTTTGTCTCTTGATAAATTTTTGCCGAAAATGTCGGAAAAAGCGGTTATAATAGCCAATTCGTCAATTATAAATAAAGATGATTATAAAAATAAGAACATAATATTTATTCCGATTTCAGAAATAGCAGATAAAGAAATAGGCAATATTAAAGCCGCCAATATGGTTGCAGTCGGAGCGTTGGTCAAAGTTTTAAATGTTCCCGCTTTGGAAAATGTTTTGAATGCCGTTAAGACTGCATTTGCAAAGAAAGAAGGGCTTGTTGAACTTAATATAAAAGCCGTTAAAGCCGGATATGATTATAAAATCTAAAAAAGGAGAGAAAATGAAGATACGTCATGCCAAAGTTTCAGATGTTAAGGCAATACATAGTCTTGTTGAGTATTACGCAAACAACAAGGAAATGCTTCACAGATCTCTCAATTCAATATACGAAAACATACAGGAATATATGGTAGCAGAAGAAAAAGGACAGATTATAGGCTGCGGAGCTTTGCATGTTTCATGGGATAATCTTGCAGAAATTAAGGCTTTGGCCGTTTCAAAAAATCATATGGGAACAGGCATAGGAAGAAAAATAGTTTCAGAACTTGAAAAAAATGCTCTTAAACTTGACGTATTTACTACATTTGCGTTAAGTTTTAAACCGGGTTTCTTTCAGAAACTTGGATATGAAATAATATCAAAAGAAGTTTTGCCTCAAAAAATATGGAGCGAATGTATAAACTGTCATTTGTTCCCTGACTGCGGCGAAATTCCTTTGATAAAAGATTTAAAACATACCAATACCAAAAAGAAAAAAAACGCATAAGTATAGTAATTTTATACTTTAAATAGTTTATTTTACAATAATCTTAATTTTTTTTGTTCTATTTATGAAGTTTGTTTTCTAAAACTAGTATATCTTTATTAGTATATAATAAAAAAATATACTAATAAAGATATAATAAAACCGATATGTAAAATTTAATATACTGTTGCCTTTAATGGAGGGGAAATGTTAAAACCAAAAGTTTCAATCATAGGATGCGGAAACGTAGGTATGAGATATGCCTACGCTTTAATGATAAACGGTACTGCAAGAGAAATAACGCTCGTTGATTATGATATAAAAAAGGCAGAAGGCGAAGCCATGGATTTATCACACGGAGCACCTTATACTAATCCGGTTAACGTTGTTGCCGGCACTTATAAAGATATAACGGGTTCGGATTTAGTTGTAATTACAGCAGGTAAGAAACAAAAACCCGGGCAAACAAGAATAGATCTTCTTAAAGACAATATAGATTTGTTTAAAAGCATAATACCCGAAATTATAAAATATGCTCCTGACGCAATTTTAGTAATAGCTTCAAATCCTGTTGATATTCTTACTTATGCGGCTTATAAAATATCAGGCAAAAAATCTTCAAAAGTTATAGGTTCGGGAACTCTTTTGGATTCTGCCAGATTCAGATATGAAATAGCAAAACACTGCAATATTGATTCAAGAAGCATACATGCTTATATTTTGGGAGAACACGGCGACAGTGAATTTCCTGTTTGGAGCAGAGCAACTTTGGGCGGAGTGAACATAGATAATTACTGCATGCTTTGCAATAACAAATCAGACTGCGATCATAAAGCGAAACTTGACGAGATATTTACAAACGTAAAAAACTCGGCTTATAAGATAATAGAGAAAAAAGGGGAAACTTCGTACGGAATAGGACTTGCTCTTGTAAGAATTACACAGGCTGTTCTTCAGAATGAAAATGCGGTGCTTCCCGTATCTGTTTTAATTGAAGATTTTTGCGGAGTAAACGATGTTTATTTGAGTCTTCCGACAGTTATTAATGCTGACGGCGTAAGACAGGTTCAGAAAATTGAATTTAACGATATAGAAAAAAAATCGTTTGTTGAATCTGCAAAAGTTTTGAAAGGTTTATTGAAAGAAGTCGGTTTTTAAATACGGAGTTAATTATGAAAACATTCAGAAAAGAGATCATATTTAACACTTCAAAAAGAATAGAATTTATAAACATAACCGAACAGGTTCAAGACTCAATAGATGAAAGCGGTATTAAAGAGGGGCTTTGTCTTGTTAATGCGATGCATATAACGGCAAGCGTTTTTATAAACGACCACGAATACGGACTTCATAATGATTTTGAAAAATGGCTTGAAAAACTTGCTCCGCACCAGCCTGTAAATTATTACCGCCATAACGATACGGGTGAAGACAACGCAGATTCGCATCTTAAAAGACAAATAATGGGAAGGGAAGTTACCGTCGCAGTTACAAACGGCCGGCTGGATTTTGGTCCGTGGGAACAGATATTTTACGGTGAATTTGACGGGATGAGAAGAAAAAGAATTCTAATAAAAATAATCGGCAGTTAAAAAATTATAAATTGGCGCTTCCTATCGTTACTTCGCCTGATCCGACAGTTTCAAAATTGCCGTTTGAAGTTTTTACAATAAGGTTCCCTTTTTCGTTGATATCCGTTACAAATCCTTCTTTTTTTAATCCGTTGACGACATATGTGATATTCTTATTTAAAATAACGGAATGTTGTTTATATTCCTGCAACAAACTTTTATTTTTTAAATCACCGTATAAAACGGTAAGATTATTTACTATTTCCGCAATCAAAATATTTCTGCTTAAATTATCGCAATAAAGAGAAGTCGCATTTTTTTTCATTTCTTTCGGGAAATCTTCGGTTTTTATGTTTACGCCTATTCCGACTATAATGCTTTCGGCCGTCTGACTTTCAAAATCAATTGTCGCTTCAGTAAGAATTCCGCATATTTTTTTGCCGTTTAAAAATACGTCATTTACCCACTTTATATCAGTATCAATGCCGGTCAGTTTTTTTACTGCTCGTACTACGGATACTGCCGCAGCTATAGTTATGAGCTGCGTATCTGCAGCATTTTTGTTTGGCTTAAAAACAACAGTCATATAAATGCCTGTTTTTGCGGGAGAAAAAAACTTCCTGTCAAATCTTCCTCTTCCTGCAGTTTGTTCGTCGGCTGTTATGATTGTTCCGTGTTTTGCTGCGCCTTCTGCAACCATCTTTTTTGCCTGATTGTTTGTTGAATCGATCGTTTTATAAACAAATACGGCAAAATTTTTATTTTCATGATTCAGATAAAGTTTTATTCCTTCAGATGACAAAATATCCGAATTTGCGGCAAGAGTATACCCGTTATTGGTTGAGGCTTTTATAGGGTATCCTTCTTTTTTCAGAGCGTTTACGGCTTTCCATACTGCCGTTCTTGAAACAGACAATTTATCGGCAAGTTCCTGTCCTGAGACTGGTTTTTGTTTGTTTTTTTCAAGAATAGATATTATTTCATTTTTTAAAGACATATTTTTATCACCTTTCGTTAAATTAACATATTAGACTGTAAATTGTCAACTTAAATATTCTGCAGGTTAACAATATCTTTAAAAATTCAATAAATACAAATAAGAATTTTTGCAAAAAATATAACAAAAAGATAAAATTTATGGGTATATATAATATATTTAAAGGAATTTAGATAAAATGGATAAAAAGTATGACGTAATTGTAATAGGCGCCGGAAATGCCGGCTGCGAGGCTGCCCTTGCCTGCGCGAGAATAGGCGTAAAAACTCTTCTTATGACGCAAAATATGGACAGCGTTGCTAACATGCCTTGCAATCCTGCAATAGGCGGAATAGCAAAAGGCCAGATGGTAAGAGAAATCGACGCTCTCGGCGGAGAAATGGGTTGGATTACCGATCAGGCGGGCATAATGTTTAAAGTTTTAAATAAATCAAGAGGCCCGGCAGTATGGTCTCCCAGAGCACAGTGCGATAAAAAACTTTACTCTGCGTATATGCTCAATTCAATTATCAACCAGAAAAATCTTCACATCGTTCAGATGCAGGCGGAAAGAATTGTAGTAAAAAACAACAAAGTCTGCGCCGTTGTCACAAGGCTCGGAGACGTTGTTGAAACATCTGAAGTAATAGTTACAACCGGAACTTTTTTAAACGGAAAAATATTTGTCGGAAAAACTTTTTTTGACGGAGGCAGATTTAACGAAACATCTTCCGTAAGTCTTTCGGATTCGCTCAAAGACGACTGCGGACTTGAAATAGACAGATTTACAACATGTACGCCGCCCAGAATAAACGGATGTTCCGTCGATTATTCTAAGATGCAGATACAACCCGGTGATAATCCTCCCATACCGTTTTCTCATTTTACAGATACTGTAAATTGGCAGAAGACAAAAAAACAGGTGCCGTGCTACATGGTATATACAAATGAAAAAACTCATAAAATAATAGACGCCAATATTCAAGATTCTTCTCTTTATAACGGACTTGCCGATGCGCACGGACCGAGATACTGCCCTTCAATTGAAGACAAAATCGTCAGATATCCTCACAGAGAAAGACACCAGTTATTTCTTGAACCGGAAAATCTTGCCACAAAAGAAATTTATATTAACGGTCTTTTTACGGGACTCGGAGAAGAAGTCCAGAAACAAATGCTTTGTTCAATAGAGGGTATGGAAAATGTAGTCGTTACTCGTTACGGATACGCAATAGAATACGATTATGTTCCTCCGACGCAGCTGAAACCAACTCTTGAGACAAAAAAAATAGAAAATCTTTTCCTTGCCGGTCAGATTAACGGGACAACCGGATATGAAGAAGCCGCGGCTCAGGGTATTATAGCCGGAATAAACGCCGCTATGAAATTTATCGGACAGGAACAGGTCGTTTTGACAAGACAGGATGCTTATATCGGTATTTTAATTGATGATTTGGTGACAAAAGGCGTTGATGAACCTTACAGAATGTTTACTTCAAGAGCAGAATACAGATTAAGCATAAGAAGCGACAACGCAGATCTTCGTCTTATGGATATAGGCAGAAGAGTCGGACTTATATCGGATGCAATGTATAAAAGATTTGAACTTTACAGGCAGACGCTTGTAAATATTTACGATAAAGTAATCCAGGAAATGCCGACTGATGAAGAATTATTTCCATGGTCTCAGGCGAAAGTTCAGGATGAAATGGACATAACTCTTAAATACGACGGTTATATACAAAGACAGAAAAGCAACGCGCTTAAAATATCAAAGTATGAAAATAAAAGAATTCCAAACGACTTAGATTTTAATGCAATTTCTTCGCTTTCAAGAGAAACAAAAGAAAAGTTTACAAAAATAAAACCGGGAACTCTCGGACAGGCGCACAGAATTCCCGGAATAACTCCTACCGATATAGTATTTTTATATATAGCCATTGAAAAAATGGCAAGGAGCAAAAAATATGAAAGTCAGAGAGTCTGATATTTATGTTTTTTCAGGTACAGGAAATACACTTACAATAGCTAAAAAAATAGCCGAAGTTTTTAATGCGGGCGGTATTAAAGCCGG
>Ga0302240_1002657_pt1 | contig 11516 bp, 8 predicted proteins | sample AAG_UR_His_MG_FD_193538 | JGI IMG/M metagenome (GOLD analysis project Ga0302240, IMG submission 193538) | Enriched activated sludge microbial communities from anaerobic digester in WTTP, New Holstein, Wisconsin, United States - AAG_UR_His | ecosystem: Engineered > Bioreactor > Anaerobic >... | reverse complement strand
TCTGGATTTCCAGCTTGGCTTTGGACTCTATCTCAGCAGAAGAAGAGGCTGCCGAGGCATCTGGAACGACCTGAGTTTTAGAATTATCTTCATTAGCAATACCTTCTTTTGTGCTTTCTTTTGTGATATGCAGCGATACCACATCCTCCAGCGCTTCGCCTTTTTCCGCAAGGATTGCCACCTTTGTACCAACAGGCACGGTCTGTCCAGTCTGTATAAGAATTTTTGCAAGAGTTCCATCTCTTTGCGCCTCGTAAGGTACAACTGCCTTATCATTTTCGACATAGAAGACAATATCCCCCCTTGAAACAGTGTCTCCTTCCTTCTTTGCCCATTCGGTTATGGTGCCTTCATTCATCGTGAGGCCTAGCTGTGGCATCAAAATATCTATGGCCATAGATTAGCCCTCCTTGTGTAGGACGCGATAAACAGCATGCATAATATCTTCTTTCTGGGCTGCCATATACTTTTCCAGCACGGGGCTGAAAGGCACGGGTATATTCTTTGCTCCCACACGCTCGATTGGAGCATCGAGCCAATAGAACGCCTCACTTTGAATGGTCGCCGCTATCTCTGCGCCAAGCCCACCAATCGCTACAGCTTCATGGGCAATCACACATCGATGGGTCTTTTTTACCGATTCCAAAATTGTCTTTCTATCGAAAGGCTTTAGCGTAAGAAGGTCGATGATCTCTACATCGATTCCCTCTGTTTCGAGCTGCTTTGCTACCTCTTCACATTTTTGAACCATGATCGAGTAGGCAACGATAGTGACATCTTTTCCGGGTCTGCGAATTTCCGCCTTTCCAAGAGGGGTGAGGTATTCTCCGTCAGGAACAAGTCCTTTTTGAGGATATAGGACTTTATGTTCGAAATAGATGACTGGATCATTTTGCCTGATGGCCGACTTAAGCAAGCCCTTAGCGGTTGCAGGGCTGGATGGAGTGACAATGATAAGTCCTGGAATATTCTGAATCCAGCCTTCGACACTCTGACTGTGTTGAGCCGCAGCCTGATTATTTATGCCATCCGGAGCCCTAATGACTAAGGGAATATTCGCTTGACCGCCAAACATATAGCGGTTCTTTGCAATCTGGTTGGCAAGCTCATCGAAAGCAACACCTATAAAGTCTGCAAAGTGCATGTCTGCAACAGGCCTGGTACCGGTCAGAGCCGCGCCAAGCGCTGCTCCAACTATTGCCGTCTCAGAGATCGGGGTATCGCGAATGCGGTCACCAAATTCATCGGGCAAGCCCTTGAATTGTCCAAAAATACCACCCTGGCGGACAATATCTTCTCCATAGACGAATACAGTGGGATCTCTGCGCATTTCCTCGCGCATGGCCTCAAGAGTTGCTTCAGAAAAAGATATGGTTCTCATTGCTGTACCTCCGGGAATTCCATTGGAGAAAAGGAGAATAGATCATCAAGAGCCTCTTGGGGATCGGGGAAGGGGCTTGCTTCGGCAAAATCTATTGCAGCTTGTATTTCCAGTTCTGCTTGATCATATAGCTTTGCGATACCGGCCTCATTTGTTAAGCCTTCTTCGAGGAGTCTATTCTTATACAGCTTTATGGGATCTCGTTCATCTATCATTTTTTTTACTTCTTCCCTTGTACGATAGCGTTCAGGGTCTCCCACGAAATGGCCTTTTACGCGATAAGTTAGGCATTCCAGAAGCGCAGGGCCCTTTCCTTCGCGCGCTTTTCCTATCAGGTATGCGGCAGCATCATATACTTCGGTGACATTGTTTCCATCTACGGTATAGCCCTCTATGCCATAACCCTTTGCTCTGTCAGCTACGTGCTGCGCCGAAACCGCATAGTTAACTGGCGTTGTCGATGCATATTGATTGTTTTCGTTGACAAAGAGGACCGGCAATTTCCAGATCGATGCTAAATTGAGCGCTTCGTGGAATGTGCCTCGATTGGATGCTCCATCTCCAAAGAAGCACACTGCTACTTGATCGGTCTTTTTTATCTGAGAAGAAAGAGCGGCTCCAACAGCGATATTAAATCCACCGCCTACGACACCATTTGCTCCAAGCATGCCGATAGAGAAATCGGCAATGTGCATCGAGCCGCCTTTTCCCTTGCAGTAGCCAGTTTTTCTACCGAACAATTCAGCCATCATTCTGCTGGTATTCGCGCCTTTTGCAATGGCATGGCCATGGCCACGGTGCGTTGAGGTGATATAGTCATCGACGCGCAGATTTGCCATGACTCCAGTTGCTATAGCTTCTTCTCCTATATAGAGATGGACAAAGCCGAAGATTTTCTTATTCATGAAGAGCTCTTCGACATGAGTTTCGAATGTCCTTATGCGAATCATTGTTTCGAGCATCTTCATCTTTTCTTCGACCTGTAAAGAATAAAAGCGATCAGGAAAGGGATTTTTTGTTTCTGACATTGAGCACCTCCTCATGCTCATGGTATGTATAGTTTAGAGATAATGGGAATAAACAGAGAAAGTTGTGGTATCAACACGATCAGAATGAGCGCAAGAACAGAGGCATACACCATAGGAAGCACAAATTTGACCATCTCGTTGTTTATATTGCTATGGATGAGATTAGCAGTGACGTACAGATTGACTGCCACCGGAGGTGTAATCTGACCAATTGCAAGCGCTGTCGTAAGGCAAACGCCAAAATAGAGTGGATCGATATGGAGCGCAAGCAAAGCAGGCATTATCATTGGCATAAATACATTAGTTATTGAGATTGCATCCAGGAACATTCCGGCAATGAGCATGACTATCATTGAAAGGAACATAAAAATTAGCTTATTCGTGGTGATGCTCGATATGAGATTGGCGGCCGCATCGATGACGCCGAGCGTAGCCGCTGCCCAGGAAAATATGCCAGCCATCGAGACCACGAACATGACCACCGCAGAGGAAACTACGGTATCGACCAAGGCCTGATAAATCACATTGATTGGCAATGTATGATAGACGAATATCCCAACAAATAGGGCATAAAATACACCCATTATTGCTGCTTCCGTAGGCGTGGCTATTCCCAAATATATCGAACCGAGAATTATAACAGGAGCAAAAAGCGCCCAAAGCGAATCGATAAAAGCCTTAAATATCTCTTTTGGAGTGCCGGATTCTTCCGCTCCTCGGTAATTGTTCTTTCTAGATATTATATAGACTACTCCTATAAGGGAAATTCCTACTAACACTCCAGGAATAATGCCACCCAAGAACAAAGCTCCGACAGATACACTGGTCAGCTGGCCATAGACTATAAACGAAATCGAAGGGGGTATGATGATCGAAAGCCCCGCACCCGCAGCGATCGTAGTTGCTGCAAAATATTTATTGTAGCCCTGCTTTATCATGGGAGTTATAAATACAAGTCCAAGGGCAGCGGCGGTCGCTGGCCCCGAGCCCGAGACAGCTCCCCAAAAAATGCAGGCTATTACCGCGGCAATTGCCAATCCGCCGCGCCGTCTCCCTGTGAGCAATATCAAAAAGCGTGCAATGCCATCTACTATTTTTGATTTGTCCATGAGCACCCCGGCAAGTATAAAAAATGGAATTGCGACAAGAGGGAATTTGGCGATATTGGCCTCGAAATTCCGAGATATCATGGACATTCCAAGATCATAGTTCATAATTGCTCCGATGGCCGCTGTACCAAGCGATGAAGCGATCGGAACTCCTATAACAATAAGGAAGATAAAAACTCCGAATACTAAAAGCGCTGCCATTATTGAGCCTCCTCTTTGGAATTTTCTGAATTGCCTGAAGGAAGAGGGGCTTTGAGGGATTTTATTTCTCTAATACCGCTTGCGATGATTTCTTTTATGACAAATATCGAAAACACAGGCGTCCCAAGGCTATATATCCATGTTGGAATACCAAGAGATTCCGAAAATGCGTGATAGAAAGTTATATTTTTGTAGATTTCTCGCGCAGAATTATAAATCAGAAAACAAAATATCATTACTCCGAGGCATGTGGATATTATCAATGCCACACGCTTTAGATTGGGCGAGAATGTGTCAAATAAGTTGGTCATCTTTAGATTTGCACCGCGCCGAAAGGCAATTGCGATTCCTAAGAGCGTGATCCATACAAAGAGATTGACAGTGATTTCCTCTGTAAATGCAAAACCTCTATGAAAGAAATATCGGTTGATAACATTGGTGAAAGCTATGATCGCCATAATCGCTAGAAAAATAGCGCCCATAAGTTCATCGATGCATATCCTTTTCTTCTTCATTATGGTTCTCCTTAGAGAAAAGCCGGCCATAGAGGCCGGCCAAGAATAGAAGGTACTATACGGTACCTGTATGTTGCGGCGTAAGGCTCGTTATTTCATATCTTCGAGCGCGAGTTTATAGATATCTTCGCCGATTGTGGGTATCCACTTATCATATACAGGTTTTGTTTTTTCTTTGAATGCGTCTATCTCTTGAGCGGTAAGAACGGTGATCTTCATTCCCTTAGAGGGAGCTATAACAAACAGATTTTCCGGATCCCTGGGATCTTTGAATTTTTCCTTGAAAATCTTAAGTGATTTGTCTCCATCGAGATAAGCGCGAGCAAGTGCTTTCTCCCACTCTCCAGCTTCCAAAGCCGCTTCTTGTATCTGCGCTTGAATATCGGGTGGGAAAGACTTCCATACCTGGGAATTTACGCAGAAGACAAGCGGATCTATAAGATAATTCCAAATGGTCATATACTTATGGTATTCCCATATCTTATTGCCAATTAAAACACCCTTTGGATTTTCCTGACCATCGACAACACCTTGCTGGAAGGCAGTAACTGCATCTCCCCAGTTCATATTGATTGGATCTGCGCCGAGCTGCTTGAAGATATCGATCATAATCGGCGATCCGACAACACGAATCTTGAGGCCTTCGACGTCCTTTGGTGTCCTTATTTCGCGCTTGGAATTTGTTATCTGGCGGAAACCATTTTCTCCCCATGCAAGGAACTTGACCCCGCCCCTTTCCATTTCAGCAATCATGCGAGCGCCAGCTTTGCCATTCTCGATCTTGTCGACATTATCGTAAGTATTGATGAAGAAAGGCAGGCTGAATAGATTGAAAGGACGAATTACAGTGCAGGCATTCATCGTCGATTCGGTGGCAAAATCTATGGCTCCATCCGCAACTGCTTGATACCAGTTGGTCTGTTTGCCAGCCAGAAGCGACGAACTCCAATATGGCTTGATATTTATTACTCCGTTTGTCTTTTGGGCAACCAGATCGGCGAACTTTTGTGCGCCGGCACCCCAATCTACAGCTTGGGTTACATTTACCTGCATTGTATACTCTCGTTTGGGAGTAAATGCTGTGACTGGCAGGATTGCAATAAGAAGCGCCACGAGTAAAAGCATAAATCTACGATAGATCATATCGACCTCCTGATGGCAATTTTCGCTCCCAATTTTTATTCTGTCAATGTTCAATTATTCAAGAATTCTGTATATTTAGTATCCTTCGGAATAGATGACATATTCATGCATAGTATATTGCATAAAATTCTATTTCGTTTTATAATATTTCCAAGAAAATGAACTTATGCAAATCGTGCATTTTTGATTCGGCTCAAAGATAGACAATATATGGATTAGACACCCTCAGAAAATAGAGCTCAAGGGCTTTATGCTCTGTTGTGATTTACATATTCATTCAATGGAGAAATGGACTTATGAAAAAGAAAATCGTCCTTGCTTATTCCGGTGGACTGGATACTACTGTGATAGTACCCTGGCTTAAAGAACATTATGACTGCGAGGTGATAGCAGTCTGTGGTGATGTTGGGCAGGAAGCTGATTTCGATGGGATCGGTGCTCGAGCCCTTGCTTCGGGAGCATCGAAGTTTATCAAGCTCGATCAGAAAGAAGAGTTTGTGAAGGAGTACCTCTGGGCACTCGTCAAGGCAGGTACTCCTTACGAAAAAAAGTATCTCCTCGGTACTAGCGCAGCGCGTCCGCTCCTTGCCAAAGGTCTCACTGAAACTGCTCTTGCAGAGGGCGCCGATGCAATTGCCCATGGCTGTACCGGCAAAGGCAACGACCAAGTCCGCTTCGAGCTCGGAGTCAAGGCTTTTGCCCCTGAAATGGAAGTGATTGCTCCCTGGCGCATCTGGGATATTCAAAGTAGAGAAGAAGAGATCGCATACCTCGAAGCGCGTCATATTCCTGTTCCGATGAAGAAATCGGATTCCTATAGCCGCGATGATAATCTCTGGCACATCAGCCATGAAGGCCTCGACCTCGAAGATCCATCGAACGAGCCACACTATGAAGGCATGCTCAAGATGTGCGTCACACCAGAAAAAGCTCCTGACAAGCCAGAATATGTCACGCTTGGATTCGAGCAGGGTGTTCCTGTATCGATCAATGGCGAAAAACTCGATCCAGTATCGATTGTCAGGAAGCTCAACAAAATCGGCGGAGCAAACGGAGTCGGAATCGTCGATATGGTGGAAAACCGCGTGGTGGGCATGAAATCGCGCGGTGTGTATGAAACGCCAGGCGGCACTATCATCATGGAAGCGCACGATAGGCTTGAACAGCTCTGCCTCGACAAAAAGACACTCTCATTCAAAATGACGGTGGCGCAGCGCTTTGCAGAGATTCTCTATGAAGGGGAGTGGTTCAGTCCTCTTTGTACCGCGCTGCGAGCTTTTATAGATTCAACCCAGGATGTCATTTCCGGACAGGTTACGCTAAAGCTCTATAAAGGGAACATGGTTTTTGCTGGCTCGAAATCTTCCTATTCGCTCTATGATGCAAGTCTTGCAAGCTTTACTACTGGGCCTTTGTTTTCACACAGCGATTCGACAGGCTTCATCAATCTCTTCGGTTTACCGACAAAGGTCAGGGCGCGACTCAATGAGCGAATTAAGAAGTATGGACAAGCCGCCTCTCCCGACGTCGTCAAACCAGGAAATTCGGGCTATACTGCCCATGCGGGAGATTGATATCTTATGGGGAAACTGTGGGAAGCAGGCGAAGATGGAGAGCTCGATCCGGTAATAGAACAGTTCCTTTCCAGCATTAAAGCGGATGTGCGCCTAATATTTGAAGACATAGAATGTTCGCAGGCACACGCAATCATGCTTGGCGAGCAGGGGATAATTTCATTGCAGGATGCGAGCTTGCTCGTAGACGAATTGGCAAAAATTCGCAAAGAGCTCGAAGCAGGCTCTTTGGCCATCGATTTATGCGCCGAAGATGTACATAGCTTTCTCGAAGAGGAACTGACGCGCAGGCTCGGCGATGTTGGCAAATCCATACATGCAGGCCGAAGCCGTAATGACCAAGTGGCGGTTGCTTTTAAGCTCCACGTACGAAATGCGTGCGATAGGTGTGAAAAGCTCGTAAAAAAGGCGATAGGCGTTTGCCTCGACCTTGCGGAGCAGCATATCGATACACTGATGCCGGGCTACACTCACCTGCAAAGAGCCCAGCCAGTGAGCTTTGCTCATCATTTGCTAGCCTGGTGCGCTGCGCTAGAGCGAGATGCGATACGCTTCCACGATGCAGGCCTGCGAGCAGATGAAAGCCCGCTCGGTGCTGGAGCGCTCGCAGGAAGCGGATTGCCTATAGATAGGGCAAGAACGGCCAGCCTGATTGGGTTTTCAAAGACAAGCGCGAATACCATGGACGCTGTCGCCGATCGCGATGCTGCGGTAGATTATGCGGCTTGCTCAGCGATTCTAATGATGCACCTGTCGCGCTTTTGTGAGGATATTTCGCTCTGGGCTTCGTCGGAGTATGGGTTCATCGCAATTTCACCTCGTGCCAGCACAGGTTCGAGCATAATGCCGCAAAAGCGCAATCCAGATGCTGCAGAACTAATCCGTGGAAAGGCGGGGAGAGTATTTGGCGATTTGCAGGCCTTGCTTGTGATGGAGAAAGGGCTTCCTTATGCATACAACCGCGACTTGCAGGAAGATAAATCGCTCTTTTTCGATATCGAAGATACGGTGGAGGGGTCGCTCAAAGTCTTTGCGGTTCTTGTTCAGAACATTGAGCCAAATATCGCTGCAATGCGCGCCGCGCTCGATGAGGGTTATGTCGAAGCGACTGACGTCGCTGAATTCCTAGTAAAGAAAGGAATTGCATTCCGTACTGCCTATCAGGCGGCTAAGCAGCTTGTGGAGCACTGCATGCATGAAAAAAAGAACTTGCGCGAAATTGTGCAGGCTGATCTTGCTGCCCATGAGGCCTTTGAAAAGGCGGCGATCGATGCAAAGGAGCTTGCGGAATATCTTGACCCTGTTGCTTGTGTTGCACGCCGATCCCAGATAGGAGGGCCTGCGCCAGAGCGTGTGGCCGAGCAGATCGAGCGCCTGCGAAAATTTATAGCGCCTTGAAGGCGCATGTTGGATATTATCAAGGAATCTCGCTAGCGGAGTTCCATTTTCAATATGGCACCACTGAAGCAGCCTGCAATGAGCTCTTCATTGTTTCTTTGTTCCTGTGTCAATTCTTCTAACAAGACGATATCCGAAATAAACATTTTTCCCCCACTTTTTAAAACTCTGTAGGCTTCGCTAAGAGCTTTTTCCTAAAATAAGATCACAAAATTGGCTGCTTTCTATTTTCCAAATTGCGAGATCGATTGTACGCCGCCAGAATCGGTACTTTTGCCGAGTGCGGTAAGATAGGTGGCGAGCAGCGATTTGAACATTTTGCCGTGATTTGGGTATTTGAGGTGCAAAAGCTCGTGCAGGATGATCTTTGTACGGACTTTCTCGGGTTGGTCGAGGAGGGTTTTGTCGAAGGTGAGCCGGCCTTTGCTCGAGCAGCTTGCCCATTTGTGTTTCATCGATTGGACATGAATTTCTTTTGGGGTAACATCGACAATTTTGGCGAGCGTGAGCACTTCTTCCTTAAATGCTTCCGTGGTCATTGGGTGGGCTTTTACAGTCATTGCGCAGCCTGCCCTGCTTTTAATACTTTTATGATATTCTGTGCAATGGCTGGAACTCTTTTGAGATCTACTGTGTCTGCTTGTATTATTGCTCTATAAAGGCCATTTCTGATTTCTCGCTCATAACGTTCGCTATTGTGCCAATGTGGGTATTTTGCAAATACTTCCTGTAGGCTATTTGCCAGCGCTTCTGCGTTGAGCAGGCCTTCATCTTTGAGCAACCAGTAAACGGTGAAGACCTCCGATGACATTGCCTTTTCTGCCTGCTCTTTTTGGGCAGCGTTAATTTCCTTGATTATTTCCTTGAGTTTTTCGAGGGTTTCTTTTGTATTCTGTTGCCTATTCTCAAAAAGCTTGACAAGATACTCAGCCTTTTCGGCAATAGAAACAAGGTAGGGAGCAGTGTTGCCCAGTTGTTCAGCCGTTTTTTCGATACTTTTAATCAGATTGAATACCTTTTCCGTATCGGATGCTTTGCTTTCTTCTATGCGTTTGAGCGTCTCCTCGTTTATTTCGCAGACTTCCAGCGTTGTTCCTATAGTACTGCCCGTGGTATGTTGCTGGACAAGGAGCACAGTTTTCTTGGTAAAATCGTGGTCAATAAGAATGCCCCGGTCGTAACTTTCTCGCACAATCTTATACATTCGGGAAAGGGTTTCGTAGTCATTCAAATATGGCCTAAGAAAATCGTCGGGCGAGATGATCTCGTAAAACTGGGATAATTGCATAAAGTACCGGTAAAATTCCTGCCGCTTTTCTTCATCCCTGAAGTATTCCAGGACAGCTTCTACGGCTTTATCCTGGTACTTGCCGGCTATAAGCGTAAGGTACTGCTTTTTGGCAGTCTGCATGTTATCCTTGAATTGTTCCTTTAAAACGTTAATATCGCGAACCACCCCTTCAATATCCTGAGAGTCAAAGGCAAGTGCTTTTTCAAGATTGTCGAAAATGCCGACAAAGTCGAGCACAAAGCCGGACGACTTTTTTCTGCCCTCGTTATCCTCGTAAGGACGATTCACTCTGGCGATTGCCTGCAGCAGCACATGGTCGCGCATGGGCTTATCGAGATACATGCAGTAGAGAATGGGCGCATCGAAACCGGTAAGAAGTTTTTCAGTTACTATCAGAATTTTAGGTAGCTCATTCGACTTGCGAAACGCGGTGCGTATCCGTTTTTCTTCTGTTTCTGAAAGCTGATAGGTAGCGAGTTCAGGCGGATCGTTGAAAGCGGAGCTATACACTACCTCTGAATATTCTGGCGGCAAATATTTATCCAGCTCCTTTTTATACAAAGCGCAGGCTTCCCTATCCACGCCCACCACAAAGGCCTTGTATCCCATGGGTTCAATATATTTTTTGTAATGATCTGCAATATAAATGGCAATCTTTTCCACTCGTTCTTTATTCTTGAGCATGTTTCGAAGCGTTACCGCTTTTTCTAGCACCTTGTTGAGCGTTTCGATATCGCTTATGCCTTCGGCTTCGGCAAGATCGAGAAATTCCTTTTCGAGCACTTCTTTTTCGACGCGCAGGTCATTAGGCGCAAGGGTATAATAGAGCGGGACTGTTGTGCCATCTTCGATGGATTCGGCAATGCTGTATTTGTCGAGATAGCCATGCGGCGGATCATTTTTCCCAAAGGTAACAAAGGTACCCTGGCCATACTGCGTCCTATCGATAGGCGTACCGGTAAATCCTATGTACGTGGCATTCGGCAGCGCGCCCATAAGGTAGTTTCCGAGCTTTCCACCGGTAGTTCGGTGCGCTTCATCCACCAATACGAAAATATTCTTGCGCGTGTTGATGTTCGCTGGTATTCCCTCGAATTTGTGAATCATGGTGATGATGAGACCGCGCCTATCGCGTGAGAGCAGTTCCCGTAGATGCTCCTTGTTCTCGGTGACCTCGACATTTCCGATGCCTACAGCAATGATGTTCGCAAAGAGCTGGCTTTCGAGCTCATTTCGATCTACGAGCATAATGACCGTAGGATTTTTAAAGAGCGGATTTTCGATGATCTTTTGTGCGGCAACAATCATGGTGTAGGTTTTGCCCGAGCCCTGTGTGTGCCACACCAGTCCCCGATGTTTTTGTGGGTCCTGGGCTCTTTCTATAATTTTGCCTATGGCATTCATTTGATGCGGCCGCAATACCACCTTTTTTAGCTCATCGTCCTGACGGGTAAAGAGGATAAAATCGGTAATCAGTTTCAGAATTCGTTCTCTGTCGAAAAATGTCTTGATAAGCTGCTCAAAATTTCCACCTGTCTCTTCCTTCCAGTTGAAGAGCAACTTTTCGGAGGTGTTCCATGTACCGCTGTAGTAATATTTTGAGATGTGGGTTATGGCATAGGCTTGCAACACGGCAAGAAGCTCAGGGCAATCCCGATGATAGCGCCTTACCTGTTCCAGTGCTTCGCTCATTCCTTCTACCTTTGATGCTGCTTTAGTCTCGATAAACAAAAGAGGAATGCCATTGATGAGAAAGACGATGTCCTGCCTGATGGTTTTGGTGCCATTGGTAAACTCGAACTCGTCGGTAACGTGAAAGGTGTTCCGATCAACATCTTCGGTATCGAGTAGGCTAATGTTGCGCTCACGCCTTTCG
>Ga0302240_1002642_pt1 | contig 11577 bp, 10 predicted proteins | sample AAG_UR_His_MG_FD_193538 | JGI IMG/M metagenome (GOLD analysis project Ga0302240, IMG submission 193538) | Enriched activated sludge microbial communities from anaerobic digester in WTTP, New Holstein, Wisconsin, United States - AAG_UR_His | ecosystem: Engineered > Bioreactor > Anaerobic >... | reverse complement strand
TCCCGGCTCAATACGAGCAATTACGTTTAATGCACTCAAGCGATTGAACCGCCGTATACCGAACGGTACGTACGGTGGTGTGAGAGGACGGCTACTCAACTAATGGGTAGCCTCCTACTCGATTCTTCTTGAAAATCATTCTCGCATGCTCTGGCACCGAATCAAAACCTGTCCGCGTCCCCAAGGTGAAACCTGTCCGCGCGGCTTTTGGCCTATTGTCCCCAACTCAAATTCCCTGCCCCTGCTCCATAACTTCACCACAAATGGATGCTATTATCCCTATAGATAGAAGGGAGGCTTCATTAACTTATGAAGAGAGTAAACGAAAATTCAAAGCATTCAAAAACAAGTCATCAAGGAAAGTCCAGCATATGGCTGATCGCCATTGCAGCGGTACTCGTAGCAGCCATTGTACTGAGCGGCCCGGTATTGTCCGGTTTCCTGAAGCCGGCAGCCGAAAGTAACGCGCAGGTCGCGACCGCCACATTGGGGGAAGCCATCCTCGAGGACGGCAATTTGAAGTTCGCCGTCGCGGATGTCACAGAACAAGTCACGCTCTATCCCTACCAAGCAGGCGAGACCTACATGGAGGTCATGGCGGTCAAGGACAGCAGCGGCACAGTAAAAACCGCCCTGAACACATGCCAGGTCTGCTATAATTCCGGACAAGGTTATTATGTACAAGAGGGCAGCACTGTAGTGTGCCAAAACTGCGGCAATGTGTTCAACATTGATGACATCGAAGTCATTAAGGGCGGCTGTAATCCAATCCCGGTCATGCCGGATGTCAAAAACGAAGATGGCGAGTTCATCACCATTTCAGGCGAATTCTTAACGGCGAACGCTGTATACTTTGAAGACTGGAAGAGATAATCTCCAAAAGAATCATCTCCAAAAAGATCATAGCCAAAACTCACTATTAAACAGCCAAATTGGAGGAAACTATAATGTCAAACATTGAGCACGATTCAGAAGGGAAGGGACCTGAAAGAAAGCAAAGTCATCACTGTCACGGCCTGATGATGCTGGTCGGCTGCTTGGTTCCCATTGCGGTGATCCTATTACTTCCCGCCCTTGGCGTTAATACTGCAAAATACAGCAGCTTAGCCTTTTTACTATGCCCGCTGCTTCACATAGGCATGATGTTCATGATGCGTCGCTCAGATCACGGAAAATCCTGTTGTAAAGACACTCCCAAGACAGAAGTGGAGTAAATCCGCCCTAAGAAAAAAGCACTTCGGCTCAACTGTTGAAAAATAATGTTCTTCAAAACTCAAACCATCCACAAAGCCCTGGAAGCCCTTCAAAAGCTTCAAGTGCCTCTGCCGATGGTTTTCTTCATTATTATGTCACTCCTTCCCTCAAAAATGGTAAAATTGACACAATGGCGCTTCTCCTCATCACAATGATCCCGCCAAAACCCATTCTTTAGTCACTCAAATCCCAGCACATCTGTTCGAAGAAAGGGGCAACACCATGCGTAAATCTTTACTTATCACTATGCTCTTACTCATATCCATCACTCTCTGCATACCCACAAACGCCTATGCCGCAGCGCAGCCGTCCAACTGGGCAGAGCCCTATGTTGAAGCTGTGATCACAGAGCCTGAGCTTGAAGTCAACCGCTTGCTGGACGACTATCAGAACCGGATCACCCGCGGCGAGTTCGCCTACCTTGCGGTCGCTCTCTACAACTATTACACCGGAACCACACCGGAAGCCGGTCAGGCGCGCTTCACCGACACCTCGGACCCCTACGTGCTGGCGGCGAAAAATGCCGGCATTGTCAGCGGCTACGAGGACGGAAGCTACCGCCCGAGCAGCGAAATCCGCAGGGACGAGCTGGCTACCCTATTCGTGAACCTGTTCAAAGCGTCAAAGATAAAATTCCAGCCCGCAGACGCCAATCGCTTTACGGATGATGCCGTCATCCAGTCCTGGGCAAAATCTTCAGTCTACATTGCCAAAACAAACGGCGTTGTGAGCGGCGTCGGCGCCAACAACTACGACCCGGCAGGTACCGCGACCCGGGAAGAAGCCTTGATCATGCTCTACAAAGCCATGCGCCTCAGAGGCGATAATCCAATACTCGAAGTCCACTTCATTGACGTTGGCCAGGGGGACGCCGCACTGATCAAGAAAGGCGACAAGGCAATGCTGATTGATGGCGGCACGCCATTCAGCGACGCGGTTATAGTCAATTATCTTAAAGCCAAAGGCGTCACTCGCCTGGACTACCTGATCGCGACACACCCCCACGTAGATCATATTGGTGCGTTGGACAGTGTCGTGAAAGCCTTTGACGTCTCAAATGTAATCATGCCAAACGTAATAGAAGACACGCCGACCTTTTTAAGCTTCACAAGTGCGCTCTCAACCAAGAGAATTATGCCGAAAGTCCCCGCCGCTGGCACAAGCTATGAGCTTGGAAAGTCTTCCTTTATGGTGCTGGCACCAAATAACGGCAGTTATATAAACATGAACAACCATTCCATTGTTCTTAAGTTGTCAGATGGTGTCAACGATTTCCTGTTTACCAGTGATGCGGTGACGCTCTCAGAAAATGAGATGCTCCAAAGCTTTAGAGATCTGCTCAACGCGGAAGTACTCAAAGTTGCCCATCATGGCAGTGAAGACACCTCCAGCCAAAACTTCCTAAATGCTGTGTCGCCCAAATACGCGTTGATCAGCGTGGGAAAGGGCAATGATTATGGTCTGCCGCACCAGACGGTTTTAAACCGCTTGGCCTCTATGAATGTGAAGCTTTACCGAACCGACCTCCTCAGCACCGTCATTGCGAAAAGCGACGGCATCAGCATCACCTTCGATAAAGTCCCTACTGCCGCCGCCTGGCTGCCGGGCACACGCACGGCTTCGACGTCATTATCTGCACCAGTTTCAGCGCCGGTCGCACCCCCTACATCAGTCACCCCGGGGACTCTGTCACCCAACGGCATCATCATCAGTCAACTGGACAAGCACGCTGAGCTGGTGACTATCCAAAACACGACGAAGTCAGACGTCAATCTGCAAGGCTACAAGCTGGTCTCAGAGAAAGGCAATCAGATCTACGTTTTCCCGAACTATCTCCTAAAAGCCGGCGCCTCGGTTAAAGTTGCCAGCGGAGACGCCACTGGCGACCTCAAGTGGACCACCCAAAATATGTGGAATAACTCCGAAACGGATCCGGCAGCCCTTTACGACAGTAAAGGCGTGCTGGTCTCGCGGGTAGTAAAATAAGGCCGGCAAGTCACATGAATTAGGCTGCCCTGCCGAAAACAAAATAAACCTTAAGAGGTTTCAATATGAAGATCAGAGACTACAACCCGAGCGACTGCGCAGCATTAGCCCAGCTTTTTTACGATACGGTTCATACCATCAACGCCGGGGACTACACGGCGGCGCAGCTTGAGGTTTGGGCAACAGGAAGTATTGACCTGGCAGCGTGGAACCGGTCCTTCCTCGAACACCTCACTTTGGTAGCTGAAATGGACGACATCATTGTTGGTTTTGCGGATATGGACCATCAGGGCCATCTCGACAGGCTCTATGTGCACAAAAACTATCAGGGAAACGGCATCGCAACCGCACTGGTCAAAGCGCTGGAGCAAAGGACAATAAATGAAAACATTGACTCCTATAAAACCTACGCCTCCATAACGGCCAGGCCATTTTTTGAAAAACTCGGATACACGGTGCAGTCTGAAAATACAGTGGTCAGAGGCAGCGTATCCCTGACAAATTTCAAAATGACAAAGAAGCCTCCAGCCAAACATAAGTAGAAAACAAGAGTTTTTACCTATATCAAATCTATATTGGCAAATGAATCCGTCCGAATACCTATATGAAGCCAAAAATCAACGACAGGTGATACTATGCCGATGGTCACACCACACACCACCACGCCCAAGATCACACCTTAAGGAGCCCACACCCATGAAGCACCTGACCGTCACCGCCGCCATCCTCATGCACAATGGCGAAATCCTCTGCACGCAGCGCAAGGAGAGTGAGCGCGACTATATCTCACTAAAATACGAATTCCCCGGCGGCAAGGTAGAAGCAGGGGAGAGCATGGAAGCGGCTTTGTCCCGGGAACTGAAAGAAGAGCTGAATCTGGATCTCAGAGTCCAGCCGAACCACTATTACATGACGGTGGATCACACCTATCCGGATGTTTCAATCACCATGAATTGCTATATATGCGAGATCACCAATAAAACCATTGAGTGCAACGACCATCACCACTATGTCTGGCTGCCCCCAAGTCAGCTCGATACCTTGGACTGGGCGCCAGCGGATTGGCCGGTGGTGAAGCGGTTGATGGCAGAAGCTGAGAGTATGACAGAGCTTTGAAATGCGCCAGAATCATTTTTCCAAACAAAAAGAGACAAACCGCGCACACCTCAACTTGGAGTGAGCGGTTTGTCTCTTTTGCATAGCGATTTCAAAGTGTTGAAGTTCAGAAGTACCGGTCCTCAAGTTCTTAATTGCTTTCATTTCAACCATTTCTTTTTCGTTTAGCCTTTTTCCGCGCAAAGTGACGCAGCAATACTTCGCTGTTCACCAGCCTGCTCAACACCATAAAAGGAAAGAAGAAAATCCAGAACAACAGAAACAGGTAACGGCTGATATTCGTTCGGGGGTTCTTATCGCTTTGGTTCAGAGCAGTTGTGCCGCTGCTCAGGCTTTTATTCGACACTAAATCTTGTAGTGACAGGTCTTTTCGAATGGATTCGGTTGGAATGGGGTCACCGCATTTACCGCAGAATCTAGAATCATTAGCCAGTTCAGTGCCGCATGTTGCGCAGTATTTCATGGTTGACACCTTCTCTTGTTGAAATTTGGAATTGAAACTTGGTATGCACTCATCATATACCAAAATTGAGTGGCTGTACGGTTTTGAAAAGATAAATATTCGGTAAAGAAAAGGCTTTTAGCCGATGGTTCCTTGATCCCAACCAATCCACACCACCTTCCTTCCATTTTTTCCATTCGACAATATTAGACACTAAATTTTCCAATTTTCTTGCAGGATTCCTGGAAATAATCTCGAATGATGTAAGTGCAGTTAATCGGAGGTGTCCTAAGCCCATGGTGCCAGTATCAGGTCTATATGAAGAAGTGATTTCTGAAGCGCTGAGGTCTCAGCTCGAAATGCTCCAGGAATACCAAAAGGAAACCAAGAAAATAGACCCGGAAGAGGCTTATCTCATTCTGTCCAAATATACCGGACAGGTGATCCGCCGAGCCCTTCGTCTAGTGCGAGAAACTAAGAATACCAAGGGCGGCGAGAGTGATGACAGCGAAGCCTTGGCACATCAGGTGTCACTTTGCAATCAAGTTATCGAACTGCTCGCACAAGTATCAAAACAGGATGACCTCTTAAACTACAAAATCAGTGAGCAGCACGAAATGCTGCTGTCACTTTACTTAAAAATCAACACGATCCGTGCACTCAAAAAAGAAAAATCAGCCCTAAGACCGGTGACACCCATTTCCGAAAGCTCACTATTCACCGGCGCCACCATTGAACCGAGCATGGTCAGCGAGCTGAAAAAAGAGATCCTGACCTCGGACAGGATTGACATTTTGATGTCCTTCATCAAGTTGAGCGGCCTACTTCTGATCATTGAAGAGCTCAAAGAATTCGTTTCCCAAAGCCCAGACCGCAAAGTCCGCTTCATCACCACTTGCTACATGGGGGCGACCGACTACAAAGCCCTTAAGCTTTTGAGCGACATCCCACAAATTGATGTCAAAATGTCCTTCAACAGTGACCAGTCCAGACTTCACGCTAAAGCTTATCTTTTCGAGCGTCAAACCGGATTCTCTACCGCTTACATAGGCTCCTCAAACCTCTCAAAAGCCGCCATCACCAACGGTCTTGAATGGAACGTCAAGTTGTCCGAGCGCGACGCTTTCGAGATCATCAAAAAGTTCCAAGCAACCTTTGAAAGCTACTGGAATGATCCGGAATTTGAAACCATCAACCTGGATGACCCACTCATCTCCAACCGCATCAAAACAGCGCTGCAGCAGTACCAGCAGACACCTCAACATAAAGAACTCCTATTTGACATCACGCCACATCCGTTTCAGCGAGAAATGCTCGACCATCTCCAAGCGGAGCGCGAGGTCCATGGCCGCTACAAAAACCTCCTGATCGCTGCCACTGGTACCGGAAAAACCGTGGTCTCTGCCTTTGATTACGCCCGTTTCTCAAGAAGCATAGAAAACACCGCCCACAAAACCGTCAAGCGCCCGCGCCTCCTGTTCATTGCCCACCGAAAGGAAATTCTGGATCAGAGCCTGAGGACCTTCAGAGTCATCCTCAAAGACCAAAATTTTGGTGAGACTTTCTACGGCGGTCAAGACCCCACTCAGCTGGATCACCTGTTCATGAGCATCCAGACCTTCAACTCCAAAGCTTTTCAGAATCATACGACATCAGACTTCTACGACTTCATTATCATTGACGAGTTTCACCACGCCGCGGCGAATTCTTACCAGAAACTCCTCACTCACTATAATCCCAAAATCCTCCTGGGTCTCACCGCCACACCGGAGCGCATGGATGGTAAAAACGTCTTCCAATATTTTGATCACTTCGTCGCCTCCGAGCTGCGACTGCCCGAGGCTATCGATCGCCAGCTCCTGGCGCCCTTTCTCTATTTCGGGGTTGCAGACAACGTTGATTATACCCAGATGAAGTGGAATGGCCGCTACGACGAGCACGAGCTCACCAAGGTTTACACCGCCAACGACCACCGCGCCAGCCTCGTCTACCAAAAGGTCGAGCAATATCTGAACGATCTGAGCGAGGTCAAAGCCATAGGCTTCTGCGCATCCCAGGCCCACGCCCGACATATGAATGCCTACTTCCAGAGGCGGGGCTTAAAGTCGGAAGTCGTCCTCTCGGATACAGACTCAGCCACTCGTGACAATGCTCAAAAACGTTTAGCCGATGGTCACCTCAACTTCCTCTTCACCGTAGATCTCTACAACGAGGGCGTCGACATCCCCGAGCTCAATACCGTTCTCTTCCTGCGCCCCACCGAAAGCCTGACCGTCTTCCTTCAGCAGCTCGGCCGTGGCCTGCGCCTCAGTCCTGGAAAAGAGCACCTCACCGTCCTGGACTTCATAGGCCAAGCCCACAAGAACTACCAATCCCGCTTCGAAGAAAAATACCGGGCTGTCTTCGAAAAGAGCCGGCATTCCCTGGCCCATCAGATCGAACAGAATGTCTTCAAGCTGCCACGAGGTTGCTATCTTCAGTTTGAGAAAATGGCCAAAGAGTACATCCTGCGCGGTCTCAAGCAGGTCACCTTCAACGCGCGCTTCCTGAGCGAAAAAGTCCGGACCTTCGAGGCCGACACCGGTCAGCCATTAACGTTAGCCGCTTTTCTTGAGCATTATAAGCTCTCCCTTTACGACTTCTATGGCACTGGCGGCACACCGCGCAGTCTCTTTACCCTGCTAAGCCCTGAGGGCTTTGAAGCGACGGACGACTACCTCAGTGTCGTCAAGCGCTTCAAGAGTTTGTTTCATTTGAATTCCAGGAGGTTTCTCCGGTTCATCCTGCAGTACCTTGAGGAGAAGGGGTGGAAAAGGGAACCATCGGCAAACGTTCTGGAGCACAGGCTGGAGGGCATGCTGTACTACACTTTCTTCCAGAAGCACCCGGGCCAAAACGGGCATGGGGGCTATAAGGACGCCTTAAAAGCCATTTTCTCCGCCGATAGTCACCTCACCCAAGAAATCGCCCAAATTTGCGACCACCTGCTCGATAAAATTGACTTCGTCGATGAGTCCGTAGTCCTGGGTTTCGAGTGCCCATTAGACCTGCACTGCGCCTATACGCGGGACCAGCTGATGGCAGGACTCGGGGCCTTTGATGAGCGGTCAAGCCAGGAATTCAGGGAGGGCGTCAAATACCTGAAGGATCAGAAGCTGGATCTGTTCCTGATCAACCTGAACAAGTCGGAGAAGGACTTTTCGCCGTCGACCATGTATGAGGACTATGCCATCAACAGCACGCTGTTCCACTGGCAAAGCCAGAGCACAACCAGCGTGGAGAGCCCGACGGGCCAGCGCTACATCCACCACAGAGAAAACGGTCATAAGATCCTGCTCTTCGTGCGGGAATACAAGAAAGAGCATGGGTTGACGGCACCGTTCATCTACCTGGGGAAGGCAAACTACATCAAGCACGAGGGCTCTAAGCCAATTAGCTTTGTGTGGGAACTGGAACGGGAGATGCCGGCAAGTCTCGTGGTTCGGGCGAATAAGAGTTTGATGTAAGGGGAATGATGATGAAACCAATAACTGTGACTGAGTTGAAAAAGGAATTGAAGAAGCTGGACCAGGCGGAACTGATTGAACTGATCACAAAGCTTTATAAAGACAATAAAACAGTCAAAGAAGCGTTGAGCGGCCGATTCATTGGTGCGCAGTATCAACTGGAAATGCTTGAATCAAATAAGAAAAAAATCTATGACATCTTCTTTCCAGACAATCCAATGAAGCCGGTTTCTTACAAAAAGGCGATTGATTTACTTGAGGCATACAGAAGCGTTGGAAATAATGAGTTCGTGTTGGATTTAATGCTCTATTATGTGGAATGTGGGGCTGATTTTACTGAATTGTTGGATGGCCCGGATGAAAAGTTTTATAGTTCTTTGATTAAAGTATATTCAAAATTTGTAGATCTTATAAATGAAAACGGTACAGATGAGTTGCACAATAAATTCAGAGAGAGAATCAAGAAAATATATGATGACCTGGCACCCAACGACTGGGGTTTAGGGGATGCGTTCTTTGAAATTTCGTTGGAACTGGAATGGTTTGATGAGGAAGTGTTTGGGGAAGAGGATGAGAAGTAACGGAAGAACGAATGAATTGATTTAATATTAATGTTTGAGAGCTGGAAAGGATTAATTATTAGGATCAGGAAGGTGACTATGGATGTTCCGGCGTTTAACTGATTCCCAGAAAAACTTTCGAAAGCAGATGAAGGAAGTTGAAAGAGAAAATTTGAATAAGCAAATGAATGGTGAACAAAATACGCCATTTTACAGTCACTATAAAGAAGATATGATTACTAGCTATTATGAGAAAAAGAATAAAAAGAAAAGAATTTTTCAGGGAGTAAGCATAGCATCTATAGTATTTATTTTGTGGAACACATTTGCATTTTTTTCATGGTTAGATGTGTTGTTCAGAAACCTGACTAATCAGGATTTTCCAATAGTTTCAGCGATATTGGATATCAACGTTGATGAACAGCGAGAGACAGTAGAATATTTGAACAAACTTGAACTCCTTGGTGAGCCAATAAGAAATTATTTATCGTATCAAAATAGAATTATTAAACAATACCCATCAAATTCAACGTTTGACATTCAGCAACGTCTAAATTCGCTTGAAAAATTGCATGAAAATCTTGTTTTAACACAGTCAACAATAAAACAAATTGACATACCTGAATTTTTGAAACCTCACAGAGCGTTTATACTTAAACAAGCGGATTCAATGCTGAGACTCAATCAAGAAACTCTCTTAGCTATTAAGGCAACTGATAAAAACACATATGAAATCCATATTGACAATTGCAATGCTGCGATTGATGAATATAACAAAATTAATAATAGCGCTAATCAAGAAATCATTTCGATATTTAATCGTTTTGAAATTGAATATGAATTTACACCTAATGGATTGAAATATTCATATTCTGAATAACCAATTTGAAATTAGTTTTTTGATTTATTGTGCTAGTCATCAAAAAAATATTGCTACGATGCACTAAATAACATTAGTATATATCAAATCGTGTTCTAAATATTTACTTTTATAAAATGATGCCGCATGAATAGATTGAGAATAAAAGCAATTATTTAAAACTCCAAGTAGAGACAGCGTTGTTCTACGTGAGATTATGAAAAAGTTGTGCAAAATATCTATTATAATTAAGTTTTAGTATAGGGGGAACCAAATTTGCTTACTGAAAAGTATACAGTATCACAATATCCCATAGCATCAATATTGGGTTTTATTGATTCAGGACAAATAGCAATTCCTGAGATACAAAGACCTTTTGTTTGGAAACGAAGACAAGTAAGAGATTTAATTGATTCACTTTTTAGCGGATATCCGACAGGGTATCTGATTATTTGGCAAAATCCAAATGTAAAGCTTAAAAATGGTGGGAGCTCATTAGGTAAAAAAATTCTAATCGATGGGCAACAGCGTGTTACAGCATTAATGGCTGCAATATCTGGAAAAGAGGTTATTAATGATGATTATCAAACATCAAGAATTAAAATTGCATTTAATCCACTTAATACCGATGGAGATGAACGTTTTGCTGTTCAAGACTCCTCACACTTAAAAAGCAAAAAATGGATACCTGATATTTCTGAATTGTTTAAAGCTACATTTGATATTTTTGGATTTGTTGAAGAATATTGCACTCATAATAGTGAAATTACGAAAACTGATCTTAATAATCTGATTATCAGACTGAGGTCGATTGCGAATAGACAGATTGGTGTCATTGAATTGGCACATTCACTTGAAATTGATGAAGTTACTGAAATTTTTATTAGAATCAATTCTCAGGGAAAGCCACTTGGACAAGCTGATTTTGCTATGTCTAAAATATCTTCAGACGAAACTAATGGCGGAAGACTCCTGAGAAAAGCAATTGATTATTTTTGCCATCTTTCTGTAAAACCCGATTTCTACTCAACCATAAAAAATTTTGATAGAGAATTTATGACTAGTGAATATGCTGATAAACTCAGATGGTTAGCAAATGATAAAGAAGACATTTATGATCCTGATTACAGTGACATGTTAAGAGTTTGCTTTATGCACCAGTTTGGCAGAGGAAAAATCTCTGATCTCGTATCACTTTTATCAGGTAGGGATTTTGAAACTAAAGAATTTAAAGAAACAATTGCCGTTGAATCATTCGAGAAATTAAAAACCGGTGTCCTAAATTTTATGAATGAATTTCACTTCACAAATTTTGTGTTGGCCATTAAATCTGCAGGCTTTATTTCTCCAAAACTTATCAATTCACAGATGACAATTGATTTTGCATATACTCTTTATTTAATTTTATTGAGTATGTCAGAAATTCCAAAGACTCAAATAAAGAGATATGTACAAAAGTGGTATGTTATGTCAGTTTTGACTGGCAGATATGTGTCTTCTCCAGAAAGTGCAATGGACAGAGATATTAGAAATATATCCTCCAAGGGATTTTTGGCGTTTCTTGATGAGGTTGAGTCCTCGACTCTATCTGATACCTTTTGGTCGGTAGGATTGGTTCAGAGTTTAGAGACTTCGGCAACAAACAGCCCATATTTCATTACTTATTTGGCGGCGCAGACTTATGATAATAACGATGGATTGTTTAATAATGGGATCAAGGTTAGTCATTTAATTTCAACTATGGGTGACATTCATTGCTAACTTCCCAAACTTTATCGCACTCAATCGATAATCGCAGCATTTTTAGTATACGAAAGTTCTGTTCAACCCTTGAAAATGCTGGTTTTTACCACG
>Ga0302240_1002635_pt1 | contig 11602 bp, 8 predicted proteins | sample AAG_UR_His_MG_FD_193538 | JGI IMG/M metagenome (GOLD analysis project Ga0302240, IMG submission 193538) | Enriched activated sludge microbial communities from anaerobic digester in WTTP, New Holstein, Wisconsin, United States - AAG_UR_His | ecosystem: Engineered > Bioreactor > Anaerobic >... | reverse complement strand
AAGGAACCGCGGGGCAAGTTACGCCAGAAACGCGGGGATAAAGAAAGCGAAAGGCGCGTATATATCTTTTCTTGACGCCGACGATGAATATCTTAACGGTTTTTTGGAAAACATTTATAATCTTACGCGCAAATATAAAGAAATTAAATTTTTTGCCGCCGCTTACAAAAAAGTGTTAAGCGGCAAAAAAACTGAAATAAAAAGTCTCGGCAAAAAAAACGATTTTATAGTTAAAAATTTTTTACAGGCTGTTTCAAAAAACAATTTTTTCGTGCATATATCATCTGTTGCGGTTCACAGAAGCGTTTTTAAAGAAACAGGCCTTTTCGGAACTGACGCAATATCGCGCCGCAAAACTAATGCTTACGGAGAAGATTTTGATATGTGGCTGCGCATAGCTTACAAGTTCAAACTTTGTTACAGCAATAAACCGGGCAGCATATATTATAAAAACACGGGCTCAAATATTACTTTAGACAAACAACACGGTTATAACTGCAGCTCATATGAAAAAACGCTTGTCAAATTTATAAAGACGGCCGAGCCGGGCGAAAAGAAAATATACGAAGCGCTGCTTGAAAAATTACATAAAAGAACCGCTCTCCAGCATGCTCTTACGGGCAGTTTTAAAAAAGCAGAACAATTGACCGGCGGTAAAATGAAAAACGATAAAATAAAAAAACTTATAAGTAAAATTAAAGCAGTAAAAAGGCTGACCGTTTGAAAATAGTTATAGTAAATCCATTATGGAGTTTTGTAAATTATCCGCCCGTAAATCTTGCGGAACTTGCGGCTTATCTTATAAAAAACGGTTTTAAAAACACTACAATAACCGATTTGAATTTTGAAATAAAAAATAAATTTGAAATTGACGGTATTCTTGAAAAAAGCCTTAAGATGATTCTAAAGCAAAAACCTCAGGCTGTCTGTATAACGTGCAATGCCGTTCAGATGCCGTTTGTATGCGAGCTGTCGGCTCTTATCAAAGAAAAAACAAAAATACCGGTAATAATAGGCGGCGTTATGGCGAGCCTTGCGCCGGACATTATTTTAAAACTTTCAAAGGCCGATTTTGTAATAAGGGGAGAAGGCGAAAAGACTCTTGCGGAACTTCTAACCGGCATTAAAAATAAAGAAAAGACTGATAAAATTGACGGTATATCATATTTGTCAAAAAACGGCGTTATCGTAAACCATAAAGACAGAATGCTTATGAATATAGACGAGCTTCCCTGTCCTGAATTTAAGCTCATATCAAAAAATTTAAAAAACAGCGCTAATGTATGGCTGACGGCATCCAGAGGCTGCGCATATAAATGCAAATTTTGTTCCGGCAACGAGATATGGAAAATGCAAAGAAGAAAAAATCCGCAAAGCATAGCGGCCCAGCTTAAAATTTTAAAGACAAAATACGGCATAAGAAATTTTGTATTCGGAGACGACTGTCTTACTTTAAATAAAAAATGGCTTAAAGAACTCTGCTTAAAAATAAAACCTTTACGGCTGCAATGGGGCTGTCTTGCAAGGATAGATTTGATTGACGCAGATATTTTAAAATATCTGTATGAAGCAGGCTGCCGTCATATTTATCACGGAATAGAATCCGGAAGCGCAAAAGTCAGGCAGGGTCTTGATAAAAAAATGGCAAAGACAAATGAATTTATTTTAGATGTTGTTAAAAAAGAAATTGCTGCCGGTTTTGAAACAACGTGTTCTTTTATGACGGGAATCCCTTTTGAAAACGAAAGCGATATGATTAAAACGGCAGAGCTTGCCGGTCTCACGAAAAAAGCCGGCTCGCGCATACAGCTGTGGCTTTTAACGCCGTATTACGGACTAAAAATGTTAAGTGAATATAAAAACAGGCTCGTAAAAATAGAAAGGCAGCCTGCCGGTTTGCAGGCGGACGTATTTGACAGAGGGCAGATGTTTCTCTACAGCGCATTTATAAAAAAATATTCAAAATATAATCCCGATAATTTTATGTTTTTGCCGCAAGGCATGACAGAATCCGGATTTGTCAAATTGTTTGCTAAAATGAGATCTGACTTAAATATAGACGTTAACAAAAAACAGCTCACTGCAAAGGAAATTTTTATTTTAAAGAATATAAAACAATGAATTTTATTTTAACTTCAAAATGTTTCGCAAATTGTAAATTTTGTTTTGTCCCGCCCGAATTTAAAACAAATCGGCAGGAAATGTCGTTTGCCGATGTTAAAAAATATATTGACCACATAAATAAATTATATAAGGGGACAAAACCTTCTTTAGGGATACTCGGAGGCGAACCGACCGCCGCAAAAGATTTTGCGCTTATAGCCGGATATTTGAAATGCTATAAAGGTTTTGTAAGAATTTATTCCAATTTGGCGGCTTCCAAAAAAAACATGGCGTATTTTGCCGGTTCAAAAAATATTGCCGTCGTATGGAATATAGGCGCCTATTTAAATTCTTCGCCAAAAAACAGAAGAATGATAACGGAGAATATTAAATTTCTTAAAAAACAAAAAAATAATATAATTGCTTCGATCACCTTGTACACGGGCTTTAAAATAGAAGATTTTGTTAAAGTCGCCGCCATTTTAAAAAAATACGGAATCAAACAGATAAGAATAGCGCTTGATTCAACAAACCATCAAAAATTCATAAACTGCGGAGACGGCGTTTTTTCTTTATGCTCTATGTTCAAAAAGGAAGGATTTGAAATAATATCGTCATACTGCGGTCATTTTCTGAAAGGAATGTTTGATAGAAAACAGGAAATCTGGATGAAAAACAATATTTTGAATTTTAATTATAACGACTGTTCAAAAAATTTTCCGGTTGATATTCTTCCGGGCGGCGCGGCAGTCCCGTGCATGGCATTCTGCACTGCAAAAACAAAAGTAAAACTGACGGATTTTAAATCTTATTCTTCGCTCAAAAGGCAGATGCGCAAAACATATCCTGCCGGCAAAATAAAAAAAGGAGTCTGCGTTTTAAGCCGATAAAATGATAAATAAATTTAAAATTGTAACAGGGTTAACCCCGCAGGATGAAATATCAACCGTCATTAAAGACGGTATAGATGAAGTTTACTGCGGATATTATGACAGCCGGTTTAATAAAAAATGGCCTGTTGCTTTTACTACTGTAAACAGACGCGGCGAAGGCGTTAATTTTAAAAATTTTAAAGATCTTGCCGCCAAAACGAGACAGCTGTTCAAAAGAGGCGTAAAATCATTTGTAACTTTCAACGGCTGTTATACCGAAGAACAATATTCATGGCTTATCAGAAATATAAAAAAAACGGAAACAGAAAAATCTATAGAAGGCCTTATTGTCAACGATATAGGACTGCTTCTTCTGCTTAAAAAACTAAAATATAAAAAAAATATAACAATATCGACTCTTGCTTCGGCTTTTAACAGCAGCGCCGTTGATTTTTATAAAAAATTCGGCGCATCCAGGATAGTTTTAGACAGACAGCTTACGGCGGCCGAAATAATCGAGACGGCCGTAAAATATCCCGAACTTGAATTTGAAGTTTTTGTCGTTTCGACCGGAGGATGCCTTTTTATAGACGGTTACTGTTCTTTTTTCCATTGTCTGGAAAAGCCGGAGAAAATAATTAAAGGACAGATAATGCATATCCGCAAATACGATATAACCACTTCAGGCGCCGGCTGCTGCGAACTTTTAAACTGTTTTTCAAAAAAACAATACAGTTCAAATACTCAAACGCAGCGTTTCAGTCTTTCAAAAACGCTCGGCTTTAACTGCAATATCTGTATGCTTTATAAACTTAAAAATATTAAAAATATTTCTCTTAAAATTGACAGCCGGGGAGCAAACGGGACGGGAGTAACGGGCATTGAAATGCTTAAAGAGCTTTTGAATGCGGCTGAAAAATCAAAAAATCAAAAACAATACGTTTCTTTTGCAAAAAAAACTCTTATGAAATTTAAAAAAATAAAATGCAATCCGGCAATTTGCTTATGCGGCGGCAAATTATGAAATATGCTTTTTTAACCGACGATTTAAAAACATTGGCGGAAATAAAGACTCCGGATATTCTGTATTTCGGCAGCGAATTCTGCGTCAACATGATGCCTGACATAAAAACTTTGGAAAAAGCTTTGAAATTTTCTTTAAAAAGAAAAGCTGAATTTGTTTTAGTGCTTCCTTTTATTTCGAACGATAAAATAAAACAGACCGATAAACTGCTTGCTTTTTTAAGCAGACATAAAAAACGCACCGAAGTTGTTTTTAACGACTGGGGCGCTCTTTTGCTTATTTTGAAATATAAAAATCTTGAGCCTGTGGCAGGAAGGCTTCTTACAAAGCAGAGAAAAGATCCCGCCGCTTTTGACATTATTGAAAACAAACAGCGGAAAATGAAAATTGCCGTTATAAACGGCCGTCAGACGATTCTGGAATCAAAAAAAATACCGGCGACTTTAAAAGAATATTTTCAAAAAAGTTTCATTGATGCGCCGGGCGTTTCGGAATTTATGGCCGAAAATAAAATAAAAAGATGCGAACTTGATCTTTTGCCGTGGTCAATAAAAATTAAAGAATCAAAAAAAATAAAATTAAGCGTTTATTTCCCCTATGCAAATATTACGGTTACAAGATACTGCGGCGCGATAAACTTAAATTATTCAAAAGGATGTGCTAGACTATGCGGAAGCAGAATTACGGAAGTCGGAGCAGGCAGGCTTAAATATCCGTATATAATAAAAGGAAATGCCGTGTTTTACAGAGCCGGCAGCGAAATGCTTGGCAATGCTGTTTTACAAAATAAAAATATAGACAGAGTAGTTTTTAACGATGCGGAAAGTTTTAATAAACATAACACAATAATATGAAAATTTTAGGGATATCGGCATTTTATCATGATTCTGCGGCAGCTTTAACTGTGGACGGACGGATTGTCGCCGCCGCCCACGAAGAACGTTTCACGCGCCAAAAACATGATCCGTCTTTTCCGGCAAACGCCCTGAAATTTTGTTTAAAGAATGCCGGTTTAAAGATAGACGAGCTTGACGCCGTAGTCTTTTACGATAAGCCGTGGCTTAAATTTGAAAGACTGATGATGACTTATTATATGCACGCCCCGAAAGGTTTTAAATCTTTTGCAAATGCGGTCCCTGTTTGGACGAAAGAAAAAATGTTTCTTTACAGAGTTATAGAGCAGGAACTTGCTTCAGTTGAAAAATATGACGCTTCAAAACTTAAAATATTATTCCCGTCTCATCATTTATCGCATGCGGCAAGCGCTTTTTTTGCGAGTCCTTATGATAAAGCGGCTATTCTTACTATAGACGGAGTCGGAGAATGGACTACAGCCTCAATTTCTTACGGCGAAAATAATAATATTACGCTTCTTAAAGAACAGTCTTTCCCCCATTCGCTCGGCCTTTTTTATTCAGCCGTAACTTATTATCTCGGTTTTAAAGTAAATTCCGGAGAATATAAGGTAATGGGTCTTGCGCCTTACGGCAACAAAAAATCGGCAATAGTTGAAGAATATAAAAATAAATTAAAAGAAAACATCATAAAAATAAATGAAGACGGTTCATGCAGACTCAATCAGGATTATTTTGATTATTCGACCGGCATGAAAATGACTGAAAATTCCAAATGGTTTAATCTTTTCGGATTTAAAAAAAGAGAACCCGAAGAAGAATTGGCTCAGAATCACTGCGATTTCGCTCTTGCCTGTCAGCAAATAACGGAAGAATCGGTGCTTAAAATGGCAAATACGGCAAAAGAAATAACAAAGAGCGAAAATTTATGTCTGGCAGGCGGAGTCGCTTTAAACTGCGTTTCAAATACAAAAATTATGGAATCCGGCATATTTAAAAATATATGGATACAGCCTGCCGCCGGAGACGCCGGCGGAGCATTGGGAGCCGCTTTGGCTGCCGAATACATATATTTCGGCTCAAAAAGAGATGCCTGCGGCGCAAAAGATATTATGCAGGGCTCTTATCTGGGTCCTGAATTCTGTGCATGTGAAGTAGAAGAAAACGTAATTAAAAAATATAAAGCGGCTGCCGAATACATTGATGATGAAAATATTCTGCTTGAAAAAACAGCCGCCGAAATTTCAAACGGGAAAGTAATAGGATGGTTTCAGGGCCGGATGGAATGGGGGCCGAGAGCTTTGGGCAACAGATCAATAATTGCCGATCCGAGAAATGAAGAAATGCAGATGAAAATGAACTTAAAAATAAAATACAGAGAAAGTTTCAGGCCTTTTGCTCCGTCTGTTATAAGAGAAGACGCAAAAGATTATTTTGACATAGAAACTGATTCCCCTTATATGATGTTGACCGCCTGTGTTAAAAAAGATATTTGTTTTGAAATGCCTGACAATTACGATAATTTTACAATCAAAGATAAATTGTATTATAAAAGATCAAAAATACCTGCCGTTACTCATATAGATTATTCTGCCAGACTGCAGACGGTAGATAAAAATCTAAACCCGAGATACCATAAATTAATTTCAAAATTTAAAGATATTACAAAATGCCCCGTTTTGATAAATACAAGTTTTAATGTGCGCGGCGAGCCTATAGTCTGCACGCCGGAAGACGCTTATAAATGCTTTATGAATACGGAAATGGATATTCTAGTAATAGGCAATTATTATTTTGAAAAACAAAAGCAGCCGGAGCATGACAATAAAACTGATTTAAAAAATAAATTCATCTTGGACTAATTCAAATTATGGCTTACATATCGGAATATTTTTCAGGATATCAATTTGTGTATATTTTTTTGTTCTGCGGTTTTGTTTTTTTGAGCCTTGCCGCATTTGTCAAATCAAAAAAAATAAAATTAGTATGCCTTGCGCTATTTTCTGTGTTTTTAACTATGGCATTTGCGGAGTTTATACTGGCTTTAAAAATTAAAAGCAAAGGCACATTTGAAAATTATCCGAAACGTGTGTTTTCTCTGCGCGATAATATTGTATATGACAAAAGACAAATGCATGTTATTGATAAGAACGGCATTAAAATAAAATGTCCCGGACGATCTCCGGCAGCCGGCGAAAAAATTATTTATGATTGCATTGTAAGCAGATATTCCAACGGATTCCGTTATACAAAATGCAATTTAAATTCGGATAAAAATTATATATTTTTAGGATGTTCTTATACTTTCGGAGAAGGATTAAGCAACGATATGACTCTGCCTCATTATTTTTCCGGATTAACGGATTTTAAAAGTAACGTTTTAAATTGCGGGCTGGAAGGCCGCTCAACAAATTCGGCGATAAGCGTTATGAATTCGGGTATTATAAGCAGATTTGTAAATAAAAACAGTAAAACGGAATATGTTATTTATTCCTTAATTTCCGATCAGATAGCAAGGAATTTCAGAACATTCACCTGCGGTTCATCTCCGGGAGACAATTATCTGTTTAAAGAAGGCAAATGGACAAGAGCCCCCCAGCCGTTCGGGATTTTTAAAATTATATTTGCGAAAAGTTATATATTTAATACAATTTTTCTGCATCATATAGATAAATATAACGAATCGTATTATGAGGACTATATGATTGCCAGTTTAAAAAATCTAAATGAAATAACAAAAACAAAATATAACGGCAGATTAATCGTTATAGTGTGGCCTGATTTAAATCAGATAAAGCGGTTTATGAATAAATTGAAAGATACGGATCTCGATTTGATTTTTATTCCTAAATATTTTGAAGATGATCAATATAAGATCGCAGAAGACGGCCACCCTAACGGCAAAGCCAATCTTGAGATAGCGAAAATTCTGATGGCTCATATTGAGAATAAAGATAATAAAATAAATACAAAATGATATAATTAGATATATGAATAAAAAACTGCTGATTTCTTTTTTTATGGTTATTTCTTTCAGTGCCTGTCTTTTTGCAAAAGACAGAGCCGTGGTTTTCTTTTTTGAGACAGCCGAAGGCATCAGCCAAAAAAATGTCCAAAAAATGCTGTCGTCAAAAAATTTCGGATTTTGTTCCAGAATAGATTCTTCAAAACAGATGTCAGCAGCTGCCGCCGAACTTGTCGGGACCGGTAAAATGGAAGCGGTTCTTACGTCCGATTCCGATCCGTATCTGCCGTTTGTTTCGGCGCCGGTTAAGATAAACGACTCTTTTTCATTTGATATAACCAAAGAGCTGAAAAGATTTTTGTCCGATTATTCCGATTTGGCAGCTAAATTTTTGCAAAAAGAAAAAACAGGTTTGTTTTTCGATTATTATTATACGGTTCCGGACACTTTTAAATATTTTTCAAAACATTCGATACGCTGGTTCGCATCGAAATTCCCTGATGAAACGCCAAAAGGCGTTTATATAAGAGACGGAGTTGTAGTTTTTGTGCCGTATACCGATTTCCCCAAAAATTCAAAAGATATTGAAAGCTGGTTTATGACAAAAAAGGAAAAGATAATCCCCGTATATCTTTCAAAAGAGCACATACGCGATGAAAAACTTATGTCGGCGGTTATTGAAATTTTCAAAAACAGCAAATACACGGATGTCGTTCTGCCTTTTGAGGCTTGTGAAACTGTTTTAAATAATGCAAAAGAATATGCTGTTTTCGAACCGCCTGCCGAACCGCGTCTTGCGCAGAAAACAGTTCTAAAAATAGCGGCTGCGGCAAAAGAAACGGAAGAGCAGCAAGGTTCTGCATTATATGAAAATATATACGGCGAATTTCAAAATATGTGCAGCTCCGCCATCATAGACGGAGTAATAAAAAATGACCAGCGTTCAATTACTCTTTTTGACGTGTCATATTCAAATATTTTTAAACTTTCGGGTAAAGCGGTGCCTGACGCCGAACTTAACAAAATTGTTTTTGATCCCGGTCAGCCTTACCTCAAGCAGTTCGGATTTAAACAGGCTCAGGACTCGTACATAATAGAAAACAGCAGCGGCATAATAAAATCTTTTACTGTAAGAAAAACGGATAAATCGGTCGATTTTATAATAGACGCCGATTTGACCGGCGCAGATACTTTTGACATATACATAGATATGAACGGAATCCAGGATACCGGCTGCAGCATAACGCTGAAAAACACGGAATGTTTTTTTATGCCGGAAAATTATTGGGAATACGCGCTGAGAATATCCGAAAACAGGATAACGGTTTACAGGTTTTATGTGGATGAAGTTACCGTCGTAAAAAATATAGCAAAAACCGATAATGTAATCAGCATCCCGTCCGATATTTTAAGAGGCAATCCTTATAACTGGAGTTATCAGGTTTTGGCTTTAAAAGACAATAAACCCGTTGATTTTTTAGACGATGAAATGGAAAAAGAAAGAATAAAAAACACATATCCGCTCCAGTTTAAAATGTTTAAGTGCGAGTAAATTTAAAAGCAAAAAGAAAAACAGAGGTACAGCATGTCATATTTGGTATTGGCAAGAAAATTCAGACCGACTAATTTCAGCGAAGTAGTCGGGCAGGAACATATTTCGCAGACTCTTAAAAACGCAATAGCGGACAATAAAGTTGCCCACGCTTATATTTTCAGCGGGCCGAGAGGAACCGGCAAAACGACAATGGCAAGAATTTTCGCAAAAGCGTTAAACTGCCAGGAAGGCCTTTCTTCCGAGCCGTGCGGCAAATGTAAAAACTGCCAGGAAATAAGCACAAACCAGAGCCTGGATGTTCTTGAAATAGACGGCGCTTCAAACAACAGAATTGACGAAATAAGAGAAATAAGAGACAACGTAAAATTCGGAGCAATGTCTTCAAGATATAAAATTTACATAATAGACGAATTTCACAGAATAACGCCTCAGGCTTTTGACGCTCTTCTTAAAACTCTGGAAGAGCCGCCTCCCCATGTTATTTTTATACTTGCCACCACGGAACTGCAAAAAGCTCCGATAACGATTCTTTCAAGATGCCAGAAATACAGATTCAGACTTCTTTCTGCAAAAGAAATATCGGAAGCGGTAAGAAACATAGCAAAAAAAGACAATTTTGAAATAGACGACGGCGCTCTTGAGATAATAGTAAATTCGGCAGGCGGCTCCATGAGAGACGCTTTAAGCCTTCTTGATCAGGCTCTGTCATCTTCAAACGGAAAGATAACGTTTGAATATATGAGAAATCTTTTGGGGCTTCTTCCCAAAGAAATAATCGCAAAGACAACGGAAGATATTGCAAATAACAATACAGAATCTCTTCTGACGACCTGCAAAAAAGTCTATGAAGACGGTTACAATATTCTCCAGTTTGCAAAAGATTTAAGAGATCATCTCAGGCAGCTGATGATTTATTCGGTAAATCCCGATATTTCCGATGTTTCCCAGTCTGACAAAAATCTTTACAATAAACAGAAAGTTTTTTTTACGATGTCACAGTACGTCAGGCTTGGCAATTTAATATCAAAAGCGCTTGAAGATATGAAAGACCATGACCAGCCTAGAATCCTGCTTGAAATATATCTTTTGAAAATGGCCGAGCCTTATTACAGCATAGGCGAACTGATATCTAAAATAGACGAAATTTCTTTGTCAAAAGACGGCGTTTCAATACAGCAGCAATCAAAAGAATCTTCGGTTGAATCCGACGAGCAGCCTGATGTTGCCGAACAGAAAAATGAAATTTCAACGATGTCTGAAACTGAAAATGACGATATACTTGAAACTGCCAAGCAGGCAGTATGCGAAATCGCCCACAAACATCCGATGAGAGCCGAAATTCTTAATTCTGCCGTAATAAAAATATTGAACAACAACGCGGTGCAGCTTCTATTCAAAGATAAATACGAACTTACGATGGTGAAATCATATGATGAAGTTATAAAAAAACTGATTTCAAGAAAAGCCGCAAGAGAAGTTTCGGTAAATATGATCGTAGACGAAAGCGTTTCACTCCCAAAACAGGAAGAAATCGTATCGCCTAAAGAAGAAGAACAGCCGAAAGAAGTTTTTTCAGTTGTGGAAGATTTAAAAGAAACGGCAAAAACGGCCGTTCCGGCAAAAATTGAAAGCATCGCAAAAAAATTTGCAGGAAAAGCCGTAAGAAAAAATACCGGTCCGCAGCAGGAAAACGGCGAAGTTAAAAATGCGGAAACCGAAAATACGGAAGAATAAAGGACGGTTTTTAAATATTTATGAACAGACCTCAAGTTATAGAGCGAATGATAGAAAGCATGAAAAGGCTGCCCGGCGTAGGTCCTAAAATGGCGGAAAGACTTTGTTATCATATTCTTAAAAGTCCGAATTACGAAGTTGAAAGACTTATTGATGCGATACAAAAGGCAAGACAGAAAATAAAAATATGTTCCGTTTGTTACAATATGAGCGAGACGGACCCGTGTCCCGTATGTTCCGATTCGATGAAAGAAAGAAATATTTTGTGCGTTGTTGAAACTCCGCAGGATCTTATAGCCGTGAGCAAAGTTAAAGATTATAACGGCTTGTATTTTGTGCTGGGCGGCGCGCTGTCTCCTCTTGACGCCGTGGGGCCCGACGATATCAGAATAGACAAACTGATAAACAGGCTTAAAAACGATAAAATTTCGGAAGTTATACTGGCCACCGATATGGATTCAAAAGGAGAAACGACGGCTGTTTATCTGGCCCAGC
>Ga0302240_1002632_pt1 | contig 11606 bp, 10 predicted proteins | sample AAG_UR_His_MG_FD_193538 | JGI IMG/M metagenome (GOLD analysis project Ga0302240, IMG submission 193538) | Enriched activated sludge microbial communities from anaerobic digester in WTTP, New Holstein, Wisconsin, United States - AAG_UR_His | ecosystem: Engineered > Bioreactor > Anaerobic >... | reverse complement strand
CAGGAGGTGAACCGTCTGAACCATTCTCTGCACCGACATCTTGAGATCTGTCATTTGGTTTGCAGAATAACGAACCGACAGACGGGGTTCGGGGTACAACACCGTTTCATTTCCCGAGTGATAAACAAGGCACCGCAAACCTGCATTCACAGCGAAACGGTCAACGGGACTGAATTCATCCTCGCCGTACAGGGAGAGGGAGGCTGACTTCGTTTCAGGAACCGACGGAGCCGGAATTCCGGACAAGTCTCCTGATATGGAGGTCATTTCAGGAGAGAAGGATTGCCATGATACCTGATAGCCAAATTTCACGGCATGACCGGTGAGAGAGCAGTCAAAATCACCTTTCAGGGAGTATTCCTCCAATCCGCTGCTCGTGTGCTGGCCGGTTTTTTCCTCTCTGACATTTTCAAACGCCTCCCTGAATCGGTACAGGCTGTGATATGCCGAGGTATTCATGAACAAACGGGGCGAAAGGACCAGGTTCCACCGCGCCACCGAGGTGAAGTTTCCCCAGTTAAAACTGTACCGGTCGGTACTCGCGGAATCTTTTGTGTTTACAAAATAACCGTCTCTTCCCTGGTAGTGGCTCAGGAATACCCGGTTGCGGGGATTGATGATCCAATTGATTTTGGCGTTTAAATCATAAAATGCATACCCCAGGGTTTCCATATTACCGGAAATCCATTGGCCGGCGCGAAGCGGGATATCAAGCCACGATCTCCGGCCGGATATCATGAAGGAGGCCACCTCTTTTTTCAGAGGACCTTCCAGCATCAGCCTTCCCGAAACGGGATTAAGACCGACCTCTCCACCGGCTTCCTTGCTGTTCCCCTCCTTCATGGCCACATCCACCACCGAAGAAAGCCTTCCTCCGTAACGGGACGGGATTCCTCCCTTATAAAACCGGATTTCCCGGATGGCATCGGTATTGAAGGTGGAAAGATAACCGAAGAGGTGGTTGGTGTTGTATACGGGTACCCCGTCGAGGAGAATCAGATTCTGGTCGTGCGACCCGCCCCTGACATTGATCCCCGAAGTCCCTTCATTTCCTGATTTCACCCCGGGAAGCAGTTGGATGGATTTTAGTGCATCCGATTCTCCCAGAAGCGCCGGCGCGAGCTCTATGTTACGGGCACTGAGGTAGTAAATTCCAGGCATCACTCCGTTGACAAGGGTTTTATCCATCCGCTGTGCCGTGACACTGACTTCTGCCATATCAACACCGGGAATCAAATGCCAGTCTGCGACCGTATCTTTTGAAAAGGAGAGAACAACAGCAATTTTTCCATACCCTACAAAGGAAATTTCCAGGGCATGACGCCCTTGAGGCAGTTGAATGGCATAATAACCATAAGAATTTGAAGAGGTCCCTCTTTTCAACGCCGGAAAGTAAAAAGAAGCCCCGGCAAGGTGCTCCCCACTTTTAAGATCTGTAATCATCCCTGAAAGGGTGACATGACTGCCTGATTGTCCATACCCAAAAAAAACAGCCAGAACAAAAATCGACAAAAGCTTTAACCGGGGCATCATATCAATTGATTTAAATGGAAAATTAAAAGTTGCCGTTGCGGATTGCGGGTGATAGTCCATCCACGAGAACAAGGACTATCATGCATAAACCTGAACCAACAACCTGTACCGGCATCGCAATGAAATTTACAAAATGTAAACATCTGTTTTTAAAATACATGGCTCTTCGATTCATATAAAGTTTTTCGTTCAATTCCCACTTCATCGCACAAACTAAATGTCGCGTAAATTTTCTTGTAATGTATTCTCATCTTATAAGCGAATAATGGAATTTCATAATTGATCTTAACCCATTTATCTTCGATAAGTTTATATAGGTACTGATTTATTTCAAATTGTTGCTTTTCTCTTCCTTTCCGGGTTAATTTCGATTTTTGGGTCGTCAACAAATATATCTCTTTTGTGCCTTCATCAGATAGTAACTCATAAGAAACAAAGTTGTCAAGCGTATCTCTAAACTGAACAGTGTTTTTTAATGTATCTATTTTATAAATATTTTCATTGTTAAATTTATAAAGTACATTTTCAATAATATCAAAAACATAAAGTTTATTACAATTTTCTACAAATGGGAAAAAAGTATTAAAAATACTTTTAAATTTGGGATTCTTTCTTTTGACTATATATTTATCGTTAATTGCAAAGCCAATATAATCAATCTCAGATTCAGTATTAATATTTTCTTTTGATTCCTTTTTCTTTACCTTTTTTTCTCTTTCCAGTAATGTTATTTTGAAATTTTTCGTAGTCAAAAATAGTTCATCTCTTATGTAAGAATCATCAATAGAATAGCATCCTTTAAATATCAGTTTATCATTATCAACGTAAAAGGATGCAATCCCAGGTTTATAATCAAGGTCGCAAAAGTTTGATTTATAGAAAAAAATGGATTGATAGTAAAAAATATCATTATTGCACCAAAATTTAATATTTGCCGGCGCTGATTTTAAAAAGAGAGTGTCAATTATTAAATTATAGTTATCTAATAGCACGAATAAAGCTCCATCCCTTTTTGTCAGTAATAATACCTTGTATTTATTAATTATCTCAAAATCATAAATGTCAAAACCTGCATTCCCATATATTAAGTTGAAATTATTTAATTCGAAAGGATTGCTCTCAATTGTATCATTGTTTTGACCAATCACTTTACTTACTATAATAAAATAGATAAGGCATATAAAGAAATATTTAAAAGCTAATTTCATAAACAAATATTTTATTGTCTTTATGATGTAATGTATACAATAAATTATCAATTATTTAAATTTGAGTCGTCTTATGAGATAATTGAAAACTGTATTTCAAATTCATTTCAGCGTCAAATACATGAACTCTTCTTCTCAATGTTGATAAAACTAATGACTCATTAGGAGAATCAGCATCAACCTTTTCAAAATCAATTTCTCTTAATATAAAAATTAGACTGTCGCCATACATGCTTGCACTATATGCTTGATAATATGGTGGAGAGCCAGCATTGCCAATAAACTGTTTTTCATCACCTAATAATGGAAGTAAATCATGTTTAATCGTATTTTCATTACTTTTATCAATGATATAATATTCTCCCAACCAATCAAATATAAAAAAAAGTCTATTGTTATTTTGTAATAGATGTCCTGTAAGTAAATAGTTTTCAACTTTGTTTTCAGGCTCTAAATTTTTAATTGCAACAGGTTCAAAACGTCCATCGCAGTAATCAATAACATTTATAGAGAACAAAGGGGTTTCCGAATCAAAGTTTATTCCTGCAATATAAATATTTTCATTTGACAAAATTGGGTTACTAGTCATATCCATATTTTTAGGATAAACTATGTAATCATTTCGTTGCAGATTAAAAACTATGAAGTTTGGAATACCGTCTATATAAATTAAAGAATCATTTAATATTTGTAGATTTAAGATGTGACTTAATACAGATGAAAAATTAAGATCCTTTATTATTCCATTTTTTAAATTTTTAGAGAAAATCTGAATTTTTTCTTTATCAATGAAATACTGATGATCTCGATATATCTCCGGGAGTTTATCAATTTGGTGATTTAATATTGTAATGCTATCAATTAAGGTAATGTTTACTTCATTGGTAGGAATCTGACCAATTTTACAACAGTAAAAAAATGATCCAGTTATTAAAATAGTTAGTATTATTTGTTTCATGAGTTAAGTAAAATAAGGAGTGGCATTTGTTGCCACTCCAAAATTTACAATATAGTTAAAGGCAAATTTTAATTATAAAAAAACATGTAAATCATCTTAGCAGAAAGCGCGTCAGTCTGTAAACTCAATCAGATGGGCACTAACGGTGACTGTCCGTTTGACGTAGAAAATCAGAAACGAGGAAACATGGTCTTCAACGGTCAGATTGATAATGGCCATTGAGCCACCGGTCAGATCGTGCCGGGACAACATGTCCGCTTTGGCTTTTTCGATCAGCGCCTTGTTAGACAATCCTCCAATCCCCATGATGTAGGTTGCCGTGGAAGTACCGCTGATCCGTTCCAGGACAGTGAAGTTTTTCCTGGTGAGTTCCACATTGGTCATGTTGCCGTTCAGGTTTCCCACCAGGGAAGTGTGTACCCCACAACCTGAGAGGAATAACAATGTCAAAAGAATTAAGGTCGGCATTTTTCTGGTTTTCATAATTTTTCAATTGATTACGTTTAAATTCAGTGTTTTATGATTTACCGGCTTACATTCGCGCCTGATATACCAAGGGATCAGTTTGGTTTGTATGTTGGCCTGTAAAAGACCGGAAATCCGGACTAATGATCCCAAACCTCTCCGGGAGAAAGCCGGCATGTCGTATACCTCCCGGGGAGGAGCTCAAATAAACCGGTTAGAACCATCCTTTAAAATTTTTTTCATAATCGTAAAATTGAAGGAGTTGTGATGTCAAATTGGCTCATGGTATAGGATCCAAAGATCCCTTTTCCGTTTTCGATATTGGAATACATGTTGATAGGGGTATGAAACACCGGCATGTCACCGATCACCCGAAGGTCGTACTGGATCAACGCCGACTTCATATACCGGTCAAGGTGTTCGTCAGCGTTGATTATATATAAAATCAGTACATAATCTATTTTTTTTCCTGATGTGGGCCACCTCCTGGGAGTATAAAAAGAAATCTCTTTGCCGTTGAAATTGTAATCATCCAATCTGGCAAAAAAGTGATATGAATATTTGACTCCTTCAATAATCTCCCCGCCCTGGGTTCTATTAAAATCGTCAAAAAGCAAAAAATCGGAATAAAAGTATGTCGCATAATAAGCATATGAGCTCTCAATGTCCAATACTTTAAGCCCAATCCAATAAAAATTTTTCTCCAAAGAGTTATCAATAATAGTTACTTTTGCTAAGTTATTCTCCAAATCCGGATATATCTTGATATCAGGGGAAGTCGGTATTTTGGTTTTTGATTTCAGCAATTCACCATTTTCAAGCAAAACCTTTAACTTGTACTCCTTCCCGGGTAACGGTAATTGAGTTCCACGATATTCCCCATTCCCCTGATTGGCAAGTTCAATGCTACTGGTTCCATCTGAAATTTCCACCTTTGCCCTGGTCAATTCAGGAAAAACTTCCGGCTTGTCGGCCCGGGATGAAAGACTCAGGTGGACTGCCATAACGGAATCGGGAACCAGAAGTGCATTCACCACCGGATGGCTTTGGTAATCTTCGAAATCGAGATCAACCTGCTTAACGCACGAACAAATAACGAGCAGAAACAGGATTGTCAGCGCTTTATCAAATATCCTGGCACTCAATATCAGCATAGGAATGATTTATTTGATACAACGAACCGATAGTCGATAGTCATTAACCTTTGATGTCAGCCGGCCGATTGCGTCAGAATGAGAATAAAACGACCTGGTTGATGAATTTTCCGAATCTCCTGCATTTGCCCAAAACTGTGCACAAAAATTTGGATAGGAGAACTTTTGCGTCCTATTGTTGTACCATCCCGACGGCACGATAGAAAAACCGGAATGGTTATTGGAATTCAGGGCATTTGAAGATTCCCACAACCGCATTCCCGGCTCCTTCATCATTCCGCCATACGGACTCCCCCTTTGAGCAGTTTTATCCAGATCTTCAGGGAGAACTCCTATAAATTGTTCCAGAGCCTTCCACTCCTCATCTGTCGGGAGCCGCCATCCGGGCGGACATGCTGAAAGCGCCTCAGCGTAGGGATACAAACGGCCAAACAGGGCGCCATTGCTGTCCTTATTCTCAAAAACCAGACTACCCGGGGTAACATGATCGAGGTTCCGGAGCATCCAGAGGTGATTTCCATACTGTTTCACCTCATATTCCTTTCCGTCCCGGGGATCGGTCATGTATTCCACCGGTGTAGTCCGGATGATCATGGTATCGCTGTAAACCATTCCCACATTTGTTTCACAGTAGGCACGGATTATATACCGGGTATCCGGCTCAAGGCCAGAAATACCTGCGAACCATTCCTGAAGGGGCCCGGGAGGAGTTGTCCCTTCAAAACAGTCCCGGTCAGCCTCCGGCATCCCGGTTTTGTCAAAGCATACCCCTTTCACCTGAAGTCCCGCACCCTCCCCCGTGCCTGATATGGAGGCTTTGACGACCATGCTATTGTGGGTAACATCTGTTACCTCCACAATTTCCACTTTCCCAGGGTATGGATCCTTGCTGCAACTGAACAGGATCATCATGGAAAGCAACATCATCGATTTCAAAGTACATTTCATAATCACTTTATTACATTGGGTAAAAAAAGGAGCCAGCCAAGCTGGCTCCTGCAGATTCTATTGCTTAAGGTACATTCTTGCCTTACCCTTGTTGGGTTCAAGGTTATACCCATCAGTATAACTCTTGGGTCCACATTTCCATTCCCAATATTGTATAATTATTTCGCCGAATTCTTCATCCTTGTCGGCAATGGTAAATTCAATTCCCGGTGACACTGAAATATCCACGATCTTCAGCACCTGGACTTTAAATGTTACACCCAACTTGATCTTGGTTCCGTTACCGTCCCCGTCATCTTCAATCATTTTAAACCGGTAGGAATAAGAATGGTTCCTGACGTCCCACGGGAACATGTAATGGTTGTAATAACACCACTTATTCCTCTGCTGATCTTTGGTTTTTTGACCGATACTAATTACACCACTTCCCGGATAGGCAATATTGGTATTTCCCGGCAACTGCAAATAGGAGATTTTGTATTGCAGTTCGATTTTGCCGTCAAACAATCCGCAACACCATCTCCAACAGTCAGTGTCAATGAAGATTCTGTCGATCACATCCCGACGACCGTTGGTTCTCCAACTGGCATAGGATTCCTTGCCATCTGTCAACGGGGATCTGTTCCCGGCAGCATCCACTGCCCTTACGGAATAGGTGTAGTGCTCACCAATGCTTAAATTCTGATCAAAGTAATTGATCTGGTTTTCATTTACGGTGGCGATCAGGTAATTGGGATCGGTCTGGTATTGCCGGAAAATCTCATAGGAGACCGCCCCAGGAACCTGGAACCAGTTAAGCTGAATGGTATACGGTCCGGCGGGATGCACCGTGAAATTGGCGGGTGCAGCCAAAGCAGTTGCAGCAGCCGATTTCAGCATAGATCCGGGCGTGATGCCCGTACTATTTACGGGTTTCGTTTCCCCGGGCGCATACATCAGCCTTCTGGCTACCAAAGCATCATGGAATTTTTCATCATCCAGTACCTGAATGACAGGCTCCTCCAGAACGGAGGAAGCAGATTTCAGGTGGGATTCGGCAAAAGCATAGGCTTCGGCGGCAGAAACCCACCGCTCCTCCTGGGGAATGACAAATCCGTCAGGATCCACCCGCATCATACCGTCCGCATCGACCCTTTCGGCCTGCCTTACCAGCAAAATCGGGCTATTTAACTCCTCCTCCAGCACCATCATTTCACGGCCATCGGAATCATAAGCCTTTACAGCCATCTTTTCTCCTTCCTTGTACTCCTCGGGCAGACTGATCACCAACGGGATAAAACCGTGGGGATCCCAGTTGCTATAATAAACCGGACTTGAGATCTGGAGGTTTCTGTACCGCAAAACGGACTCATCAAACATGGAAAATTCAATGCCCGCCCCGGAAGCTATGTTTTTCAATAACCCGGAGAAACTTACCGGACCATACTTCTCCGTCATAATCTCCTTGTCCTTGATCAAATCATAAAGGATATCAAAATCATTGGTAAACTGCTTACCAATTTCAGCATGAAGGAATAACCTTACATTTCTGTCTGTAAGTGAAAGGGCTAAAACCTTTGCAAGCGCATCATGAGTCTGATTCAACGTGAAAGCTTTTTCAGGTGCGGAAGTTGGAATCATATCCGTCTCAGGGATTTCAGGATCCTGCTGGCATGCACTGAAAATGATCAGAAGCAGGAATACTCCAAGTAACTTTCTTTTCATTTTTTGCTTAATAATAATATGCAGCACTTTGCCCCATTTTGCAATTGCCACTTGCAAAATTGGTCCCCGTATTGTAGCTTTGTATTGGCTTTTTACAAAGCTAATCCTCCCCGGGACGGGAACAAGGTAACGCGTGGGACCCCCGGGGAGGCTCTTAAAGGAAATCGTTTTTCCCAATTTTCACCAGGTTCTCCATTTTGTTTTTTTTAAGGGTACATCTTGTAATGCAGGAAGTTAAGTATCCTGAAAAACTAAGGGTTTGTAAATCATTAACTAAAATAGTAAATTTCAGGCTCTCCTGCAAACGGCCAATTGGCCATTTTATCATACTTTATCATATAAATATTTTATTATCACTTAAATACCATAAGCGTTTAATTTTATGTTTTAAAACATATTAGTTTCGCTCGAAACCCTCACACTCTTCCCATCCGGGAAGACAAGCCAATCGCATCACCCGTTTGCAGGCGCAGGATGTGTTAGAATCCGGAATGCAAACCTCAGTTTCAATTTTTTTAATGGATTTTCCAGGTATGAAATCGTGGACAGGCTATAAGGATAACCTGATTTCATATAAGCTCCTGTCTCCCCTCAATGCAATCACAAAAAGTGACCGAAGTTTCGGAATCATTTATGTATGGAGTACAATACTACATGGTTTTGACAGGCATATGACCGACAATCTGACGATATCCTTTTAACAGCTCACCCAGAAAAGGCGCTGTTTGTCTATCCACAAGGGACCTCCTGTGGCGTACTATTTTGTTTTTGCAAGAACTTCCATCACCGTCTTGTAGTCACTGGCAGCATCGACCTGCTGGTTGATATATTTGATCCTTCCGTCCTTGCCAATGATAAAAGTCCACCTTTGCGCGGTTACTCCACGGTTCAGAACCACATCCATCCCTTCCACCATCCGGGAAATCTGACCACCGGCACTTACCGGAACCCCGAATAACCGGGCCACAGCTCCGTCATCATCTGATAAGAGTGTGAAATTCAGGTTCTTCGCTTTCTTAAATATCTGCAGGGAGGCCACATCATCTCCGCTGATTCCGATAACGATGGCATCCAAATCTTTCAATTCACACTGGTGGTCCCGATAGCCGCACGCCTGACTGGTACACCCGCCTGTCATAGCCGCCGGATAAAAATAAAGAACCACATTCTTCTTCCCCAGATAATCCTTCAGGCTCCAAACCTTGTCCTCATCAGAAACAGCCGCAAAAAGAGGGACCCGGTCACCCACCCTGACAACTTCCTGGGAAATGGCTTTCCCCATAAGGAAAAGAGAAAACAGGAAAATCAAATATCGCTTCATGGCAATCCAATCAATAATTTCATACTCAAACCACCCTACCGGAAATTGTGATGAAGTTAGTAAAAATAAGATTAACAACCCCATTTTTCAATCCGGTATCTTCAAAACAACCGGCTTCAACTAACTTTCATACTTCCCAAAATATCTGCCAATTTCTCTATGGGAGTCGGCGCATTACTGGCAACGGTCATTGGCGAAGAAACGGGAATTTTCGGACTGCTCGATGGACCGCCACCATCGGAAACCGTGATAAAAGCTTTAGCTTTGGCATAGTTTACGGTTTTCTGGAGGATGAATGGGCACGTTTGGGGCATTGCTTTTTCTGGGGGCGACCATTCCCCTGAATTCAGACTCACGTTAATCCGACCTCCGAAATTTTCAAAACCTCTGATGGTTCCGGCCTGATTACGGCCAATTGTACTATTTTTACACTCTTGATTAAAGAGTGATTATGAGCCGTGTAGTTGTCGGATTGTCAGGAGGGGTCGATTCCAGTGTGGCCGCATACCTGCTGAAACAGCAGGGTCATGAGGTTTCAGGATTCTTCATGGTCAACTGGCATGACCGTACCGGCTCCCTTACGGGATCCTGTACCTGGGAAGACGATGCCCTGATCGCGGAAATGGTGGCAAAAAAACTGGACATCCCCTTCCGGATCATCGACCTCAGCGAACACTACAAAAAACGGGTCGTTGACTATATGTTCGCCGAATACCGGGCCGGGCGCACCCCCAATCCCGATGTCCTCTGCAACCGCGAAGTCAAGTTTGATATCTTCCTCGATGAGGTGCTTAAAACAGGAGCCGACTTCGTCGCCACCGGCCACTATTGCAGAAAAGAGGAGACCCCGGTCAACGGCAGTCCCGTGTACCGCCTCCTGGCGGGTACCGATCCAAACAAAGACCAGAGCTATTTCCTTTGTCAGCTCTGCCAGGAACAACTTGCCAAATCCCTCTTCCCCATTGGCCACCTCCTGAAACCGGAAGTGCGCGAAATAGCCCGAAGGGAAAACCTTCCCACCGCCGGAAGAAAGGATTCCCAGGGAATCTGCTTCGTCGGAAAGGTTGACCTCCCCACCTTTTTGCAACAACAACTGGAAGCCCGCCCCGGAAACGTCATCGAAATCCCTGCAGCATTCATGGAGAAGAAAAAACAGAACGATTCCGCTGAAGCCAACTGGAAGAAGATCTGCTTCCCCTACCCTTTTAAACCCTGGAACGGCAAAATCATCGGCACCCACCAGGGAGCCCATTTCTATACCATCGGACAACGAAAAGGACTGAATATAGGAGGATTTACCGAACCGCTTTTCGTGCTGGCCACCGACGTCGAACGCAACATTATTTATGTGGGGGAGGGCCAGGAACATCCGGGACTTTACCGGAGGGGACTCTTCATTCCCGGCGATCAGATACACTGGATCAGGGAAGATTTGCGAATGGTCCCCGGTGAGAGCAGGCGATATCTTGTCCGTGTGCGGTACCGTCAACCCCTGGAAGAGGCTTCACTGCACCTTAGGGAAGAAGGCCTGTGGATCCTCTTTGACAAGGATCAGCGCAGCATCACGCCCGGACAATTCGCCGCCTGGTATTGCGGCGATGAACTCCTGGGCTCCGGAATCATATCCTGAAAATGAGGTTAAGGCTAAGGTTGAGGTCAGGCAAAAGGATATCAAAGAGCGCTAACCCGATGGGGTTTATGTAAATAACCACCGGTGAAACCGGGTGGAAATAAAAGACAGCTAAGTATCCCAGCCACAGTTTGAAATGCCAAAGCTGTTAGTAAGGTATCACAAAATTGAAAATTTTAGCTTATTATTGCTTTACCAAAATATACGCTGATGAAATACCCAAGCAATTTTTTTGCACCAACCAGTATGAAATTGCGAAGCTATTCTTTGCGTCCGAAGAAAACGGACAATAGCCGCAAAAATAAGCCACATGGATATCACATCTGATTCTCGGAATGAACAATAACAACGTAATATTTTACACACATGAAACCCTTATGGCCGTTAGTTTTTAGTTTTAGTGGCCCGGCCACAAAAGGACATGTAATTGGAGGGAAGGCAGCAAAAAAGCTCTTAGCTTTGTTTTGTCAAACTATGAACGCTAAGAGCTATGAAAGAAAAAAGTGCTATCGAATTTGAACGGGTCGTTGAGATCGGCTGCGGAGCGGATGTCCACAAGGATATCATCGTTGTGACCGTTCTAGGCAAAGATACGCAACCTGAGACAAGAAGTTATAAAACATACACGAGTTCTTTGATAACATTGAGAGAGTGGCTATTAAGCAGGCGGGGTACCCATATGGCG
>Ga0302240_1002624_pt1 | contig 11635 bp, 9 predicted proteins | sample AAG_UR_His_MG_FD_193538 | JGI IMG/M metagenome (GOLD analysis project Ga0302240, IMG submission 193538) | Enriched activated sludge microbial communities from anaerobic digester in WTTP, New Holstein, Wisconsin, United States - AAG_UR_His | ecosystem: Engineered > Bioreactor > Anaerobic >... | reverse complement strand
AAATTCAATTTTGTCCGAAGGAATTTCAATGTACGTTTCCAAAGACGCATCAATATAGCCGGAACGGTTCCCGTTCCAAAAGTACGTGACGTGACCGTATTTCTGGGTTTCCGAAACCGCGAAGGTTTTGATTTGTTCCGCGCAGAGGTATTCGCTGATCACCCGGTCTATCGCGGGAGGCTGCACCAGAAAATGGGGCGGGATGTGCGCGTCGCCGTCATATTCCATCATGCCCGCGTAAAAAATATCCGGCAGGGGGCCGCGGTCGAATTCGGAAAAATCCTTTTCTGTAAAAGCCCGGGATATCTGAATGGCCCGGTCACCGCGGAAGTTGAAGAAGATGACGGCATCGCCGTCCCGAATGGGACCCACAGGATTTCCCGAGGCATCCACCACCACAAAGGACGGTAAATATTGATCCGTCGCCTGCGGGTCTTCCCGGTAGAAGGTGGTGACGGCTTCGGATGCCGACGCAAAGGCTCTGCCTTTGCCCAGAACATGCGCTTCCCATCCGCGCTTGACGATATTCCAGTCGGAATTGTAGCGGTCCATGGTGGTCGTCATCCGTCCGCCGCCGGAGGCGATGGCGTAATCCAGATGTTTTTCATCGGAGATTTTTTTGAGTTTTTCCTCCGTGGGAATCACGTAATTCAAGGCCGTGCGCTCGCCCACGTCGCGGCCGTCCAAAAGGGCGTGGATCCTGACTTTTTGAAAGTTTAATTCAGCGCACTGGTCAATCATGATGAACAGCTGGTCGATGTGGGAATGGACATTGCCGTCGGATAAAAGCCCGATAAAATGAACCGTCCCCCCTTTTTGGGCGCGGCCGGCGATGGTATTCCAGACCTCCGTTTGGAAGATGGCGCCTGTTTTCAGCGCTTTGTTGACCAGCCGCGCGCCCTGGTCAAAGACCCGTCCCGCACCGATGGCGTTGTGTCCGACTTCACTGTTGCCCATGTCATCATCGGACGGCAATCCCACCGCCGTGCCGTGGGCTTTTAAAGTGGTGAAAAGCGGCGATTGGAACAAGGCGTCCAGATGAGGCGTCCGCGCCAGATAAACGGCGTTGGTATCATCGTTTTTGCCGATGCCGATGCCGTCCATGATGATCAGCAACAGCGGTCCTTTCCGTCCGGAAAAGGATTTGATGGTTTTAAGATGCAGCGACATGAATGGTCTCCTTTGGAATAAACAAACTATTGCACAGTGCAACTTTATAAAAAAAGAGGGGAACTGGTCAAGAAAAGAAATATTTGGACGGCAACGCCCAACGCGTGAAATATTGAAAAGTTTATGCGGCTAGCGGATTTTATCCGTGGATGTTTTTTCCGAAGTGTTGCAGAAATGAAAAATCCGGATGTTTTTTAAACGAAAACTGGCATGCAGGGGCGGAATCTGATATTGTTAAAAAAACAAAGACGACGCGAAGGATTCGGAATGCGTTTCTCCGACCATGACTCCATCACCATAAAACATATTTTGAATTCCTCCAAGGTTTTCGGCGTTTACGTTGTTGAATTCGCTTTGAAGGCCGCTTTGCTTGCGGCGGGAGTGGCCGCATACCTGTGGGCGCCGGAAAAACTCAATATCCATACCCAGTTTGGCTTTAAAGCCGGCATCAGTCTAATCAATATCACGTGGCTGCTGATTTTTTTGAGCATGTTGCAGAAGTTTTTTCCGCAGGCACTCACCAGCATCGGCAGCCGCAAGCAGTTTCGAGAACTGTTTCATCTGCCGCCGGTGGAAAAATTCCTGGGCAAGGATCTGGCGGACCTAAGTGACGATGTTTTGAACACCGCGTTTTTTCAGGGCAGCGACAATTACGCCATGCTGCTGGAGGAGAAAAGGGAACTCAACAAGGGCGCTCTGCTGGTTCTGCTGGCGTGGGGGGCGCTTAATTTGTTGATCGGGTGGCTTTATTTCGTAAACATCATTAACCAGGGGGCGCTGGTGCTCGTCAGCATGTTTTATTTTCTGGCCGACATGATTTGCGTGCTTATTTATTGTCCTTTTCAGAGGCTCTTCATGAAAAACCGCTGTTGCGTGACCTGCCGGATATTTAACTGGGACAGCATGATGGTCTGCACGCCGCTTTTATTTGTTCCGAGCTGGTTCTCTTTCACGCTTTGCGTCCTGGCGCTGATTATTCTGGTCCGTTGGGAAATCGTGTTTAACCGCCATCCCGAGCGATTCAGCGAGCGGTTCAATCTGAGTTTGCGATGCGCGGGATGCAGAGAGAAACTTTGCCGCATGAAAAACGTCAATCATTCGGAATGAGCCCGTTCCATACAAAAAAGGCGGATTGCTCCGCCTTTTTTGTCGTCTGGAGAATTTTTTACACGCTTTCCAGAATCATGGACATGCCCTGTCCGCCGCCGATGCACAGTGACGCCAGGCCGCGCTTGAGATGATTTTTCTTCATCTGCATGGCAAGCGTGTAGGTGATGCGGGCTCCGGAACAGCCGATGGGATGACCGATGGAAACCGCGCCGCCGTTGAGATTGCACCGTTCGATATCGACGTCCAGTTCCTTCATGCAGGCAAGCGCCTGAACCGCGAAAGCCTCGTTGAGTTCGAAAAGGTCGATGTCTTTAATCGTCAAATTCAATTTTTTGAGAAGTTTTCGGGTTGCCGGAATCGGTCCGAGTCCCATATAAGCCGGGTCGACACCACCGCTGGCAAAACCGCAAATTTTGGCCAGCGGTTGAAGTTTGAGCTCACGGGCTTTTGCCGCGCTCATAATGACCACGGCCGTGGCGCCGTCGTTGATTCCGGAAGCGTTTCCGGCCGTCACCGTGCCGTCTTTCTTGAAGACGGTGGGAAGTTTGCTCATTTTTTCCAGCGACGTGTCCATCGGCCGTTCGTCAACCTTGAAAATTTTGGGATCGCCTTTTTTCTGCGGAACGATCACCGGCACGATTTCATCGGCTACCGCACCGGATGCATTGGCCGCGCGGGCTCGTTGATGGCTGCGAAAAGCGAATTCATCCTGTTGCTCACGTGAAATTTTGTACAGCGCGGCGATGTTTTCCGCCGTGACGCCCATGTGGTAGCCGTTGAAGATTTCATAAAGACCGTCATAAACCATCAAATCGGTAATCTGGGAGAAGGGCATGCTCATCCGGTAGCCCCAGCGAGCCTGGGGCACGGCAAAGGGTGCATTGCTCATCACTTCCATCCCGCCGGCCACGACAATTTCCGCCTGGTCCGACCAAATGGACTGCGCCGCCAGCGCAATGGCTTTCATGCCGGAGGCGCAAACCTTGTTGACCGTGTAGGCGTTGGTTTCTTCAGGAAGACCCGCGAAGATTCCGGCCTGACGGGCGGGATTTTGTCCCAGTCCTCCCTGAAGGACATTGCCCATAATGACTTCGTCAATGTAAACCGGTGTCAGAGACGAATCATAGTCATAATATTTCTTGTTGATTTCGGTTATTTCAAAACGACCCAATGCGTCAGGACGACAGCTTTTGATAAAATCATCGGTTGACGGTCTGAGGCCCGCGCGCTTGAGCGCTTCTTTGATGACCAACGCTCCGATCTCCACCGTTTTGACGTCTTTTAGAGAGCCGCCGAACTCACCGACCGCCGTTCTGGCGCCGCTGACAATGACTACGTCTTTCATATTGAACTCCTTTCACACATTATGATATTTTTTGAACACCTCACGTGTTTTTTCCAACGCCGCAGATTTGATTAGAACAGCGTATAAATAAACGGTGAGACGGCCGAGCCTTCCGCCAAAAAGAGAAGGATGCCGATGATCAGCAAAAATAAAACAATCGGCAAAAGCCACCATTTCTTTCTGACTTTCAGAAAATCCCATAATTCCTTTATGGCCGATAATCTATCCATTCTTTATCCCGCCACATGCTTGTCAAAACAGTTTTTCATAATCCGTCTTCAACCGGGGAATGTCCTCCCTCGGCAACCAATAGCTTTTCTTGTTTTTATCCCATGTTAAATCCAAAAAAATTCAACGGCTGGTTTTCCTACATAATATTATCTATCTAAAAGAATCAACCGCGCTTGGTGAATTGCCGGCTTGGATTCGTTGATTAAAACATTTAATGATACTGGATATACCCTAAGGGACACACCGCCGTCCTTCGCCGTTATGACATAAAGGTTCTTAAATCAGAGAGGATTTAAATAATGTCTGATAATAAAGCAAGTTTCACTGCACTAGCGACAGCGTATATGCGGGCTGCTCATCAGCTGCTGGATGCAAAACCTCTGATACTTGATGACCCGGTTGCTCTGCCGATTTTGGGTCATGACGCAGAGAAGAATATTCGGGACACGGCGACTCATTATCAAGCTCCTGAAGTTCTGGCGCTGCGCACCAGAATAGTTCTACGTTCCCGATTTACGGAAGACAGACTTGCCGCTGCGGTTACGCATGGAATAAAACAGTATATAATCCTCGGCGCAGGTTTTGACACATTCTCACTAAGACAACCTTTGTGGGCCGGAGAATTGAAGATTGTGGAAGTTGATCATGTAGGAACTCAATCACTGAAACGTTCTTATATCGATAACGCAGGACTTGTCGTACCCCAGAATGTAGTCTTTGCCGACATTAACTTTGAACATGAATCACTGCATGATGGTCTGCTCAGGTATAATGTTTCATTGGAGAAGCCCACTTTTTTTTCCTGGCTGGGCGTAATGATGTATCTGAAAGAAGAAGCAATTGATGCCGTGCTACATTCTGTCACCATGTTTCCGGCAGGCAGTGAGATTGTTTTGACATTCGTGCGGCCGCAGGGTAACGCTCCTTCAATCATTGCCCAGAGCGTAATTAATCTCGGCGAACCATGGCTGAGTTATTTTGAACCTGAAGAAATTGAAAAGAAACTGCGTGACGCGGGATTTTCCCGAGTGGAGTTTCTAACACCTGAGGAGGCTGAAACGAGGTATTTCCGGTCACGTCCAGCAGACCTGCCCGTTCCCCTTCAAACAAATATTCTTAGCGCAATACGATAATATCCTACCAGGTCTCTCCAATAAATATTGATTTTAGTAGAGCGTTGATTTAAACAATTCATTGTTGAATCAAAAGGATGAAGGCTTGCAGAAAATGAACAAAGAGGTTTTACTGATCTCGCTACAGGAAGACTTGGATGTTATAGGCCTGAAAAGCCTCCACTACCAGCTGCTTAAACATGGGTTTTCCTCACATATACTTTTTATACCGAAGTTTCCAAGTGACATGACTTCCGATGTCATCTTCGATTTAATAGATAAACTTTCCCCTTTGTTTATCGGCGTCAGCCTGATGTCCGTCGAATACGATCGCGCCAAACAGTTGACAACTATTATAAAATCACATTACCCGTCACTGCCGATCATCTGGGGCGGCATTCATCCGACTATCGCACCGGAAACATGCGTAGACTATGCAGACTTCACATGCATTGGTGAAGGGGAGAATTTTATTTTAGATTTTGCCAATGCAATCGCCGCTAAATCCAACATGGAAAATCTTAAAGGTCTTGCTTTCCGAAAAAACGGTCATATTATTCAAAATCAACCTTATCCACTTATAAACGATCTATCATCACTTCCCGCCTGTGAACATATCCCCAAAGACAGCTATGTGCTTCATAAAGGAAAATTGATTAACCTAAACAAAAAATCCTTTATAAAATATGCGCGATACGCAGGCACAACATACTCGATAATGAGTTCGAGGGGCTGTCCATTTAACTGTACGTACTGTTGCAATAATGCGCTGACAAAAATATACAATTCAAGAAAGACAAGATTCAAGGAAGATACAGACGTTATCAATGAAATTAAAACGGCAATTACTCAATATCCATTCATTGAATATGTCAACTTTCAGGATGATTGTTTTCTTTCACGCTCTGATGAAGAAATTGAACGGTTTTGCAATTTTTACAAGAAGGAAATCGAACGTCCTTTCATTGCCAGAGGAATTCCTGCATTCATTACCGAACGTAAATTACATTCGCTGAAATCAGCTGGGCTAGCCTGGATCAGCCTCGGTCTGCAAAGCGGAAACGATGATGTGTGCCGTAATATATATAGGCGACCTTCCGGAAAAAGGGAGTTTCTGAAAGCGGCACAAATTATCAGAAAACTCCGTCTGGCCGCTTTTTATGACGTGATTCTGGACAACCCGTTTGAAACTGACAAAGAAAGGATTGATACCGTATTAACGCTTATCGAAACACCCAAACCTTTCTACACACAGTTTTTCTCGCTTAGCTTTTATCCCGGCACCGAATTGCGAAAGCTGGCACTGGAAAAAAATTTAATCAGGAAAGATGAGTACCAAAGTAAAGACTATCTGCTTTACGATAAAACGGTTATAAATAATCTGACCAGGCTCGCAACCTTTCTACCTTCATTCTGGTCGAAGTTTCTTCTTAAACTCTATCGTCTGAAACCGAATTCTCTCTGGTTTAAAATGAACATTTTTACGGCCAGAATATTCGCCATTATCTTCTACGAACACTTTACATACTTTAAAGTTATAAGACTGTCTCAAGACAGGAAATTAGCGGCAACTTTTCGTGTACTTCCCTACTACACAAAGGAAGGCTTTTCGAGATTCCTGAAGCAATTTGACCTATAAAATTTCAAACGGAAATTCCAGCGGCGGAGAATATTTCCTTGCAGTGGACAACGTGTTTTTTGTCCATCCAGTCGCGTGACTTGCCCGCGCCCAGCTCATCCTTTCCCAATTTGTTCAACTTGGCATGCCAAAGTGGATTATATTCAAGCAGAGAGGCCTTTTTTACTCCCAACAAAGAGAGAAATTCGGCAATCGCGCCAAGATTTTCATCTGTATCGGTTATCCCAGGAATCAGTGGCGTTCTCGGCAGAAGAAAATCAGGATGTTTCTTGAGTGAAATTTCGTGAAGCGCCTTAAAGTTTTCCAGAATGAGGTCGCTTTTGACACCCGTATAGCGCTCGGCAAGCAAGGCATCTATAATCTTGATGTCGTAATATATCATATCCAAATGCGGTAGTATAAGTTCCACAAAGCGTTCAATTTTGAAGATGCCGCAGGTTTCTACATTAGTATGTATCCCTTTTTTCTTCAGACCGGCAAGAAGCTCCGACGCGAAATCCATGAACATGAGCGGTTCGCCACCGGAAAGAGTTACTCCTCCGCCTGAAGTTTCATAAAACGGTTTATCTTTCATGACTTTATCAATTATGTCATTAACAGTCATGGATTTCCCGGCGCGCTCCAATGCTCCGGAAGGGCACAAATCAATGCATGAAAAGCAGAGGTTGCATTTAGACCTGTCAAAAACTAGCTGTTTTTTCTTCAAGTAAAGCGCACCGCTTTCACATGATTGTGTGCAGGTTCCACATGATAAACATATTGATGAATCAAACAACAACTCAGGACCAGGATTTTTGCTCTCAGGATTATGACACCAGACGCAAGACAAAGGACAACCCTTCATGAATACGACGCTACGTATGCCGGGACCGTCATCCAATGAATTGCCGCGTACTTCCAGTACCAATGGACCAGTTACCCTCTGGGATTCTTTAGCTTTAAAATAGTTTCCCATACTATTTTACCCTTAATACTTGTAACATATATTAGATCATAGTTCAGCCAATTTTTTGAACATATTTATGTTACTTTTTATATTCGATTGACATATTGAGTACTTATTTTATAGTCTTTTTACAATATTTAATCCTTAATAAAGGAGCAGGCTGGTGATCGGGAAATCAACAAGATTCTTGCTACGCAAAAATAAAAATGACGTGGATAGATCCATCCGTTATATTATCTCTCATGCTTATACCAAGGTTCCTTTCTACAGGCACGCATATAATAAAGCCGGAGTAAATCCGGCAGACATCCGTAAAGCTGAAGACTTGATTCATTTGCCTGTCACCAAACGTTTGGATATGATGGTGGCAGGTCCTGCCGAATATATCAGCCATGGTCTTTCCCCTAAGAATCTTGTAGTCAGACACACCACTGGAACGACAGGAACACCAATAACAGTCTATAAGAACAAATTGGAAGAACTGTTCCGCAAGATAACGATTATTGACGCATACAGACGAAACACGCCTCTGACAATCCCGATGACACTCGTAAATGTCGGTCCGGAAAGAAAAGATGGATCAAATAAAATTTTTGAGAAAATTGGACCCATTACCATAATCAAACTTTTCCGCGATATACCCATGGAAAAGCAGGTATCCATTCTTATGAGTGTAAAACCGACTATTATGGGTGGTCGGCCGTCAGTTTATTGGGATTTAGCAAACGCTTTACTGGAAAAAGGCATTGTGCCCCCTTCTCCCCGATTAATAACAGGCGGGGCTGAAGTTCTGTTTCCCCACGTGCGAAAACTGCTGGAAGATGTATTCCGCTGCCGTGTCGCAGACTATTACAACTGCGAAGAAGGCGGAAATCTCGCTTGGCAATGTCCCGCAAATCCGGAACTTATGCATCCTAACACGGCAACGGTGTGGATAGAATCTGTCAATCAGCAAGGATTTTCTGTTCCTTACGGTAAAGAGGGGAATTTAATTATTACAAACTTATATAATTACTCCATGCCTTTTATCCGTTATGAAACTGGAGATAGGGGAATTTTGTTGGAACCCGGAAAATGCACGTGCGGATTTGACGGCCCTGTTATGCGCCTTACGGAAGGCCGCAACGAAAATTATATTGTTCTTCCCGATGGGAGGGAGATATCACCGAGAATTATGTTCAACGTTGTGAATACGGGATTTCCCCATGATAAAAAGGACTGGAACATGATTGATGTTCTGCGCATTTTTCAGATTATTCAAGAATCCAGTGACTTAATTGAAATTAAAGTCGTCCCTGGTCCGGCATATTCTGATTCTATCTGGCGTGCAGTTGAAGATAATATAAAAAGTCTTCATCCGGCAATGCGCCTGAAAGTCACAATTGTTGATGATCTTCGCCCCGAACCTGGTAAAAAATTTCATCAAGTGCTGGGTAAATTGAGCAGCCGCTGGAAGCGTGAACGAAACAATCAGGAAAACAAATAAACTTTTTATTTAGAAGCGACCTTCATAACCTTTTCCACTGCCTTAACAGTATCGCGCATATCATTTTCAGACAAAGTCGGATGAACAAGAAACATCATGACTGTCTCGCCCAATTCCTTGGCAACCGGCAGTCTTTTTCTCGGTCGCAAGCCGGCGGAAGCAAACGCCTTCTCCAGATATATTTCACTGCAACTTCCGGTAAAGCAGGGAATGCCTTATTGATAAGAACTTGCTTTTCGTTGGAGGCAGTATAGGGACCGTTCACTTGTGTGTCAAGAATAATTGATAAGAACTTGCTTTTCGTTGGAGGCAGTATAGGGACCGTTCACTTGTGTGTCAAGAATATTTTGGCCACAAGATGTGGGGTGCTGCATGGATGCCTCTTTGATTGATAAGAACTTGCTTTTCGTTGGAGGCAGTATAGGGACCGTTCACTTGTGTGTCAAGAATATTTTGGCCACAAGATGTGGGGTGCTGCATGGATGCCTCTTTGAAAGGCATATTCCGACACCAGTATTTTAAAGAAATTTTTTCATATTTTGGTTGTGTTGCCTGTGAAACAGGCATTTTCCCCGGAATTCAGGCAGACCTCACCGACACGCCTTCAATGATTCTTGAAAAAATCACAAGGCGTTATGACTGGATGTAATCATCCCATGAGTATTGAGGGTCGCCGTAGATCATGTCAGAGTGTTCGTTCCGGGGACACGTTGCGATCCCTGCGGGCTTCCGCAACATGTCCCCGCCAAATGCAACGGCGTATTCGCGGAGTAGCGGGTCATGGATTTTCGGCGGTGGCCTTGACCGGATAAACCAGAGACCTAGATGCGTGAGGATGTCCCGGATGACCTGCCGGTCTTCGATGAAGCTGATGATGCGCATGATGCCCTTACATTTCGGGCAGACAAGGGGATCAACCTGATATATTTTTTGAATCAGCCGCGCCCAGCTTTTTCTTAAGGTTTTTAAATGTCCTTCCGGTTCGAGAATACAGGGGATGACAGCGTCTGTTCCGGTCCCTTTTCTTTTTCCCCGCGAGACGTTGCTGTAATAACCATAATATCTGACCATTTGCTCGCCCCTGTTCGGGATATGCGAACACATGGCCGCCAGCCATTCCAAGGCGGTGAAGGTCTTACTGACCCTGCCATTTCTGGCTGTATAGATGACCTTGCCTTCCTGTTCCAGATAATGCATCCGTTCCTGAGAAAATGATGCCCGGATGATATAACGCGCCAGATTTTCCATAGCCTTGTCATCTTTCGGCAAAATCCGGTTGCCGCAGAAAACATTGAAGCCGGAATGCCGCCATGTCGAGAGCATGGCAATCAGATCTTTCGTTATCTTTCCCCTGTTCAGGAGCATCTTCAATACCTTGTGCCGGAAAATGGCTTCCAGCTTTTTGAGTTCCAGTGGCGGGGCGACGCGAAACATGCCTCTGTTTCCGTAAAAGCAGCCGTTGGTTACGAGAATATGGCAGTGGGGGTTGAATCCAAGGAAGTCGCCGAAGGTCTGAATGGCGATGACCGCGCCGGGGATGGGTTCATTTTCGGAAACCACATGTTGCATGAAAATCTTCAGAGAATCCCAGGCGCAGCGGCTGAGACCGGCAAGAAGCTTTCGGTCATACAGAAAATATCGGCGAAGGATCTTCGGGATGCTGAAGATGAAATGGCGGTGAGGCACTTTTTTGAGAACATCCAGGCAGAGCCACTCGCCGAATTCCACCACGCGCTTCTGATGGCAGGACGGGCAGAAGTGACGGCGCTTGCAAGAGAAGGCAAGCAGATATTCATGGTCGCAATCATTGCATCGGACTCGGGCAAAGCCGTTTTTAAGATCGCCGCAATCGAGATAACGGTAAATCACCTGCTCGATATAAGGCCGCCAGAAACCATACTGCTTGGAAAAATGTTCATCATAGGATTGAACAAAGGTTTCGAAATAGTCCTCGACACAATGATAATAATCCGTATCTTGCGGATGGCGCGGGTGATATGAGGCTGCCGGCAATGCCATATCTACCTCACTGGACATGATGAAATGAACTGCGAAGGAATGACTTATAGTAGGACGAACGTCCTATTGTCAAGATAAATAAATATCGGGTAAATTAGCACTGTTCAATTAATTCTTGAAAATAGAGCATTGACGGTCAGAACAACATAGCTCGGATTATCCCTCCATGCATTCGCAAACGGGAGCGTGGCCAAGAAAAAACAGGTTGTTGCGCAGGCAAATATGGGAAATGTCCAAACAGACTGGCCTTTGAAAATAATGTCCAGTGGCTGCCAGTAATAAACGAGGATGTTGTTATCAATGTGAAAAAATTTGTCGCAGATAGTGAACCATGCGGCCGAAGCTATAATGCCGATGACTGTAAGTATTTGATGTTTTCTCATGCAAGCCTCTGATATCTTAGTTACACATTATTCATTACAAAAAATAATTTCAGCAAACCTTGTTGCCGGTGCGGGCGATTATTTCATCCTGCAGTTCGGGCGACAGGTCGCTAAAATAAACCGAATATCCGGAAATTCTAACCATTAAAAAAGGATACTTATCAGGGTTTTCTTTAGCCTCACGAAGCGCCGCA
>Ga0302240_1002622_pt1 | contig 11639 bp, 5 predicted proteins | sample AAG_UR_His_MG_FD_193538 | JGI IMG/M metagenome (GOLD analysis project Ga0302240, IMG submission 193538) | Enriched activated sludge microbial communities from anaerobic digester in WTTP, New Holstein, Wisconsin, United States - AAG_UR_His | ecosystem: Engineered > Bioreactor > Anaerobic >... | reverse complement strand
AGTTAAGAACACCCTGGAAAGAGTAAAAGAGATAAATAAAGAAGAAAAAAGGCAGGGAGGAGTTATCTGGCATACTCAGGGAAGCGGTAAATCTTTAACAATGGTGATGATGGCAAAAGCCCTTTCACTTGAACCTTCCATTACAAATCCAAGAATAATTCTTGTTACAGACAGAGTGGATCTTGATGACCAGATATATAAAACATTTCATCAGTGCGGAAAAGATCCTGTACAGGCAACAAGCGGTGAGGATCTGGTAAAAAAAATAAAAGAAAAAAAAGAAATTATCACTACTGTAATAGATAAGTTTGAAACAGCAGGAAAGAAGAAAAACTTTAAAGACTATTCAAATAACATTTTTGTTCTGGTAGATGAAAGCCACAGGAGCCAGTACGGTGTGGCAAATGCCACAATGGAAAAAGTACTTCCCAAAGCCTGCTATATAGGCTTTACCGGCACACCTTTAATGAAAAAAGACAAAAGTACTGCCAGAAAATTCGGAGGCATTATCGACACCTATACAATTGATAAGGCTGTTGAAGATAAAGCTGTCGTCCCATTACTCTATGAAGGACGTCATATAGTCCAGGAAGTAAACCAGCTATCAATTGATAGCTGGTTTGAAAGAATATCGAAAAACCTGACAGAAAAACAAAAAATAGAGCTGAAAAGAAAATTCAGCACAGCAGATCAGTTAAATGAAGCAGAACAGAAAATCGCCAGAACAGCCTACGACATCAGCGAACATTTTAAAAACACCTGGAAAGAAACTCCTTTTAAGGGCCAGTTAACGACCCCTTCAAAACTGGCTGCCATAAAATATAAAAAATATCTTGATGAATTTGGCGATGTATCTTCAGAGGTCTTAATCTCCGCTCCTGATACAAGAGAAGGCCATGAAGACGTATTTGAAGAAGTAAAAAGTGAAGTCCAGGTTTTCTGGAAAAATATGATGGCTAAATATGGCAATGAGAAACTTTATAACAAACAGCTTATTAATTCATTCAAAAACGATACACACCCTGAAATTATCATAATTGTAGATAAACTGTTAACAGGTTTTGATGCCCCAAAAAATGTAGTTTTATATATAACCAGAAACTTAAGAGATCATACACTCCTTCAGGCCATAGCAAGAGTTAACCGCCTTTATGAAAATAAAGAATTTGGTTATATAATAGACTATTATGGACTTTTAGGCGATCTCGATAAAGCTTTAACTAACTATACATCCCTGGAAGCCTTTGAAGAAGAAGACATGAAAGGTTTACTTAAAAATATAACGGAAGAAATCAAAACCCTTCCTCAAAAATATTCAGACCTCTGGGAAATTTTTAAAGAAATTAAAAATAAAACCGATGAAGAAGCCTATGAACAATTACTATCAGACGAAGAAATAAGAGATAATTTTTATGAAAGAGTGGCAGACTATGCAAAAACCTTATCTATTGCCATGTCTTCAAGTAAATATTTAGAAGAAACACCGGAAGAAAAGATAAATAATTATAAAAAAGATCTTCGATTTTTTCTCTCTTTAAGAAAATCAGTAAAGAGCCGCTATTCAGATGAAATAGACTACAGAGATTATGAGCCGAAAATCCGTAAACTCATAGATACCTATATACCTTCAGATGAAATCTTGCAGATAACTGAACCTGTTAATATCTTTGAGAGTGAAAAATTCCAGGCCCAGGTCCGGGAATGTAAAACGATAGCTTCTCAGGCAGATACTATAGCTTACAGAACAGAAAAAACCATAGAAGAAAAAATCGAAGAAGATCCCGTCTTTTATACCAAATTCTCAAAATTACTTAAAGACACCATAGAAAACTTCAGAAACAAGAGAATATTAGAAAGTGAATACCTTGAGACAGTTAAAGGTATAATGGCCTCAGTCAGAGATAGAACAGGAGATGAAATACCGGACAAATTAAAACACAAAGTTGTAGCCAAAGCTTTCTATGGAGTTGTTTCTGAGATACTTAATAAAATTAATAATATCCCCAACTTAACAGACATATCAGCAGATACGGCTATAGCAATAGATGACATAATTCAGAGAAATAAAATAGTTGATTGGATAAACAATATGGATATTCAGAATAAAATGCGTAATGAAATAGAAGACTTACTCTATGATTGCAAGCCGAGATATAAAATAGATTTGACCCCTGATGATATAGATAAAATTATGGAAGAATCAATAAATATTGCCAGAATAAGGTATTCAGCATGACAGAAAAAACTTATCATATCATTACTTATGGTTCTCAAACAATTAAATTTAAGCTGGAATTAAACCATAGAAAGAGTCTTAAAATTACTGTTACACCGGATTTACATGTCACAGTAAAAGCCCCCTCTGCTCAGCCGATTGATATTATACTTGAAAAAGTAAAGAAAAAGGCCCACTGGATAATAAAACAGCAAACTTTCTTCAATTCCCTTCCACCACCTCCACCTGAACGAAGATACCTGAGCGGTGAAACTCATATGTATCTTGGCAAACAATATAGACTCAAAATAATTGAATCCGCTGAAGAAGAGGTAAAACTAAAAGGCGGATATATTTATATAAATACCAGAGAAAAAGACAATCTGGAAAAAATCAAGACTCTTCTGGAAAAATGGTATTCAGAACATGCCAGAGTAAAATTTAATCAGAGAATAAATCTCTGTTATGAAAAAGTAAAAAAGTATGACATCAAAGCACCATTGAAGATAAGTATAAAAAAAATGAAAAAACGATGGGGCAGTTGCAGTAAAAAAGGCAACATATTACTCAACAGAGAACTCATAAAAGCTCCCTCTCACTGTATCGATTATGTAATTATACATGAACTTTGCCATCTGAAGCACTACAACCATAATAATAATTTTTTTAAACTCCTATCCCAGGTAATGCCGGACTGGCAGAAGAGAAAAGAAAGACTGGAACAAATAGTTTTATAATAGAAGTTTTCAAAGACTACCAGCAGTAAATAATATACTACGAAAAATATATTGAATCCAGTAAATAATATACTGTATAAAATTATTGACATTCCTTATTTTTATGTTATAATTTTAAATATACATAAGTAAGAATAATAAAATTATGTCCTTCCTGCGGAAAGGAAAATGATTTAAAAGACAGATTCTGTATAGAGTGCGGAGATAATATTTATGGAGAAGTGAAAAGTGAAAAGTGAAATGAGAGGGTTTTATGGTGCAGGGGCGAACCCCGCATCACCCGGGTTATTACGCATTACCCATCACCTGTTACGATCAATTTAACATTATGAAATATTCCGAAGATCAATTAAATCTTATCAATAAGCCGCTGGAAAGCAAAATTTTTCTGGAAGGCCCCGGAGGAACAGGGAAAACCACTGCCGCCTCAGGGCGTCTCTTACATTTTCTTTCGGAAGGTGTGAGGGCGGATTCTATTTTAATAATAGTTCCTCAGAGAACACTTTCTCTGCCTTATACAGAGGTTCTTAAAGGTGTCGGTCTTCCGGCGGGAGGAACTGTTACAGTTCAGACTATAGGTGGTCTCGCTCAGAGAATGATAGAGCTTTTCTGGCCTGCCATAGCGGAAAAAGCAGGATTTCGTAATCCCGAACTGGATCTTACATTTCTTTCTCTGGAAACAGCCCAGTACTATATGGCAAGGATTGTTAAACCACTTTTGCGGAAAGGTTATTTTCAGACAATTAAAATAGAAAGGAATCGCCTTTACAGTCAGATTTTAGATAATCTTAACAAAGCTGCCCTTGTGGGTTTCCCCCATACTTCCATAGGAGAAAGGCTGAAATCTTCATGGGTAGGAGAAAAAAGTCAGGAGAGAATTTATGAGGAAGCCGGCGAGTGTGCAGTAAGATTTCGATCTTACTGTCTTAAGAACAACCTCTTTGATTTTTCTCTGAAAGTGGAGTTCTTTTTTAATCACCTCTGGACCTATGCTGCCTGTTACAGACATCTTACAGAAACCTATAAACATATTATTGTTGATAATATAGAAGAGGATACTCCAGTAACACATGATATGCTGGCTGAATGGCTGCCGCATTTCAAATCAGCCCTTGTCATTTATGACACAGAAGGGGGTTTTAGAAGTTTCCTGGGATCTGATCCTGTTAATGCCTGTAAAATCAAAGAAGTAACAGGGGAAAATATTATCTTCAATAAATCCTTTGTCACTTCTTCAAATCTTCGTGCCTTTGCCTGTGAACTGGGGAGAAGTCTTCACAGGATAAAGGAAAAAGAAACAGGAGATATAAGACCTGTATTGATATTTAAACCTCATCGCTATCATATAGATATGCTTCAGTGGGTTTCAGAGGAGATAGAAAAACTGGTAAAGGAAGAACAGACAAAGCCGGAGGAAATTGTGGTAGTATCTCCTTTCCTGACAGATTCACTGCGATTTTCCTTGATGAACAGATTAAAAGAAAAAGGAATTCCTGTTCGCTCTCATCGTCCTTCGAGAGCTTTAAGAGAAGAACCTGAGATACAATGTCTTCTCACTCTGGCGGCCATTGCACACCCGGCGTGGAAAAATCTTCCCAACAGTTTTGATCTATCTTATGCCCTTATGCAGGCTATAGAAGATCTTGATCTCATAAGAGCACAACTTCTGGCCGAGAATTTATATGGTAAAAAAGAAAATAAGCCTTTTTTGAAATCCTTTGATACTATTTCAACAGCACTTCAGGAACGTATTACTTATATAGCAGGAGAACATTATGAAATTTTACGAATCTGGATAGAAAGATATATAGAAGGCCCACCGGCAGAACTGGATCACTTTTTAAGCCGTCTTTTCGGTGAAGTTCTCTCACAGAAGGGCTTTGGATTTTATTCCAGCCTGGAAGCAGGAGATATAGTGGCAAATCTTCTGGATTCGGTAAAGAACTTTCGCCGTATAATAATAGATAATGAAGAAAAATCCTTGGGACAGGAATATATAGAGATGGTCCAGGAAGGTCTTGTGGCTGATCAGTATATAAGAAGCTGGATTTTTGAGGAAAAAAATTCTGTTCTTTTAGCTCCTGCTTACACATTCTTAATGAGTAACCGCCCTGTAAACTATCAATTCTGGCTTAATGCAGGAAGTATGGGATGGTGGGAAAGACTTTATCAACCTCTTACACACCCTTATGTTCTTAGCCGTCAGTGGAGTGTAAACAGACCCTGGACTGATGATGATGAATTCGATTCCCGTGAGAGGGCTCTTTATCGTCTTACACAGGGTTTGATCTGCCGATGCAGGAGAAAAATTTATCTCGGTTTTTCAGAACTTGGAGAACAGGGATATGAACAGAAGGGGCCTTTGCTGAGAGCTATTCAGAGGGTCCTTTCAAAACTGCCTCAGGAGAAACTAAATGTTTAAACCCAGGTTGAAACAGGAGTATGTGTTAAATTACAGGGGAGGGAAAATGGGTGTATCTGCCGTACCTGGAAGCGGTAAAACTCAGACCCTTTCATATCTGGCAGCAAAATTAATCAGAGAAAGAATAGAAGAAGAAGAAGAAGAGGTTTTAATAGTAACACTGGTTAATTCTGCTGTGGAAAATTTTTCTGCCAGAGTGTCAGCCTTTATACAGTCTTATGGATTATTACCACATACAGGTTACAGGGTCAGAACCCTTCATGGCCTGTCTCATGATATAGTAAGAGAAAGACCTTCGCTGGTGGGGCTTTCCGATGATTTTTATATTATAGATGACAGGACTACAGAACAGATTTTAAAAGACTGTGTACAGACCTGGATCAGAGGAAATCCTTATGCCCTTTTGGATTTTCTCACTCCTGACTGTAATGATGAAAAAATCAGCTGGTTACGAAGAGATAAATTCCCTGATGTCATAACAGAAATTGCCAGAGCTTTTATTAAAGAGGCAAAGGATCTTCAGATGACCGTAACAGATATACGGAACAGACTGGATAGATATAGTGAAAAATTCCCTCTTATAGAAATGGGTCTCGCCATTTATGAAGATTACAACAGGGCTCTTTCTTACCGGGGAGGTGTGGATTTTGATGATCTTATATGTCTTGCTTTAAAGGCTCTCAAACTGGATGAAGCTTATCTCTGCCGTCTTCGGAAACGATGGCCCTATATACTGGAAGATGAAGCCCAGGACAGCAGTCTTTTACAGGAGGAAATCTTAAGGCTTCTTTCCGGTCATGAAGGTAACTGGGTAAGGGTGGGAGATCCAAACCAGGCAATTTACGAAACCTTTACCACGGCAAATCCGAAATACCTGAGAAATTTTCTGAATGAACCAGAAGTCACTCCGAGAGAACTACCGAATTCCGGACGTTCTACAAAAAGCATCATAAACCTTGCCAATTATCTCATAAGATGGACCCAAAATAGCCATCCCGTAGAAAATTTGAGAAATGCTCTTGTACCTCCATATATAGAACAGACTGATCCTGATGACCCCCAGCCCAATCCTACTGATAATCTCTCAAAAATAAAGATTCTACTCAAAAAATTCACTCCCGGGGAAGAACGTGAATTTATAATAAATTCTCTAAGAAAATGGCTTCCGCAAAATCAACATTCCACTGTAGCAGTTTTAATGTTTAAAAATGATCCTGCCAGTGAACTTGTGGATGAATTAAAGAAAAATAAGATAGATTATGTAGAACTTCTAAGAAGTACAAAATCCACCCGTGATACGGCAGGCGCTCTCGCTCATGTACTGGGATATCTCGCCTATCCTGCCTATCCTGCTCAGCTTGCCAGGCTCTATGAAGTCTGGAGGCGTAAAGATAGAGATGAAGAAGAAATCAAAAATGAAATACATCGCATTGCCAGTCTTTTAAAGAATTGCCAGTATGTGGAAGATTTTCTCTGGCCACGAATGTCTAAAAACTGGCTTGAAGATATGGGACTCAGAGAAGAAGAGGAAATTTATAAGGAACTTATAATATTTCGTGATCTTGTTAGAAGTTGGCAGAAAGCAACACTTTTGCCCATAGATCAGTTAATACTTACCATAGCTCAGGATCTCTTTGCAGATTCATCAGAACTTGCTCTGTCCCATAAGCTGTCAATTCTTCTGGGGCAGGCAAGAAAATATCATCCTGAGTGGAGATTGCCAGATTTTTACAGGGAATTATCTACTATAGCAAAAAATGAACGTAAATTCCTGGGCTTCAGTGAGGAAGACATAGGGTTTGACCCGGAAAAATATAAAGGAAAAGTTATAGTATCCACCATGCATAAAGCAAAAGGCCTTGAATGGGACAGGGTTTATCTTATGTCAGTTAATAATTATGATTTTCCCTCTGCTCTCCCTCATGATACATTCATATCAGAAAAGTGGTTTATCAGAGATAACCTGAATGTTACAGCAGAGACTCTCGCACAGCTCAGAGCACTCTATTCCGACAGTATAACCGAATATAAAGAAGGAGAAGAAACGAAAAAGTCCCGTCTTGCCTGCGCTTCGGAAAGATTGAGACTTCTTTATGTCGGTATTACAAGGGCAAAAAAAGAACTTATTATTACATGGAACAGCGGTCCAAAATTTGATCAGCAGGCAGCTGCACCCCTGGTTGCACTGAATTCATTCACAGCAGGTCAAAAGAACATATAATAGAGTAAGAAACTATAATATATTCAGGAACAGGTTACTTAAAATTAGTGAAAAATGAAATACTTTTCACTGACTATAAATTGTCCTGCTGAGCTAAGTACCGCAACAGGTAAAAAAGTATCCAAAAAACATATACACATGCCCGGGCTCTGGAGCAAAAGATATGCCGTCAAAGGAGAAAGTTATAACTTAAATAAATACAAAACTGTATATTAAGAAACATTCTACCTGGCTGCAGTTACATGGATATTAATTTTAGCGTTAATCTGAATTTTTGATTCTATTTTAAAGGCATAAACTATGTACTTTTTGAGGTTTTAACTGTTAAAAATTATAAAGTTGAACCATGCCATCCAGAGCCCGGACAGGGACAGGTGTATATGTTTAAATTCTTTTATATACTCTTTTATCTGGAAGGGTCCTGAGCTATAAAATCAATTATAATCTCTGATGCTTCAAAAGCGGATAATTTAATTGATAAAGATCTTTCTTTTTGTGGACTTTTTAAAGATTCCAGACCTAGAGAAAGCCTGGTTTTCTCTTCTGTTATATATTTTTCTTCTCCACCTGTAAGTCTTTTAATTAAAAGTAATCTCTTTTCTATCTCTTCCCCGGCATTTATAATACCTTCTTCGTGATGGGCTATACTGGAAGGAGTCGCATTATCTTTCTTTTTAATACTCATATAACGGGACAGGGTTTCATAAGCCAGGTTTAATATTTCTGCTACTTCTGAAGATATATAATTTTTCTCTACAAGAAGTTTTATTAATTTATTGTGAAAGGATATCTTTTTTTCATCCCAGTACATCTGTTTCCATAACATTTTTAATATCTTCCATGATTCTGACGGACTAAAACTGGTGCTTACAATCTGTGAAGCTTTATCATAATATTCGATCTGAGTTTTACCCATACTTTTTAAAGTCATTAAAAGGTCTTTTTTTAGCTCCAGAATAAACTCATTTTCAGGATTAAGTTCCAGAGCTTTATTATAACATTTCAAAGCCTCTTCATAGCTTTCCATAATAATTAAAATGTTACCTCTGTTATACCAGGCTTCAATATCTCCGGGCTCGATCTCCAGAGCTTTATTTAAACACTTCATAGCTTCTTCATAGTCTCCAAGGGCTATTAGAATCTCTCCCCTTGTAAACCATCCATTACTGGATTCAGAATTTATCTCCAGTGCTCTGATTAAGCATTTAAGGGCTTTTTCATATTTCCCCTGATTATATAATATATTTCCTTTGTAATTTAAGACACGAAAATTTTCAGGTTCAATCTCCAGGATTTTATCATAACACTGAAGAGCCTCTTCATAATTCTCCTGCTTATATAGTAAAGTTCCATTTTTAAGGAGTTCTTTAATATTGTATTCAGCCATAGAAATACCCTCTGTACCATTATATCATTCAATTAGAGTAAATACAAAAAATAATGCCATAACTAAAAATCAATTCATACCCACCCCTACAATCAAAAACACTGCCGCAAATATCCAGTAAACCACTACAAGAGGTAAAATAAAATAAGCCCATTTATTCCAGGGTATTTTTGCAACTCCAAGAGAAGCCATAAGGGTACCAGAAGTGGGAGAGAACATATTTGTAATCCCCGAACCGTACTGATAGGCAGTTACTATTATCTGTCTGTTTACAGAAACCAGATCACCTAATGGTGCAAGAACAGGTATGGTAAGAGCAGCATGGCCAGAGGAAGAAGGAACAAGAAAGGCAATGCCATTCTGGATTAATAACATTAACACAGCAAATAAACTTTTCGGAAGGCCATTTAATATTCCTGCTGCAGTAAATAGAACTGTATCTATTATCTTTCCATCTCTTGCTACAATCAATACTCCCCTTGCAAGGCCGATTATTACGGCAGCACAGGTTAAATCTTTACAGCCCAGAACAAAACTTTCTGCAATCTTCTTCTGATCAAACCTTGCAATTAAACCACCCATAAGGCCTATCCCTAAAAAGACCATAGAAACCTCCTCTATATACCACTTCCTGGCAAGGAGTCCCCATACCATAATACACATTCCTGCAGCAAATCCTGAAAGAATTAACCCATGTCTTATGGTGAATGTTATGAGATTGCTACTGTTATCACTTTTCTCTGAAAAAAAGATTTTTGTTTCTTTATCCAGTTCATACATGGGAGATTTTTCAGGATTCTTCTTTACTCTCCTGGCATACCATATGACAAATCCCACGGAAATTATCATATAAATACAAAATTGTATGGCTCTGTATTGAACTCCTGACCCGGGAGGAAGTTCTGCAATGGCCTGGGCTATTCCCACAGCAAAAGGGTTTACTGTTGAAGCAGATGTGCCGGCAGAAGAACTTAAAAAAACAATCATAAATCCTGTGAGAGAATCATAACCCATAGCCATACACAGAGGTATAAATATCATATAAAAAGGCAGTGTCTCTTCACACATACCGAAGATGGTTCCTCCGAGACTGAAGAGCAGCATAGACAGAGGAATTATAAAGAGTTCCTTCCCTTTTAAGAGTGTTACAGCTCTGTTAAGTCCTGCCTCTATGGCACCTGTAGCACCGATTATTCCGAAGGCTCCTCCTATGATGAGGACAAATCCCACTACAGCGGCTGCATCTATAGAACCCTTTATGGGGGCCATTAAGATACCCTTAATTCCCTGGGGATTTTTTTTGACAATCTCATAGGAACCTGCCTTAACAAGGGTTCTGCCTTCCGAATCCTTATATCTTTCAAATTCTCCTGCAGGTAGGATATAGGTGAGTATGGCTACAAAGATTATGAGAAAAAATATTATGGTATAAGGGTGAGGTATTTTTGTTTGCATTTTTAATTCCTCCAGAAGTTTACTGTTCTGAACATAAATATTTAATAAAATCTTTTTCTATTCACGCTTCACTCTTCACGCTCCACGATTATCAATATTAGATATTTATGCTCATCTCAGTAAGTTAATTATAATGTTTATTATATCATGGTTTATCTCAATTTATTTTAACAAAAAATTAACAATAAATTATTATTATATACAATATAATATTATAATTCAGGGATATTATTTTTTAGAAAGTGAGATCGTGAAGGAAAAGAACTGGTATAGAGAAACTATAAAAATCTATAAATAACACTTGAAATTCAGTTGATTATATGGTAAAATTATCTTATGATGTACTCGGTTGGAGAATTTGCAAAAAAGATAGGTCTATAGTAAATCACGCCTCACCCTTCACGTCTCACCCTTCACGTCTCACGTCTCACTCTACTTTCACTTTAACAGGTACTATATCCATGTGAACATTAATTGCTGCGAAACCTTTACTTCCGCAGAATATTTTTGTGTCTTCTTCTTTTTTAAATTTTAAAATAAAACCTTCCCCTTCTGTATCTCCTGTCATTTCAAAGGCCATACCCTTTGTTTCTTTAAAATCTGAGAGGTGAACTGTAATAGCATCTTTTATATTGTCAAAAATTGATGTGCTTACGAAACTCTTTTCCTCATATTCTTCTTTATCCAGATCATCTGTCTTTCTAATTTCGAACTCTCCTGTGTTTAAATTATAGGTATCTCCTTTTTCTATATAGCTTATTATTATATTATTCATAGCCATTCTTGTTTTTGAAATATCTTTTACTGCTTTTTTAAGATTGACTATTGTAAGGCCACCTTCCCCTATAACCTGAACCGTTTTAGAGGAATTATCGACTACCAGAGCTGTATTTTCATCTATACCGAAGGCTATGTTGTTTTTTGTCTCACAGACGGCCACAATGAGTCTTCCGAGTCTTCCTCTTTGATTAAAATGCTGATCAACCATACCAAATTTAAAAAATCCAAGTCCTTCAGTTAAAAATACTCTGGGGTCTCCTTTTTTATCGGACGTGTCTTCACAGGTAATTCCGAAATTAAGGGCCCCGAGACTGGTGCCGCCACAGATCATAGGGTCACTCATAATTGCTGCTCCTGCACTCGAACCGCCAAGGACAGCACCTTTTTTATATATTTCCCATATGGCATCAAGGACATAACTG
>Ga0302240_1002605_pt1 | contig 11696 bp, 9 predicted proteins | sample AAG_UR_His_MG_FD_193538 | JGI IMG/M metagenome (GOLD analysis project Ga0302240, IMG submission 193538) | Enriched activated sludge microbial communities from anaerobic digester in WTTP, New Holstein, Wisconsin, United States - AAG_UR_His | ecosystem: Engineered > Bioreactor > Anaerobic >... | reverse complement strand
ATGATTGTAAGGCAGGTAGAATTGACCTTGTCATCACCAAAAGTGCATCACGACTTGCTCGAAATACAGTAGATCTACTCACAATGATCAGGGCACTAAAAGATATCGGTGTTGGTGTCATCTTTGAGGAGCAGAAAATCAACACGCTTAGTGACGATGGAGAACTCGTTCTGACCATTTTCGGAGCTTATGCTGAAGCCGAGAGTTTTTCTGTGAGCGAGAACTGCAAATGGCGGATTCAAAAGCAGTTTGAAAAAGGCGAACTGGCAGGTCTCCGGTTTATGTATGGATATAAAGTCGCTAGAGGTAGCGTCATGATTGACCCAAGCCAAGCCGAAACGGTACGCATGATTTTTGATGTTTATATTAACGGTATGGGTGGCGGCATAATCGCAAAGAAACTGACGAAAATGGGTATCCCCCCTCTTCGCAGTGATAAGTGGACTGCTGATAGCGTCATGGCGATCATCAAAAATGAAAAATACACGGGGCATGCCGTGCTAATGAAAAAGTTCGTGAAAGACCATCTAAACAAGAAGTTAGTCATGAACAAGGGTGAGCGTCCTAAGTATGTCGCTCGCGATACACACCCTGCCATTATTGATGAGGTCACTTTTGAAATGGCTAAAGAAATTCTAGATATTTGGCGAAGCCTCTCAAGGGTGATCACAGGAAACCGCAATCGGTACCCGTTCAGCGGCATGATCGTCTGTGGTCACTGTGGTAAAAAGTACAAAAGAAAAGCGCTGGGTGGCAGCGTTGTCTGGAAATGCTCGACCTATTTGAATAAGGGTAAAGACGCCTGCCCTACTCGGCAAATACCGGACTCCGTACTCTACGAGATGAGTGCTGAAGTCTTGAACCAAACGCATTTTAACGAGGTGCTCTTCAAAGAAAAAATTGCTGAGATCTTGATACCAGAAGATCATACGTTAGTCTTTATCTTCCGGGATGGTCGTAAGGTAGAGAAGATTTGGCACCCAAAATCCCGAAGCGAAAGCTGGACAACCCAGATGCGTGAAGCTGCGCGCATAAAAGCAAGGAGGCATTAACATGGCTTCGAGTGTTATCATTTATCCTGCAACGATTCATAAGAATACTGCAAATCCTTTGAACAGCCCCTCTAAAAGACGAACCGCAGCATATGCCAGAGTTTCCACCGACAGCGATGAACAGCTCAACTCATATCAAGCCCAGGTGGATTACTACACTGGATACATTGATAAGCGACCAGATCTTGAGTTTATCGGCATTTATACTGATGAAGGTATCAGTGGTGTTAGTACAAAAGGTAGAGCAGGATTTAATAGAATGGTGGATGATGCCATCGCAGGTAAGATCGATCTCATCATCACTAAATCCATTAGTCGATTTGCGAGAAACACCGTCGATAGCCTTACAACGATACGTAAACTAAAAGATAAGGGTGTTGAGGTATACTTCGAGAAGGAGAACATTTACACCTTTGATAGTAAGGGCGAGCTGCTTATCACGCTGATGGCGTCAATCGCGCAGGAAGAAAGTAGGTCAATCTCCGAAAACGTGGCATGGGGCCACCGCAAGCGTTTCGCCGATGGTAAAGTCACTATGCCTTATAAGCATTTCCTTGGCTACGAAAAAGGTGAAGACGGTACACCTAAAATTGTAGAAAGCCAGGCTCAGGTAGTCCGGCTAATATACCGCTTATTTATAGAAGGAAAAACGTGTTCCTACATTGCACGCCACCTGACTGCTAAAGAGATCCTCTCCCCTGCTGGCAAGAAAAGATGGCAGGTTGGAACGGTTGAGTCCATCCTAACTAATGAGAAGTATTCTGGCGATGCCATACTTCAGAAAAAAATAACGGTGGACTTTCTTACCAAAAAAGTAAAAATCAATGAAGGCGAAGCCCCACGGTACTACGTCCAGAACAGCCACCCCGCCATCATCTCACCGGATGAGTTTGAAGCCGTGCAGGTTGAGCTCCAGAGGCGAAAAAAGCTAGGCCGGCCAAACGGGTGTCAAAACCCACTCTCAGCTAAGCTTGTCTGCAGTGAATGTGGCGGGTACTACGGTCCTAAGGTCTGGGCCTCCAATACCAAGCACCGTAAGACAATCTGGCAGTGTAACGACAAGTATAAAGGGATAGACAGATGCTCTACCCCTTATGTCACTGAAGATGAAGTGAAAGAAAAATTTGTTATAGCCTTTAACACCCTCTTCGATATTAAGGAAGAGCTCGTCAAGAACTGTGAATTAGCGATTGAACATCTTGCCGATAACACGGAACTAGATACCGAGATCGATAAACTGCATGACGAGATTGCGATAGTCGTCGAAGAATCGAAAAAAGCGATTTACGAAAATGCCCATAAAGCCATGAGCCAAAACGAGTGGGAAAAGCAGCATGAGGCTTACGTAGCGCGCCATGAGAAGGCGACTGAACGGGTTAAGAAATTAGAAGAGATGAAAAGTGAAAGACAGAGCCGGAGCCATACACTTAAAGGGTTTATTCGGGATATTGAAGACTGTGGTCGGGTGATTGATGAATTTGATGAACGGCTATGGACTCTGACGGTTGAGAAAGTGGTGGTACTAGAGGATGGGGGCTTGAGGTTTTGTTTTAAGGATGGGACGGAGGTTGAGGGGTAGATGAAAAAAGCCACTTGCTCAATCATGGTGACTAAGCAGTGGCTTATAAAGGGGGAATGACTATTGTAAGATTAAATTGGTGCTTGATTAGTCAACTTGTTGCTTTTCTTACACTTAGTTTAAGTTTCACAAATCTGGTTGATTCGCTATACCAACTGACTCAATGCAGCATCTATACGGTCCATACCTTCCGTAATATTTTCAATTGAAGTTGAATAGGAAAACCTTACTGCATTAGGCATTTCAAAAGCATTACCGGGTACAATTGCAATTTTTGCTTTGTCCAAAAGATATTCACAGAATCCATGAGAGTTTTTAATTAGTATCCCATTATATGACTTACGGTAATATTCACTAACATCTGGCATCAAATAAAATGCACCTCCTGGCTTTTCACATTTTATGTCAGGTATTCTTGATAAGCGTTTTAACATATAATCTCTCCGCTTTAAAAACTCATCGCGCATAATAGCAATCTCTTCAGAGCATTCAGATAATCCAGTAATCGCTGCCCATTGGATAAAGGTTGTACTATTAGATGTGACATGACTTTGAAAAGAAGTTATGCCATTAGCTATTTCAATAGGGGCAGCAGAGTAACCGATTCTCCATCCGGTCATTGAATATGCTTTTGAGAAACCATTGATTGTGATTGTTCTTTTGTATATCGCATCCGAGAGTTCAGCAATACTGATATGTTTTAGATCATCATAAATTAGTTTTTCGTATATTTCATCCGAAATAATGTAGATTCCATTTTTCACTGCCAATTCTCCAACAGCTAATAGTTCTTCCTTTGTATAGACCGAACCAGTTGGATTGTTTGGCGTGTTAATAATGATCGCTTTAGTTTTACTGGTAATTGATGAACCAATCGCGTCAAGTTCCAATGAATAATCAGATTTTGTCGGTATTAGAACCGGTACACCTTGCGCAAGCTTCACCATTTCAATATAGCTGACCCAACATGGCTTGAGAATAATAATCTCGTCTCCCGGATCACAGATTGTCATTATCGCATTGTAGAGGGCCTGCTTGGCTCCGGTAGAAACACAAATCTGTGTAGGAACATAAGAAAGATTGTTATCTACCTTTAACTTTTCGCAAATTGCCTTCTTCAAAGACTGGATACCTGAAACAGCACTATATTTAGTCTTTCCTTCGTTCAGTGACTGTATACATTCAGATACTATCTTTTGAGGTGTCGGAAAATCAGGCTCGCCAATATTGAAACTAATAATATTTTCACCAGCAGCAATCATATCTGTGACTTTCCCGGCCAACATACTTGTCGCTGAAGGTTCCATGTTCAATATACGTTGAGAAATCATTAGTGTCCTCTCCTTGATTTAATATTAATCTCACCGATTGGAGTCACATCTTTTTGAACAAGTTGACAAAAGCACAGGCATACTGTAGTCAGCCTGTGCTTTTCAATCAGTCAATCTTAATCTATTTATATTAAGATTTCAGGTTGTCAACTTTTATCCAAACACATTATTAATAGTTGATTACTACAGCATAAATTATGTCTGCAAACATAGTCCCCATCAATTGCAGCATTTAGGGCTATGGTTTTTTATAACTCAAATTCTGCTACAAACTCACCTTGCTTAATTAATAAGATATCATCCAGATAGAGATCTGGCTTGAGAATTATGCCATCCATGTGACAGTCTGCCTTGTTTGTCCCACCAAATGAAGTATTGGTGCCAAACGCGATGTGAACAGTACCATAGACCTTTTCATCCTCAAGAATGATACCGCAGAGAATTGCATTCTTATTAGTACCGATACCTAGCTCGCACAATGTAGCATTCTGGTCATTTGCCAATAAAACTTGAAGTTTTTCAGTCTGCTCGCCTTTCATTTCGAAGATCTTTCCATTTTTAATTTTCATATAAATGGGAGAATTGAGCTTTCCAATACCAACCATACTTCCGTCGATAATGACTTCGCCATTGGAACTATCTTCAATCGGCGCTATATATGCCTCACCCGAGGGTAAATTCCCAGACTCCTTCGGATTTCTGTAAACACCCGTACTTGCTAAGCCCTTGCGATTATTAAGACTCATTCTAAGTACATGCCCTTCCTTTTCAATCCTTGCTATCTGTGCTTTATCTAACAGTTCACAGAGCTTTCTAGTCAGTTTTTCAACCTCCGAATAATTTGCAGTTATTGCTCCTTTGTTAAACATCTCTACTGTAATTCCAGGCATAGTGGCAATTCTTGCACCTGATTGAACAGCATCAATTCTTGCATTTGTGTGAGTTAGCGAGCTTCGAGTTGGACAAATTATCACATCTGAATTTTTCATTGCCGCAGCAATTGGCTTAGGTGGCTCAACACCACTTACCAATTGGGGTTCCATTACCATCAATATCGCTTCTGCACCTAATGATTTCGCCTCTCGATACAATGCCTCGCCAATCTCATGTTTATCATCATCAGTTACAATAAGAACCTTTTCATTTCTTTGAACACCCAAACAATCCTGAAGTACAATTTTACTACCATTAAGCAAGCTTATTGATTTCATAAGTTTCTCCTCACGATGAAAACATTTCATCAACCACTCGGGCTAAAATTGATCTGCTTAGAACAACTGGCTTATTAGTTACCGACATCACAATATCTTTCATTTCGAGGTTATATCCGATACAGTCCATAACAATCACGTCAACGTCCACCTCAACTAGTTTTTCGGCTGCAGTTCGAACCTCGGAAATATCACGATATGGGCTTCCTGCAACAGCTTGAACAGTGCAACCTGAGCTGCTCCACTTTTCATGACATTGCTGAATCTGATCAACTTCGGGATTTATGACACCAATTTTTCTATTCGGAGAAATCACAGGTACAATTGCATGAAGAATATCGTTCGGATATAGAATTGGCACCTTTGAAATCAAAGTATCAGGAAACTTTCCAGTACAAAGGAAGAAAATTAGTTCTACTCCTTGTTCTATTAAATCATCGATGCATTTTTGCAATAGTGGTATGATATGACTCTCTCCAAATTTTACTGATGAACCATTATTTAGTTTAGAAACCAGAACATAATCATTTTCTTTGGGCTTAAACTTTTGTATTTCTTCCAGTGTTAATCCGTCTAGAGCGCCTTTTTGTAATATTTCAATTGACTCGTTAATAAAGAGTCTCATTTCAGGTACAACATCTAATCGAGGAGATTGACCAATTGTAATCGCACCAACTTTGTGTCTCATTAGCAAGCGTCCTCCGAATCAATACCCATAGTTTGTATATGTTGCATACTACCATATCTGCCAATGATTCTGCCGTATTCCACTTCATCAAAAAATTTACATTGACCGCGACCAAAGGATTTTGCTACTTCAATTACAAATCTACCTGCCATCTCCATATCAGAAAAATGACTCGCTCCAGTTGCACAACCTGGAACGGGAATTTCCGATGTGATCGCCACACCAACAACAGGGGCAGATGTAGCTGTCGAAGGTTGAAGAATGCTGTTTAAGTGATAGAGTGAATTCCCATAAGGTGTGATATCCTGGGTAGTTATTGGAAAGACATAAGGTAGCTTACCTGATACTATCTGCATGATATCAAGTAAGTCGTCGCTTACTTTTAATATATAACCCTCTTTGACAGTCGGAGAAATTGCAAAACCTCTTGTATTTATCACACGATTTCCTTTTGTAGTGTCAATTGATAAAACAGCATCTAATTCACCATTTACTTCTTCTTGGTTTACTGTTGACATTTCGACTGGCGATCCCATGAATGGCACTGGCTCATGAGGTTGAGTCGGTGCGTCTGGACAAATGTGTGTCGCAATGATAACATCACCATCCAATTGATCACCGCATTTTTTCATTTCTAAAATTTTCTGTGCTACAGCTAATGCTATCAAAGCACCATCACCATCAGAAACAAATCCAATCGCCGCTGGTCTAGCTCCGAGCCCGCCAAGTCTTCCAAGTACCCCTAATGTTGGTGAGCTACCTCCTGAGGTCTTTCCATTCTTTCCAGCTATTCTTATCTTAATAAAATCTGTACTACCCCTCGGACCAACAATTTTTTTAATTTTAACGTCTGTTGCTCCATATGATTCAAGAACTTGCTTGACATTCTCACCGTTAGCATCTGATCTATCTACTTGTTCATACATCTCCATGATCTGCTTAAGAAGCATCAATAAAATCCCCTTTATTTTTCATATTTGAAGACATAAGGTACCATTTTCCTACCTATAACTTTTTCAACATCTTCTAACAAATCAGGATCAAACATACCTGCACCTAATATTAAATTCTCAGATTTTGTCGCGATGACTGCAACTTCCATGTTTTCTTCGATTTCTGCACTCGTTACCGGTCGTCCTGTCATTAGATTCATGGTCATTATAAGATCTGGAAAAGTATACAGGCGATCACCACCGAGATCTAGGGTCATGTACTCATTCCAAAAAGTCAATTCTTGATTGTCAACTTGGAACATACCAATATCAAACCCATCTAAGGTCTCAATTTTGTAATCCTTAACTTTTCCCTTTGCTACTATTTGAGCATCAACTACTTCACAAACGCATCTAATGGCTTCATCGGAGGATGTTTTTATACCTTTATAAAATGCTTCTCCTATTTCAATCGCTTGTGCGATAGCACCAGGTGCTCCATTATTCTTGACATAATCAGCAGAAACGTGATTTCTAGCAACAGCAACTAGACCTCCTGCTCCAATAGATGCTTGGCGCACAATACTTGAAGTATTGTAAATATTACCACGGCAATAAACTTCAACATCCATTTGTTTTTCGCTATCTCCACCAACAGCCGTTTGCACACTTGTGTAATCCTTTAGTTTATGAAGTCCCATACTTCCCATTATCCCTGTTGGGTGTGCTCTTCCATTACACGGCGCATCTACAAGTGGCTTGCCATAAGATGCGGCTTGAATCCATCCATTAACTGTCGCAGTTCCACCGTTCTCATTTGTGATGAAGCCATCGACCGACCTATTTATGACTTCTTCATACATCTTAATTGTCCTAAGATAATCTTCAGGTTTGACTTTCTTCATTTTTGCTGCTGGTGCGCCAACTGCTGACACAGTAAGCAGAACAGCTTGATCAGGGATTTCATCAGTTGATACTAAATAAACATCGCCAATTTCAAGAGCTCTTTCCCCAATTTCACGTCCCATTTCTATGCTTCCTCCGCCTCCACCACCGAGAATTGATCCGCCTATCACGGCATACTCGAGGTCCTGCTTAGTCAAACGTTTACTCATTATTCCGCCACCCCCTTCTTAAACATTCAAACAGCAAAATAGTTCCTTCTGCTATCACAGGATCGATGACAGGAATTCCGCAGATTTTTTCAAGATGAGATGCAATTCTAATTGTTGACATACCTGTACACGATAGTGCAATTACACCGATGCCACTTTCTTTCAATTCAAGGGCCTTTTTTACTGCCTTACCCCAACCTTCTGGCTGCATTAGTTCGATTGTTGATGTGACTCCCTCAGGGTGAGCATGGCATATAAGACGATCTCCCAGTATTTCATGATATGCAGTTGGCGCCTCTTCTGTTATACCTAATGAGGCAACATTTCCTGAATACCTCATCGATAGCAATGAAGTAGCTTCACCTGCTCCAATGACAGGAATATCAAGCTCTTTTCGTAATTCTTTGACAGCAGGATCCCCTGCACAACTTATAACTAAAGCATCAATCCCCTTCCATGCCTTCGCCATTTCAATTATTTTCGGAATTGCTAGTGCTTCAGTTTCATCATCATGTATCCCAAAAGGTTGGTCATTAATACATTTTGATTCAACTTTCAATTGAGGGAAGTATGATTCAAGAAGCTTTCCATGTGTGTCAATCTGTTCTTGTTGTTGCATAGTAACAACCCTTACTAATCCAACATTAAACATATTCTTCACTCCTTCACCCCATAATAACAATTAACTAAACAAGCGCCTTAAATAGCGCATTAAAGAATCCGAACAAACCATCGCCGGCAATGAGACCAGCATCTCTAACCTCCATAAACTTTGTTCCAAATATTAATCGTACGATGATCGCTGCAAGAACACCGATGCCGTATATTGGATTATTAATCAACAGTCCTGTAGCAAACAATACGCCAATCATTCTAGACGGTCCGCCTATTAATTGAATAATTATTCCTGGTACTGACCAGAGTAGAAGTGTCTTTATTAGAGAAGCATCGGCCGCAGCCGCAACAGTCGTAGCAAAAACTTTACTAATTGGTGGAATCAAATCAGATTCGAAGAAAATATTCATGGTTAAAACAACTACAACAAGTCCAACAACTGCTCCCATAATCTCCGAATAGACCTGCTGCTTACGACCAAATAGTTCATATTCGACATCTGATCCTGAACCGCGAAGTATCCATCCTGTTTTCAAGTCATATCCCATGTCAGCAAAGCAAGGTCCTACAGAGCTAACATATCCGGTTAATATTGCCAGTGGTAATACTGGAAATCCGAAGAAAATCCCGATTGTCATGAAAATCGTTGTAATGGCAAATGCTGGAAACCACCCTGAGTGCATAGCAGCCATGCCGACTAACATCATTGCAGCTGTCGCAGAAATCGACGCCCATGCGATCCAAAGCACATTCTTCGCCAAACTCATCTCAGAAAAAATTCCAGAAACCAGAGCGAGCAGAATCGCTCCTATGATGTATAAACCAAATCCTAAAGTAAGTGATTTTTTCATTTTTTTGTCGTCAACTGTTATTCGAAACATTTCTTTATTAATATTCGTTGTCTTCTTCGAACCTTTAACTATGATCATTATCGATTGAATCAAGGCCATTAGCCCGGCACCAATCATGATCCCGTGAGGAATGTATGTTTTGCCTAAATCCAATCCACCAAACAATATTGTTGAGTAACCCCTTGTTAATAAACCAACCCCGAGACCAGCCATTGAGAAAATATTAGCAATAAAAACAATACCTATCCCAGCAGCTGGTAGCTTGAAAAAACTCCCCACAACACCAAGTGCAATACCTTGAATTAATCTCTTTGCCTTGTCACCACCTTCATCACCTGCTTCAAGTGCACGTGCTGTAGCGACTCCAGGAGGCCACGCACCATCTCCTGGGTAAATATCAGAATCAAAAATTTTACCAACTATAAAAATTGAAATAACTACACCAACCAATGATCCAATGGCCATCGGAATAATAAAATCTGTTTTTCCCAATATAAAGAAAATTGAAACGGTTAGCAAACCGCAGTTAGCCGCTGCAAAACCCGCGCCTGAAACAGTTGTCTGAATAAGATTTTGACGTTCAAGCGAACGAAATTTTTTGAAGCTAGCTATAGGGATTCTCGAAATAATCATTGCTACAATTGCTCCAATTAATGATGTGTTTGGAGTAACCCCTACTTTTCCAATTATCTGCATGCATATAATTGCTGATAATATTGCCATGACAAGTCCTACAATTAAGGTTGCAGGTTCAAAAGCGGTTACAGACTCACGAGTTTGAACGTAATCCTTTTCTTTAATTTCCATCCTAACACTCCTCACATTAGAAATTATTATCGCCGGCTTGTGTCTATTATAACTCAACGCCAATTTGTCGAATATTCTGAAACTCACAAAAAAATTAAAAGGATTTTATGGATATCCATAAAATCCTTAAGTGATGATTTTTTTGAGTTTTGACATCAGTTGCAAAATAAAAAGTCCCTCAGATGATGAAGTTGAACATCCTGTCAGCAATTCAATTTTATTCAACCTGTATCTCAAGGTTTCTACATGAATATGAAGACTTTCTGATGTATCTTTCTTATTCATATTATTTTCAAAAAAAGCATCCAGTGTATCTATTAATACACCCTCATTTTGACGATCGTAGCTTTCGATTTTATCCATAATTTCATTATACTGCTGAATTACACGAGGATCATATTTAAGTGTACTCAGAAGTTTTATTGTTCCTAACGACTCATACGAGAGGACTTCTCCAGGTTTGTTCATATAAGCTGTAACAACACATTCATCTTGAATCCTAGACAAACATGAAACTTCATTAAATGACCTTGATAAGTTTATAGAAAGGGTCACCCATTTGTTGTTAATAATAAATTTAAATCTCAATAATTCAATAAATTCAGCGAGTTTTTCATTGGATATGCGATTAATATACAGAAGAATAATATCATCAGCTTCACTTAGTAGATAAGTGAAATTATCGCAGACCCTTCCAACAAGCGTATAAACTTCCTTTTGCAGTTGTTCAAAATCAATTGGTTTATTATTTAAAGAATAGAATTTGAGCCCTATACCATAAGATGGGCTATTGTCATCCCATTTAATATTAGATTTTACATTCTTAAGAAAATCATCTGTTAAATTTTTATCTTGAATAATAATCTCAGTGATCATTTTTTTAATCCTGATCTCATTATATATTTCAATATCATCACGTTTTATTTTCATTCCAATAATCTTGGCACCATGATTTAATGCATGTCTACATAAATTATTAAAATCTTTCATAGAAAAAGCATATAAAAATCCTTTTTGTGAACTATCAAATAATACAGGTATTTTGACTTGATGATAACTATCTGTAGAAAAAATTCCGTGGAGATCTGATTCCTTTTGTAAAGAGCCATCAATCTCATTATAAAAATAAGTTTGATGAACAATCCTATCTGGACCAACCAATACAATTGAAGCGTTACTCAATATTCCTAAAGTTTCTAGGACGCCTTTGACATCTTTCTGGTCAAAAATCAAGTCAAGTAACTGTTCATGTGTTTTTTTCATTTCAAGCAAATAAGAATTCGACTTATAGAAGAGAGCATCGTAAAAACTAGATATCACTTCAGTGTAAACCATACTTTTAGGCAGAATGATAAGTGGTACACCAAGCTGATTAGCCCTATCTATCATCCCTATGTGTCACAATAGTTGTCGTAGACCATTAAAAAAAGTATCCTATAATAGAATCGATTGGGGGATTACTAATGGCCTACACAAGAAGAGTAAAGGAAACAGCAATTCGTATGATGTTGCCGC
>Ga0302240_1002603_pt1 | contig 11713 bp, 8 predicted proteins | sample AAG_UR_His_MG_FD_193538 | JGI IMG/M metagenome (GOLD analysis project Ga0302240, IMG submission 193538) | Enriched activated sludge microbial communities from anaerobic digester in WTTP, New Holstein, Wisconsin, United States - AAG_UR_His | ecosystem: Engineered > Bioreactor > Anaerobic >... | reverse complement strand
CCCCCTTATCATGCGAGGGAAGTTTCTATAAAGAGAGCAGAACTTAATAATGCGGTTTTAATACTTGGAAGTGCCACTCCCTCAGTAGAAATTTTTTATAGAGCCAGGCAGAATAAAATCAGTCTTTTTTCTTTACCTTTCAGAGTGGAGAAGAGAAATCTGCCATCAGTAGAAGTGGTAAATATGAGTGAAGAATTAAAAGAGGGAAATAAAACTATTTTCAGTTATTCCCTTCAGAGATCCCTCTGGGAATGCCTGGAAAAGAATGAGAAGATATTGCTTTTTTTAAACAGGAGAGGTCATTCTTCTTTTGTACTCTGTCGTGATTGTGGTTTTGTTGTAAAATGTCAGTTCTGTGCAGTATCTCTTAACTATCACAGTGACAGGGGTACTCTATCCTGTCATTATTGTAATAACCAGATTAAGTTACCATCTTTTTGTCCGAATTGTAAGAGCAGACGTATTAAATATTTCGGTGTGGGAACACAGAAAGTGGAGATGGAAGTAAATAAATTCTTTCCACAGGCAAGGACTATAAGGATGGATAGCGATACTACTGTAAAGAAAGGTTCCCACAGGGCTCTATTAGACAGATTTTTAAAAGAAGATAAAACAATCTTAATAGGTACCCAGATGATTGCAAAAGGACTGGATTTCCCCGAAGTAACACTGGTAGGTATAATAACTGCTGATACAGCAATTAATTTGCCTGATTTCAGAGCAGGTGAGAGGACATTTCAAATCCTTACCCAGGTTTCCGGAAGAGCCGGCAGAGGAGATGTACCCGGCAGAGTAATACTCCAGACCTATGCTCCAGAACACCCCAGTATACTGGCCGCCAGAAATCATGATTATAAGTCTTTTTATGAGAAAGAGATAATAGAGAGAAAAGAACTTTCTTACCCTCCTTTTGAGACTATTATAAGGGTTCTTTTTACAGGGAAAGACGAAAGAACGGTAAGAATGACCGGTGAGGAACTTGCAGGTTCTCTGAAAGATATGTTTACTTCTGCCAGAGGAATGGTTTTAGGTCCCTGTGAAGCTCCTATAGGAAAGATCAGGGAAAACTATCGATGGCATTTTATTCTAAAGGGAGAAGATATATCTTACCTCAGGAATAGCCTGAGAGACGCATTAAATAAGATTTCTATTAATTCTGCTGTGAGAATGTCTATTGATGTAGATCCTCTGGGAATGATGTAAGGTCTACTTGCTATTATTATTTGTTTATACTATAATATATTTAAAGTATAAAGGAGGTGTTTCTTATGGGGTTAATCCTGTCTTTACAGGAAGAAGGTATTGCTGCTAAATGGATGATGCTGGTTGGTATTGGTGTGGTTGTACTTTCTATTATTACAGAGGTAATACTGACTTTTCTCCGGGGTAGTATGAATGCAATAGCTTTACTGGATCTTCCTACAATGATCTGGTATTTTGGACTCTTTCTAATTTTAATAGGTCTTTTATTGATGCTTAAGAATATGGTTTTCCCACCGGGAGAAAATAAAAGGGTAGAAGAAAATTTTAAAGCCAAAGCTCTTATTTTCACAGGGATTCTCTGTCTTATTATAACAGTAATATTAAATTTTATTAAACATACCTTTAAAGATGGGTGCTTTACTGGAATAATAGCCTTTCATTTGTCTCTCAGCATTCCAAGACTTGGTATTTTAATCGGTATTGCTATTTTTCTGGCAGGCCTCCTTATGAGTATAAAATATCTTATGGGTTGTATGTTAAAGATTATATGGCCTTTTAAGAAAAAGCGATAATTCAGTTCTGAAAAAATGATATAAATTTTTTCATTTTATATATAACATATCCTGTGATTCTTGAAAATATATCTTTCCGGGCTATTACGGCAAGTTCCTTGTTATTACGGGCCTGGTAATAGTCCGGTTTTATTTCTAAAGCTTTATCATAGCAGTAAATAGCTTCATCATATTTTTTCTGATAAACTAATATATTTCCTTTGTTAAACCAGGTAGTAGGGTCTTCTTTATTAATATTTAAGGCCTTATTATAGGAATCAATTGCTTTATCATATTCTTTTAGATGTATCAGTGTATTTCCTCTGTTTTGCCAGATAACAGGGTCATTTAAATTAATCTCTAAGGCTTTATCATAACAATGAAGGGCTTCTTCATATTTTCCCTGATTATGTAAGCTTACACCTTTATCGTTCCATGCAAGGTAATAATCAGGTTTTATTTCCAGGACTTTATTATAACATATTATGGCTTCTTTATATTTTTTCTGAAGTCTCAGTATATCACCTTTATTTTGCCATATGGCATAATCTCTGGAATTAATTTCCAGTGCTCTATTGTAATATTGAAGGGCTTCTTTATATTTTCCCTGATTATGCAATATAACTCCTTTGTTATTCCATGCCAGATAATATTCTGGCTTTAGTTCTATAACTTTATCATAACTTTTCATAGCATCACTATATTTACCTTCATGTCTTAAGGCATCTGCTTTGTTTTGCCATATGGCGTGATCTTTTTGATAAAGTTCCAGAGCTTTATCATAAAATTTTATAGCTTCTTTATATTTTCTCTGTTTATGAAAGATAATACCTTTGTTATTCCAGGCAAGATGGTGATCTGCCTTGATTGCCAGAACCTTATCATAATGATGGAGAGCCTCTTCTTCCTTTCCCTGTAGTCTTAAGGCATCTGCTTTATTTTGCCATATAGCATAATCCTGTTTATTGAGTTCTATGGCCTTATCGTAATATTTTATCGCTTCCTCATATTTTCCCTGTTTATGAAGTATAACTCCCCTGTTATTCCATCCAAGATGATCTTGTGGGTTAAGTTCTAAAAGTTTATCACAACATTCTAAAGCTTCTTCATATTTACCGAGACCTTTTAAAGCATCACTTTTTTTACTCCAGATAGCAGTGTCATTTCCATCAAGCTCCAGAGCTTTATTATAGCAAAGAATAGCTTCATTATAATTTCCTTCATAAATTAAGGCATCTCCCTTATTCTGCCAGAGAACAGGATCTTTTGGATTGAGCTTCAGGGCTCTATCATAATACTGTATGGCTTCTCTGGCTTTGCCCTGAGTGTATAGAAGAACTCCTTTATTATTCCAGGCAATATAATATTCAGGATTTATTTCCAGTGCTTTATTGTAACAGTACTCAGCTTCTTTAAATTTCTTTTGATGCCTTAAGGCTTCTCCTTTATTAGCCAAGATAAACCCATTCTGTCTGTCTATCTTTAAGGCTTTATCATAATACTCTATGGCTTTTTCATATTTTCCCTGATTGTATAATATCATACCTTTAGAGGATAAAGCATTTACATCATCAGGATTAAGAGATAGTATTTTATCCAGATATTTGATAGCTTTTTCATAGCTCCCCTGGTTAAAGAGGATGAGTGATCTGTCATTTAAGGCAGTTAGATCCTCAGAAAAAAGTAATTCTTCCTCTTCCGAGGAGGTTTTGTTCCAGCAAAGTTCAATAATCTTCTTTAATTCCTTATCCAGTTTTTCTTTTTGTCTTTTTGAAATGAGATTATCCAGATTTTTTCTTGTTTCTTCTTCTATATTCTTTGCTTTACAGATACATAAATTCCATTCTTCTATTTTTTGATTTAAGATGTTTCTCTGTTTTTCATTTATATCTCCTTCATTTTCAAGTATTAACTCTATCATTAATCTGTATAGATGTATGTGTTCAGGATTGGATTTTATGTTATTAGAAGAGTCATTCATAAGAGATATCTCCTTAAATTAAGCTTTCAACTTTCAGCTATCAGTGCCTTTCCTTCTATAATTATTTTATCAGAAGATAGGATTATTTTCAATTGATCTTACAATTATTCTAAAACCTTTATAACTGACTGCTGAAAGCTGATTGCTTAATAATTATTGACATTATTTTATTTATTTTATATAATACATTATTATAGATTAAATACTTTATAAATATAAAATAATATTTTGTAATAAAATAAATACAAGTTTTATATATATGGAGGTGTTTTTTATTGAAAAAAAGCAAAGTGATTTTTCCAGTCATATTTCTTTTACTTCTGGTTGTAATAATATGGAAATTTTCTAACTTTAGAGTAAATGTTAAGGAGGTACATATAACTTATCCACCTTATTTAGATAGACTTGATGTATTCAGTGTATGGTGTGCCGGTATTATAATACCTTTTGAAGAAAGAGAAGTTTATTCGGAAATTACCGGTGTTGTAGATAATATATTGATAAAAGAAGGTGATAAAGTAAAGAAAGGTCAGATACTGGCTTTAATAAGAAATCCCGATATTTCAAAAGAGTTAATAGATACTGAAACTCAATTAAATGAAGAAGAAGCAAATTTATCCAAACTTTTAAAGACTCAGGAGATAGAAAAACAAAAGAGCAGAGCTCAGGTAATACAGTCAGAAATATCTGTAGAAGATGCGAAAACTTATCTACAGCAAATGGAAAATGAAGCCAGAATGGCGGAAAAAAAGGATCAGTCTTCTATAGATTCTGCTATAACTGCTTTACAGGAAGCTGAAAATTCTCTTCAAACTCTGAAAGAGGATCTTAATTCTCAGTATGCCTCAGTTGCTTTGAAGGTTAAAGTGGCAGAAATGTCACAGAAACAGGCTGAAAATGATATGAACCGTTTAAAAGAACTCTTTCAGGCAAAGATTGTTTCACAGAAATCTATGGAAGATGCTCTGGATGCTTATGAACGGTCACGCCTGGCCTATGATTTTGCAGTGGAAGAACTGGAAAATTTAAAGGCAAGGAATGAGCAGGATCTGGAAGCGGCCAGATTGAAAGTGGAGGAATGTAAGTCCTTACTTGAAAGTGCCAGGAAACAGGCACTTCTTAATGAAGAGCTTAATAAGGAGAAAATAAAACAGGCTCAAATTAAATTAGAAAAATATAAAGAATCTCTTCAGTTATCAGATTCAGGTAATACAATTTCTTTAGAAATAAATATGGCAAGAGGTAAACTTTCTCTTTTAAGAAAAAAATTTCTTGAAACTCAAAAAAAATCCCTTTCATTACAGATACTGAGTCCTATAGAAGGACAGATAGCCCTTATAGATAAAGAAATAAAGCTCGGTAAACAGGTTTCTCCCGGAACAAGGTTATTTATCGTTTCTGATCTCTCCCATTTTAAAATAAAGGCTTCTATTAATCAGTCAGATATTTCATCTATTAAGAAAGGGCAGGAAGTTAGAATTTACGGCAGTGGTATAGATAGATGGAATGCTATCACAGGAAAGGTTTTCTCTATAGCTCCTATGGGACAGCCCGGTCAGAGAGAGAATGAAAAAAAAGTAAATTTTGAAGTCTTTATTGATTTTGATACAGTCTGGTATTCAATTAGTGATGATACAGTAAGAAAATTAAAAAAACATATTCCAGAAAATAAAATTCCAGAAAATAAACTGGACTTACTTACAGGATGGATGGAAATTACTGATTTAACTCTGAAGAGAGTGAAAAATAAAATTCCTCCAGATAAATTTGAGGCTATAAAATCTCTTAAAAACAGGAAGTTTTTGAATTCTAAAGATGAATTGGCTAAAACTTTCAAGGAATTGAATCTCAGTAGTGAGGAAATTTCTATAGTTAGCTATGAGAGTATATGTTATAAACCTATATTATACAGCAAATGTTCTGAAAGTGAATTAATAAAAAAACTAGAAGATCAAAATTTTAAAAAAGATGAAATACAGGTAATTTTAAAGTTTGCTTTTCATTCTGTAGATCTCAGGGCCGGTATGTCTATGGATCTTGAATTTGTTACTGATTTTAAAGAGAATGTTCAGGTAGTTCCCCCCAGATCAATTATTCGAGAAGGTGATAAAACCTATGTTTTTCTTTATGAGAAGGGAAAAGCTAAAAAGACAGAAGTAGAGACAGGTCTATCTAATATGTTTTATATTGAGATATGTGGCGGTCTTTCCAATAATAGTGAAATTATCTGGGACTGGCAGGGTAATCTCTCTGATGGAGATTCGGTAAAACAAAGGAAGATAGGTTATTAAATGAATTTTTTACTCAGATATTTAAACCTGGCCATAGATGGATTTATTGCAAATAAACTCAGATCCTTTCTGAGTGTCCTCAGTTTATCTCTCGGTGTAACATCTATTATAATAGTTATGGCCCTGAGTCAGGGAGCAGAAGAAGCACTGAGAAACTTTAATCACATGAAAAAAGGATGGTTTATAATACAACCTGATTTGATTATGTTTCCTGAGGCTCTACTGGAATATAAAACCTGTAAGACTATAAAGGATAACTGCCTTCGTTCAGTTAAGATCAGCCCTTTTAAAGAAGTATATATGGAATGTTATGATTTATGGATAAGAAGGTATGAAAAAATTACAGGTATCTCAGAATATGTGGAATTATATCAGCCTCTTCTGAAAGGAAGATTTATTAATTATGAAGATATTGCCTCAGGTAACTCTGTATGTGTAATGGTTAATTCAGTTCTGGAATCAAATCCTCTTGATACATATTTTATGTTTTATTTTAGAGAACCTCTGGATAAAAGAATGAAGATTAAAAATTCTTCTGTCCAGCTTATAGGGATTCTGGATGTAGATCCCTATGGCCAGGGTTTTGGTATAGATAATATAATTATGCCCATTACAACAGTAATTTCTATGACAGGTGATAAAACTGTTAATAAAATCGAGGTTAAAATGTCTTCTTCCTCTGAAGAAGAAGCCATAGAAGAGCTTAGAGAAGCTTTGAAGATTGATTATCAGTATAAGTATCACTGGTTTAAAATAGAACCTGCTATGAAAGAGTTCAAAAGTAAAGAGGAAGCAGTTCGATTTTCAGGTATGGTTTTATTTTCTATTGCACTTATTACTCTTTCTGTGTCCGGTACAGGTATAATAAATATTCTCATGGTTTCTGTTTATGAAAGGGTTCTTGAAATTGGTATAAGAAGATCTCTCGGGGCAAGTAAAAAAGAGATTCTTATACAGTTTCTCATTGAAGCATGTCTTATTTGTTTTGCAGGTGGTCTTTTAGGTATTTTAATCTCCTGGCTTTCTATGGGATCTCTTATAAAAGTAATTAATGATTACGGTCTTTATAATATAAGACTTTCAGACAATGTGAACTGGCCTTTTCTTATACCTTTTTCACTTATTTTTTCTTCTTTTCTTGGTATTATCTTCGGTGTATATCCTGCCAGTCTTGCTGCAAAACTTGATATTGTGGAATGTCTCAGATATGCAGAAGGAGATTATTAATGAATTCTGTTGAAAGATGGATAGAGACTTTGCCTTTTCCTTTAAAATGGCTCATCTTTATAATGAAGAATATAGATAACTTTCTCAGTAAGCATGGGTCCTTTCAGAGTTTTTTATTATTTTTCCTTTATAATTATGATTATATCCTCGTAATAATTTTCGCACTGATTATAATGGTTATCTGGTATGATATGAAATACCGGGGAACTCTTAAGGTTTATGATTATATTTTTCAGGCTCTGGAAGGTATCAGAGAAAATAAGATTAGAGCCTTTTTTTCCATCTTTGGTCTCAGTATAGGTATTGCATCTGTTATAGGTATACTTGGAATCGGACAGACCTCCAGGGGAATTACTTATTATGAGAGAGAGAATAATCAGGATGTTTCATATGTATTCTCTTTATTATCTCCCCGGGAAATAAGTAAACGTGGTGGAAGTAGAGAAGAAATAGAAAAGGTACATTTTCATTCTCTTATTAAGCTGGATAATCAGGATATAATCAATATAAGAGAAAAATGTAATTACATAAAGAAAGTAAATTGTTATATTGATCTGGAAAGAGAAAAAATAGAATTTAATAATAAGATTTCAGAAGCCTATTTTTCAGGATTCTTTGAAATACCAGATAGTAATAATTTTTTAATTGCAGGGCGTTTCTTTACATTGGATGAAATAGAGAACTCCAGAAAAGTATGTTTAATAACAGAAGATTTGAAAGAGGAACTTTTTGGTAATATAGATCCTGTAGATAAATATATAAAAATGAGGGATACACTTTTTTCTGTAAAAGGTGTTATAAATAAATTACACGATAAATGGCGTGTTTACATACCATATTCACTGCTAAAGGATGAAATATCAGAAAAAGGTTTTGATTTTATTACTATTCAGACCACTACAGGATGTGATCCTTCCTCTGTGATGAAAGAGATTAGTGATATTATACGAAAAAGACATAATTTAAAATTTTTTGCCCTTGAAATGAGTGAAAATTTGGATGTAAGGAAGTCCTTTCAGGAAAAACTTCAGGAAAAGGTTTCTCTAACACCCATACAGGCTATAATGGGTGTTATAGCTTCCATATCCCTTATAATAGGAGGACTTGGTATAATGAATATAATGCTTGTTTCCGTGACACAGAGGACAAGAGAAATCGGTGTGAGACGTGCTATGGGGGCAAGCAAATCCGATATATTATCACAGTTTTTACTGGAATCTATATTTTTAAGTATTATAGGAGGATTTATAGGACTTATTCTTGGTATCCTCGGAACAATAGGAATAGTAAATATTTTAAATAAATTTGGCTACCCTGTTATTTTCATGCTCAATTATTTTAGTATAAGAAATAATTTACTCCTTGCCATGTTATTTTCTATGGCAGTAGGTGTACTTTTTGGCGAATACCCTGCCAGAAAGGCCTCTCAGATGGACCCCATAGATTGTTTGAGACATTCGTGAGACGTGTAGGGGCGAACCCCTGTATTCGCCCCACTGTCAAACCATCTCCTTTTTACTATTGCAAGATATACCATTATCATATCGGTATTGAGACCTTTTTTCTCACCTGTGTCTTCAGTCATTGTAAACACTTCCTTATCATATTAGTAATTCCCTTGCGATTTTTATATAATTTTCCAGACCCTCAAAGTTTTCTTTCTGGTTTATTAATTTCTCGAAATTTTCCAGAGCTTCCTTAAATTTACCTGCTTCAAAATAAAATAATCCCAGGCTGAAGATAGCTCTGTTATTCCATGGCGCACTTCTTAAGGCTCTTTTCATAGAGATTATGGCATAGTCTATAAAACCAAGTTCATAAAAACGAAAACTTAATAGATTATAAGCCTGAAACTGTGTTGGGTCAAGAGTTAAACTTTTCAAGAGGCAGTTTATTGCTTCATTTTTCATATTTAGAGAGGAATAACTTTTCCCGAGGTGATAGTAGAGAGATGCATAGCCAGGAGTTTTATTAATAGCTTCCATATACTCCGGTATGGAGTTTCTTATTTTTTCTGCTTCCCTCAGAGGATGGGCCAAGGTCTGGAAATATTCTTCCTGTTCCTTTCCATGCAGGTTATAGATATATTCTTTTACCAGTTCACAGAATTCTTTATGATATGGAATTTTATCTATAGAATTTTTATCATATACTGTATGGCTTTCTCTGTAGACACAGGCCGAGTAAAAGTTATAATAATTTTCTAAAAAATGGCCGAAAATTCTGCAGAATCTTGGTCTTAACTCATAGATAAGACATTTTCTTTTTTCTATATCACAGTAAGGACAGATGGTTTTATTGTTATATTCCTGCCAGGAAATAGTCTGAGTAGAATCATAATAGTTTATGTAATCTATTTCCAGAGGTGTAACATTTAAATCTGATATATCCAGACAGCATTCTACACAGAATCGGCAATGTTTTGCTTCCAATTCACAGTCTATTTTATTATATATTTTCCTGAGTCTTTTAAAGATTTTTTCTTTCATATATATGAAATTCAATGAATTTAAAAGAAAATCTTTCTGAAGATATGGATAATCGGTGATCCATGAGAGGTTGGGGTTTTATAGTGTAGGGGCGAACCCCTGTGTTCGCCCCTCTGTCGAATCATCTCCCCCTTACGCATTACGCATTACGTGTTTCCTTTGGAGTAATCAGATCCATCAGATCCGGCGGTTTTGTATCGGGCTTTTGTTTTACTATTTCTTTATCAAATAAGGGAGGTGGAACAAATATCCACTTCTCTTTTTTCCCTGTCATAATTTGTCCTTCTATCATCATTTCATCCCAGAGGGTATCTTTTGCCCATTCTGTTTTTGTATAACCATATTTCTGAGGTTTTGGTTTATCTGTAGGAATATACACTGACAGACCATTGGAATCCTTATAAAATTCTGAATGCTGTTCTGCTATAATGGCAGTCTGTGTGGCTTTAAGGAGAGCAACTGCTTTTTCCTTTAGCCCTGGGCTTTGAATATCAGGACTTTTAATCACTTTTTCTGCAAAATCTATTACATCCCTGTACTGACCGTAGGGTTCAATAAAGGGAATAGTTTTACTGTAGGATTCACTTTGACTGGCTATTTTTCGTATATCATCTATATTACCATTATTGCTTGTAAGTTCTTTTGTATTTTTTATGACTTCACCTGCAAAATCTGAGGCAGCTTTTGCAATAGTATCCATTTTACTCAGATCTATTGCTGATAGAGTTGGTAATTGATCCTGAATTTTAGTACTTTCATTGATTATCTTTTTTGCTACCATTTCAGGAGTAATATTTACCTGCCTTCTTACCATAGAATCTATTGATTTCAAAAGTTTTCCATTTTCACCGAAGATACTTGAATAAGGCCATCCACCATTTCCTTCTGCTTCCTCAGAACCTATCATAATTCCAGCGTGATCTTTTATTTCATAGGCAACTTCTGTCTGACCCATAAGACAGCAGTCAAAACCTACAATATCAAATTTATCCTTTCCAAGGGCTTTTTTAGCTTCATCCAGAGCTCTGGCCAGATCGGGAAGAGACATAACAGATTTTTCGCTGTCGTCATTTGCTACTCCTGCAAAGCCTCCTCCGTGATTACTTACAATTAGGAGGGTATGTTTTGCAGGATATTCCTTATGGGCCCATATGATAAACTCTTTGAGTTCATCAGGATTTGCTGTGTTTATATCTCCTAAATCCATTTTTACAGGTGATATAATGTCGTCTGGATTATCACTTTTTGTTACATAAAATCTTCTCGCACCATCCCAGGGACTTATCCCTCTGTGCTGTCTTGAACCACGGTCAAATTGAACCAGAATATTTATAGATTTACTTGATCCGTATCTTTCCAGATCCACCATGTTTTTAGCCATACTTTCTTCCAGTGTATTGTCTCCTGCCATATAAATCACTATATTCCATTCTTTAGGACTATCAGTTTTAAAAGAAGTATTTTCTGTCTGAGTAAAAGGTGCAGGTTTATTTTCAACCTCAATTGCCTCCTTTGAATATGTTTGTAGAGATTTAAGATTTACTTCTTTTAAATTCAATGATCCTTCAGACATTATCACTTTATCCTGAACTTCTTCTTTTACTTTCTTCTTTTTTATAGTTGTTTTATGATTTATATGGTTTTTATGTGTTAAAGGATTTATATTTGTCATTAATTTTTTCCTTTCACTGAAGATTGCTATGGTACGTCAGATTTATTATAACTTAAATACAGAGAAAAAGTAACCTCTAATTGTAAACTTTTTGTAAACTTTTTATACACTTTCAGATTATAGCTTATCTTATTTTTGAATTAAGTCTGTGTACTCTATCAAGGAGATCTTTTCTTTCTTGAAAACCGAACCACTTGCCCCGGTAATAATGGTAAGTTCCATTATGATAGAGGGGATCTTCTAAGTTATAGAGATATTCTTTTTTTATTCTTTCAAAATCTTCTGTCCCCGGTACAGGG
>Ga0302240_1002602_pt1 | contig 11720 bp, 8 predicted proteins | sample AAG_UR_His_MG_FD_193538 | JGI IMG/M metagenome (GOLD analysis project Ga0302240, IMG submission 193538) | Enriched activated sludge microbial communities from anaerobic digester in WTTP, New Holstein, Wisconsin, United States - AAG_UR_His | ecosystem: Engineered > Bioreactor > Anaerobic >... | reverse complement strand
GGAGAGGATGAAGAAGCGCGGGGCCCCTTCCCCCCTCGCCCCCGCGCAGGACTGCGGCTGCTCCTCGGCGACGCTGCACATGTTCGCCCCTTCCGCAAAGAAGGCGGCGCCGATGGAAGCGGCCGGGCCCTCCGAGTCGGCCCTGTCCCACTGGCCGATCCAGATCCGGCTGATCCCGCCCACGGCCCCGTTCCTGAAGGACGGCGATCTGCTCGTGACGGCCGACTGCGTTCCCGGGGCCTGCGCCGGCTTCCACAGCGACTTCCTGGAGGGGCGCGTGCTCATGCTGGGCTGTCCGAAGTTTGACGACCGGGAGCTCTACCTCCAGCGCTTCACCGACATCTTCCGGGCCAATGACATCAAGAGCGTCAAGGTCCTCCGCATGGAGGTCCCCTGCTGCTCCTCCCTGCTGCCCATCGTGACGGAGGCGGCGCGCCGCTCGGGCAGGGACGTCCCCGTGGAGGAGGTCGTCATCACCCGCCGGGGAACGGTCGCACCGTAGCAGCCCCTCGTCGTCCGCAACGAAGAAGCGCCCGGCGGAACCCGCCGGGCGCTTCGCTTTTCGTCCTTCACCGCCCGGAGGCGGGGAGCTACCCTGACGGGCCTATTTCTCGAACCACCACCGTGCAAGTTCCTTCGATTCGAGTTTTTTCTGCACCTCCGTCGCCGCACCCCTGATCGCCCTGGCGTTCCGCAGCAGATGCTTCAGCTTGTCCGCGATGTAAAACAATTGGGCAATGATGACGATCAGGGCCATCAGCATGACAAACTGGATTTCATTGCCGTCCATACCTCCTCCTTCCCTTTCGCCCTCAAATCCCCGGACAGCCTCGTCCCGGCACTCCGCGCCACGGCAGGGCGGTCTCCCCGGGATGCCCGTCAGGCCTGCGGGTTCGCGATCGGCTGCCAGCCCTGGGCGAGCAGGGCCTGGTAGTTCGGGTCGTTCATAAAGCTCGCGTACTGCGCGCTCATGGTCATCGTGTCGGAGATGTTGTAGGCGACCATGGCGTTGACGATGTTGAGGATGTCCGCCCGTGAGATGAAGAAGCCGTCGGAGGTCTCCACGCGCTCGATCCCGGGGCTTGCGTCGGTGAAGCCGCCCGCCGGGGTCGAGCCGGACCGGTACGACTCGAGAAGGTTATACCGGCACAGGATCGAATCGCTTGCGCTCGTCAGGACCAGGAGGTCTCCGTTCCTGCGGCTGAAGACGACCTCACCTCTCGCGATCCCGTCGAGCCGCACCGTGTCCGTCGAGCCCGCCGTTTCGTTGAGGTCCAGCAGGGTGTCCCTGCCGTGGCCCCTGGCGAAGAGGTACAGATCGCTCCCCGACTCGCCGTAGAGGTAATCGTTGTCCGTCCCGCCGATCAGCGTGTCGTTGCCCCGACCGCCCCTCAGGGTGTCGCTCCCGGCGCCGCCGTCGAGGATGTCGTCCATCTCCCTGCCGGTCAGGGTGTCCATGCCGCCCAGGCCGTACAGGGTGTTCGCCATGCCGGACACGCCCGTCAGCATGTCCATGTACTCCGTCCCGATCATCTTGACGGGCCGGGCCTTGATCTCGGCAAGCGACCACTCCGTACCGTCGGCGAACTTCATGGAGCCTATCTTGCAGGCGTCGTTCGTGAACCACTGGCTGAAGGTGATCTGCTCGGACGTCCCGCCGATCCGCAGCACCATGGCCGTGCCGGCCCCTCTGGTGAATTCCAGGTCGGCCGGCGCGATGCCTGCGCCGAACACGAGGGTGTCCTCGTTGCCCGCAAGGATCGTGTCGGAACCGTCGCCCCGGCTGTAGAAACAGGTGTCGGCCCCCGCCCCCCCGTCGATCGTGTCATTGCCGGGCCCGCCCAGGAGGATGTCGTTGCCGGCCCCGCCGTAGAGCCTGTCGTTGCCGGCGCCGCCGTCCAGGAAGTCGTTTCCGGCCATGCCGTACAGGACATCGTTGCCGGCCCCGCCGTCCAGGGTGTCATTCAGATCCTGACCGTTGAGCGTGTCGTTGCCGCCGAAACCAGAAATCAGGTTGGCGCTTCCCGCAAGGCCCGTGAGCGTGTCCGCGCCTTCCGTTCCGTTGACGACGACGGGCTTGCCCTTGATGTCGGCAAGCGTCCATACCGTCCCGTCGGCAAACCGGACGGCGCCGATCTTGTGCGCGTCGCCCGTTGCCCACTGGCCGAAGGTGATCCGGTCGGACGTGCCCCGGATCTTCAGGACCATGGCCGTGTCGTCGCCCCCGGTGAACTCGATCATGTCGGGCGTGATGCCCGCGCCGAACTCGAGGGTGTCCTCGCTGGCCGCGCTGGCAGCGCTCACCGTGTCCGCCCCGTCGCCCAGGCCAAACCGGATCGCGTCGGCCCCGGCCCCGCCGTCGAGGGTGTCGTTTCCCGGCCCCCCGACGAGGACGTCGTTGCCGGTCCCGCCGTTGAGGGTGTCGTCGCCCGCGCCGCCAAGCAGGGTGTCGTTGCCGGCCCCGCCGTTGAGCACGTCATTGCCCGCGCCGCCGTCGAGCGTATCGTCGAGGGCCTGGCCGGTCAGCCTGTCGTTGCCGCCGAGGCCGGAAATCACGTTGCCGTATCCCGCAACGCCCGTCAGGGTGTCCGCGGCTTCGGTGCCGCTGACCTCGATCGGCCGGGCCTTGATGTCTGCAAGGCTCCACTCCGTGCCCTCGGCGAACCGGATACGCCCGATCTTGGCCGTGTCGCCGGCAAACCACTGGCCGAAGGTGACCTGGTCGGCGGTGCCACGGATCTTCAACACCATCGCCTGGCCGCTGCCCTTCGTGAACGCCACGTCCGCCGGCGCGATGCCCGCGCCGAACTCCAGGGTGTCCTCGCTTGCCGGACTGGCCGTGCTCACCGTGTCGGCCCCGTCTCCGCGGCCGAAGCGGTAGGTGTCGGCTCCCGGTCCGCCGTCGAGGGCATCGTTTCCCGGCCCCCCGACGAGGATGTCGTTGCCCGCGGCGCCCGAGAGGGTGTCGTTGCCGGCGCCGCCGTAGAGAATGTCGTTACCGGCATTGCCGTAGAGCCTGTCGCTTCCGGCCCCGCCGTCGAGGATGTCGTCCAGCTCCCTGCCGTTGAGCGTGTCGTTGCCGCCCAGGCCGTAGAGGTAGTTCCTTCTCCCCGCGATGCCGTTGAGCGTGTCCGCCCCCTCCGTGCCGTAGACGCTGGAAAGGCGGCGGTGGATGTCGTCCGCCGTCCACACGGTGCCGTCGGCGAAACGGATGGCGTCGATCTTGAAGACATCGCTCATGAACCAATCGTGGAAGTAGATCTGGTCGCCCGCGTCCCCGGTCCGCACGGCCAGGCCGAATCCGTCGCGGGCGAGCTGGACGGAATCCGGAGAGATCCCGGGACCGAGTTCGAGGATGTCCCCGTTGCCGGCCGACACGGAGTCGGACCCGTCGCCTCGCGAAAACCGGTAGGTGTCGATTCCCGGACCGCCGGACAGATAATCGTTCCCGGGACCGCCGATCAGGATATTGTTTCCTTCAAAGCCGTAAAGGGAATCGTCCCCCGGGCCGCCGTCCATGTAGTCATCGAGGTCCGAGCCGTACAGCATGTCGGACCCTGCGTAGGCATACATCACGTTGCGGCGCCCCTCGTAGCCGGAGAGAAATTCCGGGTTGTCCGTCCCGTAGAGGGTGATCGCCATGCGGTCGATGTCGGCCGCCGTCAGGACGTCCCCGTCTGCAAACCTGACCTGGCCGATCCGGTAATAGGATTCCTGCGTGTACGGGTTGACGTGGAACCAGAAGCGGAGCCGGAGTGATTCCCCGGTATCCGTAATGCGGAGAAGGAGGTCGTCGTTTCGATCCCGCCCCTCCCCGACGATCTCGATGGAATTCCTCGTGATCCCCGGGCCGAATTCGATCGTATCCATGACATCCTGGCGGAGGGTGTCGTTCCCGTCGCCGAGTGCGTACCGGTAGACGTCGTTGCCTCCGTCGCCCCAGAGGGTGTCGTCCCCGGGGCCGCCGATGAGGATATCGTCGCCCCACGCGCCGCACAGCGTGTCGTTCCCGGGGCCGCCGTCGAGAACATCGTCCAGATTCTGCCCGTTAAAAGAGTCGTCGCCGCCGAGGCCGTGGATGATATTCCTGATCCCGTAGTAGCCGCTGTAGCTGTCGTCGCCCTCGGTGAGACGGACCTCGATGCCCGCGGCGACGATTTCCGACGCGGTGAGCACCTGGCCGTCGGCAAAGACGATCCGATCGATGCGGTTTCTGTCATCCAGAAGCCAGTCCTTGAGAGTCACCGTTTCGCCGGTGTCCCTGAGCCGAAGCAGAAGATCGTAGCGATCGGTTCCTGACCCGGGGAGGATGTCGACGGACTCTCTCGTGATTCCCGCGCCCATCAACAGCGTGTCGACATCCGCCGATACGTCAACCATGCCGTCACGGCGCTCGTCATAATCCCGGATGGTATCGTTGCCGGACCCCCGTTGATAGAGATACGTATCGCTGCCCGGGCCGCCCTGCAGGAGGTCGTCGCCGGGCCCGCCGTCGAGGTAGTCATCGCCTGCCTCGCCGAAGAGCTGGTCGTTTCCGCCTCCGCCGAAAAGCGTGTCGGCGCCGACGCCCGCGTAGAGGACGTCGTTGCCCTCGCCGCCGTCCAGGAGGTCGTTGCCGTCTTCGCCCAGCAGCCGATCGTCGCCGTCCCCTCCGTAGAGCCGGTCACTGCCCGCGCCGCCGTAGAGCTGGTCGTTGCCCGCGCCCCCGTCGAGGTAGTCGTTGCCGGCCGCCCCTGCGATGCCGTCGCCCCACAGCGTGTCGTTCCCGTCGCCTCCGTAGAGTTCGTCGTTGCCGCCGTAGCCGACAAGGGTGTCGTTTCCTTCCCCCCCGTCCATGTAGTCGTCGCCCTGATCGGCCGGCGCGGTATCCGCAGAATCGCCGTGCAGCGCGTCGTTGCCCTCGCCCCCGAACAGGACATCGGCCCCGCCGGCGCCGGCCAGCGTGTCGTCCCCGCTGCCGCCGTCCAGGTAATCGTCCCCCGAGCCGCCATCGAGTCGGTCCGCGCCGGCGCCGCCGAATATCGTGTCGTTGTCGGCGCCGCCGTAGAGGGTGTCGTCACCCGCCTCCCCGTCGAGGTAGTCGTCCCCATCATCCCCGTAAATCGTGTCGTCGCCGTCGCCGCCGAAGAGGTCGTCCGAGCCGCCCTGCCCCCAGATCCGGTCGTTGCCCGCCCCGCCGTCGATGTAGTCGTTGCCCTGGTCGGCAACGGCCACCCACGCCGCATCCCCCTCCAGGTAGTCATCGCCCCCGTCACCGGAGATGAAGTCGTCGCCGGCCTCCCCTAGGATCGTGTCGTTGCCTTCTCCGCCGTAGACTTCGTCGTTGCCGCCCCCGGCGTAGACGAAGTCGTCTCCCGTGCCGGCATAGATGGCATCGTCGCCCGGAGCTGCGCCCGTCTCGAGGGTAAGGCCGTTGAGGCTAACGCTTACCCTCGGGGTGATGGTGAAGGACCAGTCGCGGGTGGCATATCCGTAGTCGGCATCGCCGAAGATGGCGTCGTTTCCGCCGCCGCCCACAATCAGGTCGTGGCCGTCATACCCCATGAGCACATCGCCGCGGTTGGAGCCGTAAACGAAGTCGTTCCCGGAGCCGCCAGAAATAAGGTCACCCTTCCCCGGCTCGTTCGTGGCGATTTCGCCGGCCGCAAGGAGGTCGGACATCTCGCCGTAATTTTCGCCGAAGAGCAGGTCATCGCCGGGCCCTCCCGCAAGCAGGTCCGCGCCCGGACCGCCCTCGAGTACATCGTTGCTTGCAGCAGCCCGGTAGGCGTTCAGGATGTCGCTGCCCTCGCCGCCCACGAGCCAGTCATTGCCGCCCTGCCAGGCGTAGATGTTGTCGTCTCCGGCGAGGCCGTCAATAAAATCATCGCCGGTGGAATCCATGGATACGTTGTCAGAACCGGGGGTACCGAGAATCGTCAGGCCCCTGCTGGGAAGGGATGGGATGTCTATCAGGCGAATGCCGAATCTATCGGCTTCGAAATCTTCAAAGGTGATTGTTCCACCGCCGGGAAGGTCTAACCGCCATGACGACGCATGGCTGATCTGTAATTGGCCGTCATTCGTTTTCCAGACTTCTGCTGCATTTCCTGATCGGTAGAAATCGCCTATGATGCGACTCTTCCCATTGCTCTTGTATATGATCGTGTTGTTTCCTTCCGCATCCCTGATCGTGTCATTGCCATCGAGGGCATGGAAATAATAGATATCGTCCCCGGGTCCGCCATAAAGGTGATCGTCGCCCTTTCCGCCGATCAACGTATCATTCCCGGGTCTGACAGGCACATTGCCTGTCTTGACTTTTTCCTGATCGGTGAGCGTTGCGTGCAAATCGCCATACAGCCAGTCGTCACCATCGCTACCCTTGAGTAAGTCGGCGCCATAGCCTCCGACAAGGGTAACCGGATTGATGCGGTTCCCCGAATAATGCCCGCTGTCGTAATCGCCAAATAAATATTCGTCTCTTGAACTACCGATAACAGTGACGGGCACGCGAGAATCTATGTATAAAGGAGAGGTCCCGATCTGATTGGCCACTGCATCAATGCTGTGGCTCGTGCCTTTTATAAATACTTCTGGACCTATGTCCTTTCCAATGTTAGCGGCAAAGACTATGCCGTCTCTTCCTGAAATGTTGTATACATTGTTTGCATCTACTGCCTGCCGCTGAGCAAAGAACGTCTCATACTTTTCCCATACCGCTGCGTCCCATTCGCAATAACGCCATTGCCCAAAGCCCGAATTAATATCTACATGCCAGTACCTGACAAGCACCGTGCCAGGAATATTGGACTCTACCTTTTCATAGGCATTCATCAAACTCGCAGCGCCAGGGGCGTTGTACGTGTAAGTCTGCTGCACGTCCGAAGCATACGCTGCCTTAGCCATTTGAGACAGGCAACCGCCGAGGGAGTGACCTGCGACATCGAATTGAGTTAATTTTATTGCAGCATCGGATTTCAGCTGTTCAATGAATTGGATCATACTGCAAAATTGATCTGGGACGCATCGGTCCAACCAAATATTTATGCCAGCATGCAGGTCTCGCCAGTCGAAATTTTCTAATCTTAATTCACTACCTCTGTTGACCAATATCCTGGTCACTGCGTTCGTATTCTCATCCGTATATTCGAAGAGTGTTCCTGAATAACCGGTGCCGGTGTTAGGCATATATTCTAGAACGACGTAACCTCTACCGGAAATTTTTCTCCAAATGTTCGCATATCCTTCATCCGGCTGCCATTCATTACCAACCTTGCTCCACTTAGCATACGCGAGATGAGAAAGGATGGCATAATCCCTTGCCCGGTCAATCAAAAAACTCTCATTAACGGAAATCTCGGCCATGCCTTTGCTCCTTTAATGTCTTGGCTTCAATACCTTGAATTCGAAGTCCAAGTATTCACCTTCTGTTCCTGGGCATTGCTGACCAATCCCCACCCCGTCAGCCCAGTCCAGCCAGCTAAAAAAAGGCACAATAATCCCAATAGGGGATCTGAGCGCTACACGGTTGTATTCGGCCATCAACTTGCCTGAGCTAATCTCGATAATTTTTTTGAAGTTTATCTGCGCAGGTCCTAGTTTGATCGTTTCGACCTTTACCATATACCTGCTTGTGACTTCACTCACGACTGAACAGCTAGTTCGTTGATAATGAGGTAGCCTGCTATCTACCGGCAGAGGGACACATTTATAAAGCGTCGGTGGAATGCGTACTCTCGTCTGAGATGTCAGAAAGGCATCATCATATTTTTCTACGACACTGGCCTCCGCAAAAGAAAAACCTCTTTTAATCGCTTTATGAAGAGTTCCTACATTGGTTAGTTCTTCTTCCGTTATATCCCTGTCCCTGCGATCAGACATATAAACGTAATCATTTACGCCTTCGTAATATATGCTTTCTGATATCGCTGTTTCATGCAGCGCAACCTTGGGGATGAACAGGCAGGCTGGATAGTAGATCATGTAGCCCAACAAGGCATCCCATGTCGGAAGGAGGATGACGAATGCGACAGCCAGCCACCGATACAGTTTCTTCGGCGTAATCCACCGCACTAACAGGACAAAGCCGACAGCCAGCAATACATAGAGAATCATAACAAGGAGAACAACCACGCTCATATATGCGCACCTTACTTAAGACACTTCTCTGGGGTCATGAATTATCAGTAAGCACATCCTCAGGGGTCCTCAGGGGTCAGGTCTTGTATCTCAACATTCTCTCTTCCTCTTGCCCCGTGATCCTGCTGATCGATGCGTAGAACTTGAGGAGAGTCATCCTTGCCCTCTTTCATGCCAATACTGATAATTCAAGACCTGACCCCCACTACCTCCCTAGCTCAGCTATTTCTTGGCAGCCTTCAAGACTTCATACTGAAAGTCTAGGAATTTCGACCTTTCGGGACAGCTCGCTCCTCCGTAGCTTGTCATATTCCACTTAAGGCCCAACCAGTTGAAAAAAGGCACAGGCGCCCAAGTCCATCCTTCATATCCCTCATTTATCATTTCCCTATATTCGGCCATTAACTTCCCATTAGATCTATCATAAATATTTTGTGTATTTACTCTTAGTTGTAGAAATCTGTTTATTTCTGTTCTAACGAGATATCCGCTTAGTATTTTATCGGCGGGGCTACAGCTGATAAGCATGTACTTGGGATTTTGAGAATATATTCCTTGTTGAGAGCACCTATATACTTGTGGGGGAGAAACAGTTCGTTTTTTATTATGTTCACGGATAGCGGTCACCAACACCTCAAAATATTCATAGCCCTTGTGAAAATCTTCATATATTGAAGTGTTTTTTATCTGAGGATTGGGTGCCAATTCCAGAGGGAATGTGAGCCAGATACTATCTCGATATGCTCCTTCATAATAAATACCATCAGTATCTGCCGTATTGTAAATAATCGCTTTGGGAACGAAGGGACAGGCAGAGTAATAAATAAGGGTGCTCAAAACCACATCCCATGTTGGGAACAGAATGACAAATGCTGCTGCCAACCATGTATAGAGTTTGCGAGAAGTGTGCCTCCATACAGCCTTTACAAGACACACGGCGAGCGCTGCATAGATCAGAACATCCAAGCCAAAATAACTGATCAAATCCATGGAAATCCAGTTCCTGTCATCATTATTCCACTGAATCCTCAGCGGTCAGGTCTTGAATTACCAGTTTCCTTCTCCACACTTGATGATCCTGCTTACCGTCGGGTGACGTGACAGACCTCACCCGGATACTCTATGCGCAGGGGGCGGGTCATCCGTGCCCTCTTTTCTGGCAATCCTGATGATTCAAGACCTGACCCCTTCTACTCCCTCATCTATTCAATCGGCTTGCGCGTGATGTAGGCAAGATACGCGAGCGACAGCAGGATGAGCGCGGCCAGGCTCAGCAGTAGAACTGTAGTCGGCACATCCTCAGGGGTCACACATCCTCAGGGGTCAGGTCTTGTATTTCAACATTCTCTCTTCCTCTTGCCCCGTGATCCTGCTGATCCATGCGTAGAACTTGAGGAGAGTCATCCTTGCCCTCTTTCATGCCAATACCGATCATTCAAGATCCACCTTCCGCAACAAAACTGTCGTTCACGCTGACAGCCTTAATCTCCTCCAATGCTGTTATTTCTTCACTCTCAGAACTTCATATTGGAACGTGAGGAATTGCGATTTTTCGGGACAACTGTTGGACTGATTGGCTTGGAACATATCGCCATGCCAGTGCAGCCAGGTAAAAAAGGGATAAAAGGGGGCACCTGCGTAGGGGTATTTTGAGATCGCCCTATATTCGGCCATTAATCGACCCGTTCGACGATCCTGTATCTTCACAAAGCTCATCCCAATGAGATGTAATTTGTAATATTCAGTCTTAACTACATTTTCGCTTTTGATTTCCTCTACTGGAGAGCATTGCGTGTGAGTTATCCATGTATGCCTAGGATCTTGTAGGTCTTCAATACATCGATAGACAATTGGGTGAGGTAAGGTACTTACTTTATCGTCAAGGCCATGCTGCTTTGTGACCAAGAATTCCATGTATTTATAACCCTTCCTGATATCTTCGTTGGTCGTAAGACCAATTCTGCTTACTTCTCGTCCATACCAGCTTCTTCCAACATAAACCGTATTACGCAAATAACCCTCGTAATAAATCCCCTCCGTCTCCGCTCTTTCGTAGACCTCGGCTTTTGAAAAAAATGGGCACGCTGCATAAAAAACGACGGCACTCAGCACTGCATCCCAGGAAGGCAGCAGAACCGCAAAAGCAACTGCTAACCAGCGGAGGAGTCTCCTTGACGAGCGCTTCCACACGAATCTAACAAACAAGACAGCAAGAACCGGATACAGAACCATCGCGAAAATGATTGGCAGATACATCTACATCACCTGGGCAACAACGTGAGTGTCACATGAAGAAGGGCAACGGAACAGCCTTGACCGCCCCTCCTCGGACAAGACGTTCTTCGTGAGGCAGGCATCGCCGCCTGCCGTGTGGAAGGAGGTAAATCCAAAAGGGATTAAAAGGAAACCCGCCCCGAAAATCAAGTGAAAATCCGCCCCTTTCGAAAAATACGACCCCCGTAGTAAGAAACGACCAAAATCCAATCGCCCGGGTATTAGATGCGGCAGCATCGGTTGCACGATTCAGCCCTCCCTGTGGATAACTGCCTTTGGGGTCAGGTCTTGTATTTCAACATTCTCTCTTCCTCTTGCCCCACGATCCTGCTGATCGATGCGTAGTGCATGCCCAGATGCTCCGCGATCTCGTGCAGCTTGTACCCCTGCTCGACATGCGCCGTGTAAATGATCCGGTTACGTACGTTCTTGTCCTTCCGGGTATCTCCCTCGAACAGCTCTTTCAGGCTTTTCCTGTCTGCATATTTCTGCTCCTTCGGGATCTCCTGTAGCTTTCCTTTTCCTCCGGAATACTCTCGCAGTGAATTCTCCACAAACGACGCGTCGCCCAGATAGATTTGCCCCTTGAGACCCGCCCACGGGGATGCCTCGCGATTCATCCCCGCCCGCACAAAGTCCGCAAAGCTTCTCCTGGCCCTGTCTTGTCTGTCGCCGAACCGAGCCAGCAGCCAGTCTGTCGTGAGAAACTCAGGCGCCTTTTCCTTCCCCAAGGTTGCCCGATAGCTGCTCCAAACATATTCCCCTGGGAATTCGGCGATGCCGGCACGCACCGGATTAAGCATCAGGTAGCGGGAAAGTTCCAGGAGATACTCGTCCTTGTCGACCAGGATCGCCTTGTAACGGCCCTGCAAGAGATGCCCCGAGCGTCGGCGTTTCCAGTTGAACTTCTGTGTGTAGATGCCGTTGAGTTGTCTCATTCCCCGGGAAAGGTTACCCTCCGGGGTCTCGATGAGCATGTGGTAGTGATTGGGCAGCAGGCAGTAGGCATGACAGAGCCAGTTGACGCGCTGCACGACGAAGCCCAAGACATCCAGAAATGTCCGGTAATCGTAATCGTCGAGAAATATTTTCGCCCTGGCATTGCCACGGGAAGTGACATGGTACAGGGCACCGGGGTATTCTATGCGAAGGGGGCGTGCCATGGATACTCACCGCATCGGCTTATGTTGAAATACAACGGGCTGTTGCCCAAAGTCATTTTTCAGTCGTAGAGGGCATGGGGTGCGCGACGAGCGCTTTCGATGGTCGGACAAGCGAACAGAGCCCCCATTCGACCGGCGAAGCCTTCGAGCAGCCCCCGAAAG
>Ga0302240_1002595_pt1 | contig 11756 bp, 10 predicted proteins | sample AAG_UR_His_MG_FD_193538 | JGI IMG/M metagenome (GOLD analysis project Ga0302240, IMG submission 193538) | Enriched activated sludge microbial communities from anaerobic digester in WTTP, New Holstein, Wisconsin, United States - AAG_UR_His | ecosystem: Engineered > Bioreactor > Anaerobic >... | reverse complement strand
TGGTGATCTTGAGCCTTTATCTATCTTTATAGTCTTAAAAAATCTTTTAAACTGTCCTTTTACTCTTCTTATTATCATTGACAGGTTATGGATTTTTAATTCCCCTGATAAGCTTATTAAATCGCTCATCAGTTGATTATCTTTATATTTTTCTTTTATGTAATCTACTTTTTCCTTATTTTTCCCTCCTTCAGTGAAGCGTAAAACAGCTCTCATTACCGAATAATCTGTCAGATATTTGAAATCATTTGTAGCTTTTTTTTCTTTATAGAGATTATAGTTGTTTTTTATGAGAATTAACATCATATTTTCAAAATGTCTGTATTTATAAATATAATTTCTTATTCTCTCTTTATCTTCTTTATTTACTAATTTTATTATTGTTGTTCTCTTCTCTCTCATTTTCCCACATCTCTTTGATTAGTTATAAGATATAAGCTACCAGTATTGAATAATAGAACAAAAGCTGACTCTTTTTGGGCAAATTTTCCTACTTAATTATATCATAAGATAAGTTTATAATATAATCAACAAGATAGTAATAACTATTTATAGATTTTTATCGTTTCTCTATACCAGTTCTTTGTCCCTTCACGTCTCCCGTTTCTTGTCTTCCGTCTTACGTCCTTTATGCTGACTTAATATATGTATACTTCATATACACATTTTCCAGATTCGGTTTCCCCTTTGAGTAGGATACTATATTAAAATCCTGATTTATCAGATCCTTTAAAAGCTGTGATGCTTCATTATCACTTCCGTGAAACTCAAAAGACAGATCTTCGTTGTCCCATATGAGATTTTTTACCTGTTTTTGACTGGATAGAAAAGTTCTGGCTTCTTCTTTTTTATCAAGGAGACTTATTCTGTAGAGAACATAATTGATTGTTTCTTTTGTTAACATTTCTTTATCCTGGAATTTAATGAGACATCCTTTTGCTATTATACCTATACGGTTACAGAAATCTTCAATATCTTCCAGTATATGTGAAGAGATTATAATAGTTTTTCCTTTTTTACGAAGATCTTTTATAATATCTCTAAGCTCCACTCTTGCCCTGGGGTCAAGGCCGGCAGCAGGTTCATCTAAAAGAAGTATTTTAGGGTTATGTATAAGTACTCTTGCCAGTAATAAACGCTGTTTCATACCACGGGATAGTTTTTCTATTTCTTTTTCTTTTAATTCGGTAATACCTGCTGTCTCAAGGGCTTCGTCTATTACAAAAGGTCTTAATGACTCATCTATGAAAAAGGCCCTGGCAAAAAAGTCAAGATATTCCTTTACCAGAAGATCATCATAAAGCCCTAAAAAATCAGGCATAAATCCTACAAGCTGTCGAATTTTTCTTAAATTATCATAAGGTGCCGTATAGGTGAGGGGAACATTGTCTATTTTTACATCTCCAGAATCTTTTTTTAGAACTGTAGCAAGAATACGTAATGTTGTAGTCTTACCTGCCCCGTTTGGTCCTATCAGTCCAAAGACATCTCCCGGATAAAGGGAAAATGTTATCCCCTTAACAACAGTCTGAGATTGAAAAGTCTTGGTTAAATCGGTGACATTTATTATTTCCTGACATTCTTCTTCCATAAAATCTATTTACCTTTCTATGTTACTATTTTAACTTATCCGGGAGGATAATGCAAGGTAAAAGTGAAGAGTAAAGGGTTTAATACCGATCACTGATGACCGATCATTGATCACGTCTCACGTCTCTCGTCTCACGTATTATATTGCCCTCTCTGGAAGGATTTTTTAAAATTACAGGGAATATAAAACCTTTATGACAAGTGATTCAATGAGGTTATTATAATGAAGGTACAGTTATCCCGGGGTGATATATTAAAATCTATTATTAATGCCGGTGTTGTTGGAGGAGGTGGTGCCGGATTCCCCACTCATATAAAATATAAGGGCCATGCTGAAATTATTATAGTGAATGGTGCAGAGTGCGAACCTCTTTTAAGAGTGGATCAACAGTTTATGTCACTGAAGACAGAAGAAATTATAGAAGGCCTTAAGATGGCCATGTCTGTTACAGGTGCAACTAAAGGGATTATTGCTCTTAAAGGTAAATACAAAGATGCCATTAAAGCTTTTGAAACTATACTCCCCCGTGAACCTTCTATATCCATGCATATTATGGGTAATTATTATCCTGCAGGAGATGAACAGACCCTTGTCTATGAAGTAACTGGTAAAGTGGTTCCGGAAGGTGGCATACCTCTGGCAGTGGGAGTTATAGTAAGTAATGTGGTGACAGTTTATAATGTATTCAGAGCCTGTAATGGCAAACCGGTAATCCTGAGGCCTTTAACTGTAACAGGTGAAGTGGAAAAACCTCTTACGTTGAATGTTCCTGTAGGTACACTTATAAAGGATGTCCTGGCTTTTGCAGGTGGTGTAAAGATAGAAAATCCTGTAATTATCAGAGGCGGGCCCATGATGGGTTCTATTACTACTGATATGGATCAACCTGTTACCAAAACTGATAGTGGTCTTATAGTTTTACCTTCCACTCATTATCTTGTGAAAAATCGAAGACTTGATATGAAGAGAATATTAAAACATTCAATGATGTGTGAACAGTGTAGTTACTGTACAATGCTGTGTCCGAGATATATGCTGGGTCATAATTTACAACCCCATATGATTATGCGTATAGTTGGCTATGGTTTAGAGAATGCCTCTTTAGAGGATTTGTGTCAGGCTTTTTTATGCTGTCAGTGCGGACTTTGCAGTCTTTTTTCCTGTCCTGTTGATCTTCAACCCAGAGAAGTATATGGAGGTATCTTAAAAGAACTGAAGGAAAAAGGTATTTCCAATCCTCATAAGAGAAAAGATTTAGTCCCCAGACCTTTTATGAAATTACACCGGATTTCAGCATATGGCCTGGTAACAAGGCTGGAAGTGTCTGAATATGATGTTAAGGCACCCTGGAATGATATGGAATTTACTCCTTCAAGGGTTGTAATCCCTCTTTTACAGCATATTGGCTGTCCTTCTATCCCTGTTGTAAAGACAGGAGATACAGTTAAAAGAGGACAGCTTATAGGTGTTATACCGGAAGGAAGTAATGGTGCTTCTATTCATGCATCTATTTCCGGCAGAGTGGTTGAAGTTTCTTCGTCTGTGGTAATTGAAAGGTGAAAAGTGAAGAGAAGTGAAAAGTGAAACGAAGTCTCTGCGAAGCAGACAAAGTGAAAAGTAAGCAGTGAGCAGATATTCAGTCATTACCTCTCACTTCACACCTCTCACTATAATTATTAAAGAAAGGTGGAACATAATATGAAAGAATTAAAAGAAAAAATAACTCAGGCTGTAGATTCAATAAAAATTAAAACTGATCTGGTTCCTCAGATTGGACTTATTCTTGGGTCAGGTCTTGGAGTTCTTGCAGATGAAATAGTAAATAAGGTTTCTATAAAATACAGTGAAATTAAGGGTTTTCCCCTTTCTACTGTAGAAGGTCATGTGGGAGCCTTTGTTATGGGAGAACTTGAAGGGAAGATTGTAATTGCCCAGCAGGGAAGACTCCATTATTATGAAGGATATCCCATGAAGGATATTACTCTTCCTTTAAGGGTAATGAAAGCCCTCGGTATAAAAGTATTGATTGTTACTAATGCAGCAGGAGGTATCAATCCTGAATTTAAAGCGGGAGATTTAATGATCATAACTGACCATATAAATCTTATGGGACATAACCCTCTTATAGGAGTAAATGATTCAACCCTTGGTCCACGTTTTCCTGATATTTCTCAGATTTATGACAGAGGATTACGAGAACTGGCCATAAAAACAGCTGAAAAAATAGGATTGTCCGTCCGCCAGGGTATTTATGTAGCCGTGAGTGGTCCTTCTTATGAGACAAAGGCAGAACTGAAGTTTATGCATATGATTGGTGGAGATTCAGTGGGTATGTCTACTGCACCTGAGGTAATTGTAGCAGGACATTCCTCTATTCCCTGCCTTGGTATATCCTGTATAACAAATTGTATAGATTTTATCTCCAATAAAAAACTCACCCATGAAGAAGTTATAGAAGTGGGAAATGCCACTGTGCCGAAGTTCTCCAGACTGGTGAAAGAAATTATTAAGGAGATGAAGATCTGATGAGAATGGTTGATCTTATAATAAAAAAGAGAGACTCTTACACCCATACAAAAGAAGAAATAGAATTTATAGTTAAGGGTGTTACTGATGAAACAATTCCCGACTATCAGATTACTGCCTGGCTTATGGCAGTATTTTTTAAGGGTATGAGTGATAAAGAGGTTGCCGATTTAACTCTTGCTATGCTGGAATCAGGGGATAAAATGGATTTAAGTTCCATACCAGGAATTAAGGTTGATAAGCACAGTACCGGTGGGGTGGGAGATACTACAACTTTAGTTCTGGCACCTCTTGTTGCTGCTGCAGGTATACCGGTGGCAAAAATTTCTGGCCGCGGACTGGGCCATACAGGTGGAACCCTTGATAAACTCGAGTCCATTCCCGGTGTTACAACAGCACTTTCCATAGAGGATCTTTTGAAGCAGGTAAGAGATATTGGTGTTGCTGTGGCAGGACAGACTGCCAATCTGACACCTGCAGATAAACACCTTTATTCTCTGAGGGATGTGACAGGAACAGTAGACAGTATACCTTTAATACTTGCCAGTGTAATGAGCAAGAAAATAGCTTCCGGAGCAGATTGTCTTGTTCTTGACGTAAAAGTTGGCAGTGGTGCCTTTATGAAGAAACTTGAACATGCCAGAAAACTTGCCCGTTCTATGGTAAACATTGGAACTCTTATGAAAAGGAAAACTGCTGCCCTTATAACAGATATGGATCAACCTCTTGGTATGGCTATAGGAAATGCTCTGGAAGTAATGGAGGCTCTGGAAATCCTCCGTGGCGAGATAAGTAGTAGTCCTTTGAAAGAAGTTTCTCTGACTCTGGGGGCTTATATGTTATTACTTGCCGGTGCCTGTGAGAATATAGATAAAGGTAAGGAAAGACTTCAGAAATTAATTTCCAATGGAATGGGTGCCAGAAAAATGGAACAGTTAATCGAAGCTCAGAAAGGCGACCCGAAGGTAGTTGAAGATCCATATCTTCTTCCTCAGGCTAAATATATATCCTCAGTTCTATCACCTGTTGACGGGTATCTTCAGAGTGTAAATACGGAAGAAGTAGGAAGAGCTGCTATGATCCTTGGAGCAGGGAGAGAAAGGAAAAGTGATAGAATTGATCCTTCTGTTGGCATATGGCTTAAAAAGAGAATTGGTGATAAGATTCAGAAAGGAGATCCCATAGCAGTTATACATTCAAATGATAAGGATAAAACAGAAGACAGTGGAAAATGTCTTTTAGATGCATATAAGATGGGAGATGAAAAACCGGAAGAAATCCCACTTATTATCGATATTATAGGGCAGTAATTATGGAGGAATTTATACTGTCTTCAGAGGATTTAAGAGATGGGAAAATCTGGATAGTTAAACTCCTTTATTTGAGTTCTCTTGTAGAAACACGTCTTGAGGCAAGAAGACTTATTTCTCAGGGAGAGGTTACTGTTGACAGAGAGAGAATGCTTGATGTAAATGCTGAAGTAGTTATTAAAGACGGTACTATTCTTAAAGTAGGGAAGTTTTCTTTCTGTAAGATAAAGATTATATCTTCTCAGATTTAGGGAAACTGAATATATTAAAAAATTATTAAAAAAATAAAATTTTTTGGAATAAAATATCTCTTTGCGCGACTAACAGGACAACAAAGCTAGAGGAGGTAATAAATTATGAGTACAAAAAGGTGCCCCAATTGCGGTGAAACAAGTAATATTGATAGAAATTTAGTATGCCATACCTGTGGCTGTCAGTTGAAATTAGACCAGGAAACAGATAGTTATTCAGTATTACTGGTGCCCTGTTCCGAGTGCAAACAACTCAACAGTTCAGCACTTAATTTCTGCAGTAAATGCGGTTCCCCTTTGAAACGTACTGATCTTGCTCTTCTTCCGCCGGAAAATGAGAGAAAAGGTATTTTTGACGGCATGTATGCCAGGTTTGTAGCTGTTGGCCTTGCTCTTTTAGTGGGAGTGAGTCTTACCTGGGGCTATTATGCTTTTAAAAATCCGGGGGCGGTTTCCGGCGCGCCGAGAATAGATGTTGTTTTCTGTATTGATACTACAGGAAGTATGGGTGATGAAATCGATGTGTTAAAAAAAGAACTCAAAAATATGGTGTCTACCATACAGAATGATACGCCAAAGCCTGTTGTGAGATTTGGTGTTGTTGCTTATAGAGATAGAGGAGATGATTATGTAGTAAAACCTTATGACCTGACAGATAACATACAGTCTATTGTAGCAGTTATTAATTCTCTCTCTGCTCAGGGCGGAGGAGATCATGAAGAAAGTGTAAATGAAGCTCTCTACGTTACAGTAGAGAAAATGAACTGGGATATGACACCCGGTACGAGCAGAATGGTATTTCTTATAGCCGATGCAGGACCCCATATGGATTATCCCAATGATTATAATTATAAGGATATAGTAAAAAGAGCTCGTTCAAAAAATATAATAATCTCTTCCATAGGTTGCAGCGGCCTGGACAGCAGTGCTGACAGTATTTTTCGGGAAATATCTTCGGCTACCAATGGAACTTTTGATTATCTTACTTATCGTCAGGCTTTTGTAGATACTCATGGGAAAACACAGGTTATTCTCTATCAGGGTGATAAAGGTTATGTTGTAAATGAGAAATATGCTGATGATTCAAGATGGAAGGATACTGGTGCTGAAATTTTTGCAAGTGAGTCCAAAGCAGAAGTTATAAAAAATTCGGCTCCTGTAACTGCCGGCAGTTCTCTGGGTATAAGTGAAGGTGCTTCTTATAAAGCTGATAGGAGTCTTGAAAATAATCTGCCTGCAACTATAACCAGACAGGTTCAAAAACAGGTTAAAACACGGTGAGTAAATGATTAAGAAGTAAAAGAATTTTTATTAAAATACAGGGGCAGAACTGTTCTGCCCCTGCAGGTTTTTCTGATAAATATTTACAAAACTCTGTAACAAAACTCTGTAACCTCAACCTGAGGTAATAAAAAATCCCATAAGTGCTCCCAGAAAAGTGGCTATATAGGGATTTTTATAGAGCCCTCAGCCACAGCCGGTTTTTGCAACAATTACACTCAGGCCGAAACCTGTTAGTCCCCCTATTAGTATACCAAGGATTATTTTAATGTTCATAAGATTCACCTTCTTTATTTAGTGAGCAGTAAACAGTGAGCAGAAGAGATACCGTACTGTTTACTTATATTATTCTGATATTTTTATTTATCCTTTTATTCAGATGCAGGTTTTTTAAAAAGGATTCATATCAGAAGATTCGCTCTCTCCTTGTTCTGTCAAATGATAATTATAATCAGCAATCAATGGATATTCTGGTCTGAGGTATTACGGCACATTGAAAAATAAAAGTAAAATCATATAAATTATCCTGTCTATATTATTCCTAATCCTCAAGCCATCCCAGGACTTTTGAATTTCTTCCCGTAAGAAATTTATGCTTATTTTTTTCAATGTCCAGAATCCATATCTCTTTTTTAACGGGATTTGTATAGGCCAGTCTGAAAAATTCGGGAGACCAGAAGGGCGGATAGTTTCTTGAACTGCTGTAGCTATATATGCCTGTATTAAATACCCTTAATTTTCCTTCTTCACTCTCACATAAAATCTTTTTTCCATCAAGACTCCAGAAAGGTTTATAACCTTTACCCAGTAATTTTAAAGTCCCATCTACATAAACCATGTATATATTATTTTCTTTAGAGTTTTGATTTGGTGCCTCAAATACAAGAGCCTCTCCTCCGGGAGACCATTCGGCAGCACGGGGCAGTTCGGATTTTTTGGAAAGAACTTTTGAAATATAAAGAGATCTATGACCTTCACTTTCTATATTTATAATCCATAGATCACCTGTACCGGATTTATTTGCACGGAAAGCGATTCTTTTACCATCAGGTGACCATGAAGGATTGTAAGGGTTTATTTTCTGAAGGTTTTCATCTCCCAGGTTCTTTACCCATTCACCCCTGACTGACATTATATATAATTTATTATTAACTATAAGGGTTACTCGTTGTTTGTCCGGTGACCAGGAGATACTCTGCTTCGGAGTTATCATAAATTCTTTTACTTTTACATAGGTAGTTCCGTTTATGCTGATTATTCCGAGAAATCCCCTGGTATCTTCCATAGTAGCTTTAACAGCACAGATTACTTTATCTCCATCAGGAGAAAAAGAGTTAATACATTCTATTTCCGGGCTTTTTGAAACATTTAATCCTCCTGTTCCATCCCAGTTCATTATGAATAAGTCATTATCTTTTATACCTGCCAGCTTTTTTTTCGATGGCGAAAAAAGAAGTTCTCTGTAGTCAGTTATATCACATATTTTTTCTTCTTTTGTACCATCGGGATTTATAACCCAGAGGTTTCCCTGACTCGTAAAAAGAATACGGCCTTCACTGTTTTTTCCTGACACTTTCATTGAAAGTGAGTTTATGCATATAATTAAAATGATGATAAAGAGATAATAGTTTCTTATTTTCATTTTTTTCACTGCCTTTCTATAAATTATAAGCTATTGTATAGCAGAAATACTGCCAGATTTTTTAGTAAATCAAAAATACAGATACTTTTTTTATTTTTTTGCAGGAATTGAAGATTAACTTATCTTCAAGGAAAGTTATGATATTATGCAAATCTTCCGCCCCTTTTCAGATACTTAAATAGAGTAGCACAGGTCTGGAAAAAATGTTATAATATAATTGAATAGGCACAGGAATTTTCATTATTGTTAAATTATTAGCTTCAGTAAACATAACCTTTTATGTTTAAAGCTATTACCTGTCGGCTTTCCTGAGCTGACAGGTGAGGGCTGATTGCTGAAAACTAATAATAATTGAGGTGTTTTGAATCTGAAGAATCTGCGGATTTTATTTATTTTGCTATCTTTAATGATACTAATTGGTTCTAAGCCTTCCCGGGAAAGTGAATATGTTATTTTTAAGGGTGAAGGGAGCCTTAATGTGAGATCCGGGCCCGGTCTTGATTATAATATTATTGAAGAATTAACTGAATACCGGAAGTTAATGGTTCTTTCTCATGAGAAAGACTGGTATAAAATAGAATTGGCAATTGATAAATCCGGTTGGGTTTATGCTCCTCTTGTATCACCTTTTTCCTTGAGCTGGAACTGTTATAGAGGGAATTCCGAGCGTACGGCCTCACTGGATGAGAGTGTTACTATAGAAGGAAAAAAGAAATGGGAATTAGATATAAAAAGTAATATAAACTTTAACTCTTCCCCTGTCAGCTGTAATGGTAAAGTTTATATAGGTTCAGAAAAGGGTAAATTATTCTGTATAGATGGAAAGAAATGTTCTATTGATTGGACTTTTCAGGCAGAAGCCCCAATAGAATCTACTCCTGCAATTAATGGGGATTATCTTTATTTTGAAAGTGAAGATGGCATAGTATACTGTATAGATCTTTCATCAGGCCATAAGGTCTGGAAATTTTCCAGAGATGGCACAACAAGTGGAAACTCTCCTCTTATAATGGAGAATAACCTGATTTATGTTATTGGAAATAATAATAGAACTATTTATGCTTTAACACTGGATAAAGGTCAGGAAAAGTGGAGATTCTCCCTGGAAAACGGATTTCTCTCTCCTCCCTGCATAGCAGATGAAGGTCTTTATTTTGGTTCTTCCAGTGGAGATGTCTATTGTCTTTCTAAAGAAAAAGGATCAGTAAAATGGAAAAGTAACTGTAAATACTGTACAGGCTTAACATTTTCATCAGAAGATTTTCTTTATGTCCTGGTAAATAATACAGAGGCCATAAATCATGATGATTTTTATATATCTCTATATGCACTGGATAAAATTACCGGTGTTAAGAAGTGGTCTTATGATTTTTCCTCTCAGGTATTTACACCTGTACTTATGGATAATATAGTATATATAGCTTCTTATGATAAAAATATTTATGCTATTGATGCAAAAAATGGAAAACAGAAGTGGAGTATAAAAGGAGAGACTTATCCTGTTATAATGACCGGCTCTGGTTCTGTTCTTTATATAGTGCTCTATGATTGTACTGTTTATGCACTGGATAGTAAGACAAAAAAACGAAGATGGACATTAAATTTTGACAGTATGGCTTCTTCTCCTGCCATAACAGGTAATAATTTGTATCTTGCTACTGAGGATGGAATAATTTACAGTATCGAGTAAAGGAAGGTTTTTTTATGAAGGTTTTAGTTATTGATGATGAAGTTTTTATAAGTAGAATGATAAAAATTACTCTTGAAGCAAAAAAATATGAGGTTATAATGGCAAAAGACGGTATTGATGGACTTTCGAAAGCTTCAGAGCAAAAACCTGATGTTGTATTATTAGATATTATGATGCCTTTACATGACGGCTTTTATGTACTTGAAAAATTAAAACAAAGTAGTGAAACCAGTTTTATTCCTGTTATAATGTTAACTTCTATGGGACAGAAACGTGAGATTGCACGGGCTATGGAACTCGGCGCGGCAGGTTATATTACGAAACCTTTTGAATATGAAGATTTAATAGATAGTATAGAGAAAGTTATTTTAAAATAATATTATTTGAAAATTCTTTTTATTTATGTTACAATATCTCTCTAAGTATAATTTAATGTAGGAGGATATTTTATGGATAACAAAGAACTTGAAAAAAAGATTGTTCCCATAGCTGAGGAAGGAGTAATTTTACTCGAAAAAGGCGATTATGAAAAAGCTGTAAAAAAATTCGAAGAGGTATTAGAAATAGAAGCCAAACTTCCTTATGTAAAAGTTAATCTGGGCATATGTTATATGAATCTTAAGAAATATGATCTGGCTGAAAAAATATTCAAAGAAGTCATAGAAAAACTTCCTGATGAGTTTACTGCTCATTATCATCTGGGATTGAATTATTATTATAGTCATAAGCATGAAGAAGCACTTAAAGAATGTCAGAGGGCCCTTGAAATCAGACCAAATTCTCATATGGCCATTAATACACTTGGTGTTATAGCAGGTTATAGAGGCGATATTGAAGAAGAGATTAAATGTTATAAAAAAGCTATTGAACTTAATCCTGATTCTATTGAAGCTTATATAAATCTTGCCTATGCCTATGAAAAGGATTTTAATGATGAAGAAGCTATAAAGTATTTTAAGAAAGTTATTGAAATGGATCCTGATGGTAAATATGTCGATGAAGCCAGGGATATGTTAAAAGATCTTGGCGCATAAGATGAAAACTCTGAAGTGTAAGGGCAAACACAGGGTTTGCCCTGAATTATTTTGATGCTTTCTTCCCCAAAAAGCCTCTATATGTCCTTATAGTCTGTATTTCCCTACCCAATCCCGATCATCCGTTAATCCTGAAAATCCCGGTTCAGACAATGAGCTACCCTTGGATCTGCCGGAGGGGTTTACTTCTTTTTAATCGGCCTGATTCTTTGTCTCTAATAATACCGAAAGTATTTTCCAGCTATATAGACAGAGGGTTTTGAATGAATTCCCGGTAATTAACCGGCCGGGTTTTAACAGGTTTTTTTATATTTAACATTAATTTTTAAAAATCTTTCCTTCGGAAAAATTTATTAACAGGGAATAAATAGGAGATGCGCCTTCCTTCCTGATTTAATGCCATTAAAATATTTGTTAACAAACTGTTAACA
>Ga0302240_1002594_pt1 | contig 11765 bp, 11 predicted proteins | sample AAG_UR_His_MG_FD_193538 | JGI IMG/M metagenome (GOLD analysis project Ga0302240, IMG submission 193538) | Enriched activated sludge microbial communities from anaerobic digester in WTTP, New Holstein, Wisconsin, United States - AAG_UR_His | ecosystem: Engineered > Bioreactor > Anaerobic >... | reverse complement strand
AAAGTTATAATCGTAAAAGCAGGTATTAATACAAAAAAATTGGCTATAAAAAAACTTACATTATATGAACTGCTTCTTGTTGCAAGAACGATTACTGCGATGATTAAAAATACAACAAAATCTAATAGTAAAAACAATATTCTCATTTTTGTTTATAACCTCGTTTAACAAATTTTTCAATTTGCACGGAAGTACTGTTTAATTAGTCAAATTCAATTTTCTTGCTGTTTTGATAACAGCTTCTTTGATTTTTGTTGCAATCTTATCAAATTGTTTGCCGGTTTTGCCGATAGGATCCGGCATATCTTCTTTTGTATTATCGGCAAACTCTAAAAATAAATGTATTTTATCTGTAAACTCTGCATATTTATCAGTGAGTATTTCTAATTGTTCTTTTGTCATTACAAAAATTAAATCGCTTGTGGCTATATCATTTTTAGCTATTAAGGTAGGTGTATGCTTTTTATATTCAATTGTGTGTTTTTTTAAAAAATCAATGTTTTTTTGTGGCATTTGGCAGTCTTCAAAAGCAAAAACACCTCTGGAAATAACTTCAATACTGGTTATACGGCTGTCAGATATAATTTTTTTAAAAAGTTCCTGAGCTAAAAAACTTCTGCATACATTTGCATAGCATACAAAACATATCTTCATATGTGTAAACTATATCAAATTATGAGTATTTTTATCAATAATCTTTTGGTATAATAATGAAGATGAGTAATCAAGAGTTTTCAGTATTGATGTCAGTTTATGGGAAAGATAATCCTCAATGGCTTCAAGAAGCTATTGATAGTATTATTAATCAAACAGTTAAAACAAATCAGATTGTTATTGTGGTGGATGGAACAATCAGTAATGAAATTGAATGTATTTTAACAAAATATAAAGAACAAACAGATGTTCTAAGATTAGAAAAAAACTCCGGACTTGGAATTGCCCTTCAAAAAGGTTTGAAAGTTTGTAAATATCCGTTGGTCGCCAGAATGGACAGCGATGACATAAGTCTTCCTAACCGTTTTGAATTGCAGTTAAAAGAATTTAGTAATAACTCAAATTTGAGTATCCTAAGCGGATTTGTTCAGGAAATTGACTGTGATACTAAAGAAGAATTAAGTATAAGAAAAGTTCCATTGACAGATGTCGACATAAAACAATATATAAAAACACGTTCTTCTTTCAATCACCCATGTGTAATGTTCAAAAAAGATGATGTTTTAAAAGCTGGTAATTATCAACCTTTTCATTTTTTAGAAGATTATTATCTCTGGATAAGAATGGTAAAAAATAATTTCAATATGAAAAATTTGCCTGAAGTTCTGTTAAACATGAGAGTTAATAAGAATTTATATGCAAGAAGAGGCGGATACAAATATTTTAGAAATAATATATTTTTAAATAAAGAAATGTTAAAACTAGGAATAATTAATTATCCTTTTTATATATTTAATATTGTAGTTCGCTTTACGACTCAAGTGTTAATGCCAGATAAATTACGAGAAATTTTTTATAAAACATTTTTAAGGTAAAAATGAAGATAGGAATATTAACACATTATCAGGTGCATAACCACGGTGCAATTTTACAAATGTATGGACTTTACTATACATTGAAGTCTTTAGATTATACGCCGTACATCCTTACATATGAAAAAAATTTTGATTTTATCCCTAAAGAATTAAGCAGTAAATATAATTTATCTTTTAGGTCAATACCTTTTTACTTTCAATATTTTAAAAAACAAGGCATATTCAAAACATTATTTAATTTTAATAAACATAAAAAATTAAAATCTTTTAAAAATAATTACTATAATTTTCAACCTTTAACCCAAGCTAATATAGATTTTGTCGTAATTGGCAGTGATGAAGTGTTTTCGTTAGAAGTTGGTTGTAATAAGATGATGTATGGGTATGATATACCATGTAAAAATATATTTTCTTATGCTCCTACTTTCGGACAGACCAATATTGATATTATAAAAAAATTGGGTTGTTTTGAACTGATTCAAAACGGATTGAAAAAATTTAAAGAAATATCAGTAAGAGATATATATGCTTCAGATACTGTTGAACAATTAACAGGAATTAAGCCGGAGATAGTTTGTGATCCTGTTTTGTTATATGGGTTTAAAAAAGAAATGACTATAACTTGTAATAAAATACCTAAGAGCAAATATCTGCTTATATATGCTTATGATAATAACATGAATAATCCTGAAGAAGTTGCAATAATCAAAAAATATGCAAAAAATAATAATTTAGTTATAGTATCAAGTGGATATTATCATAAATGGGCAGATATAAATATTAATGTTAATCCCATTGAATTAATTTCTCTTTTTAAAAATGCTACTTGTATTGTTACGGATACTTTTCATGGAAGCGTTTTAGCCGTCTTAACTAATCGTCCTTTTGCTTCATTTGTCCGTAAAATGAATATAAACAAAATGACATATCTTTTAAAAAGTTTTGAAGTAATATCATCAAAAATGGATAATTGGAACAATTTATCAAATATTCTAGCATATCAACATAATTGGGATATTGTTAATAGGCGTATAGCAGAAGAAAGAGAAAAAGGTATTAATTATCTGAAAAAGGCTTTAAAATATGAGTAATTGTGTAGATAATGAATTATATTGCAGCGGATGCGGCGTTTGTTTTACCGTATGTCCGACAAACGCTATTTCCATTGATATGAATAAAGACGGTTTTTATTCTGCAAAACTCGATCAGAATAAATGTACAAATTGTGAAAAATGTCTGAAAATTTGTACCAAATTTGAAATAAACTATCCAAAATTAAAAAATTTTACAGAATTGCCATTATATGCAGGCTGGAGTTTGGATAAAACAGTTCAATATGAAACTTCCAGTGGAGGTATTGGATTTGAAATAGCTAAATGGGCAATAAATAATAATTATAAAGTGGCAGGTGTTATTTATGATGTAACAGAGGAACAAGCAAAAACAGTTATAGCTACCTCCTTAAAAGAAATTGAATTATTAAAAGGTTCTAAATATTTACAAAGTTTTTGCGCTGATACTTTTAAACAAATGATAAACAGCAAAGATAAGTTTGTAATATTTGGAACTCCCTGCCAAATAGCCGGTTTGAGAATGTTGGCAAAAGAAAACAAATGCGAAAACCGCTTAATATTAATTGATTTTTTCTGTCATGGTGTGCCAACTTATCTATTGTGGCAGAGTTTTCTTAAATGGCTTAAAGAAAAAAAGAATGTTAATCAAATACACAATATTCAATTTAGAAATAAAAAATACGGATGGCACAATTTCACTATGCAAGTTAAGACTCAAACTCAACCATACTATTTAAAAACAAAAAATAATCCGTTTTACAATTTGTTTTTTTCGGATTTTCTATTAAATGATGAATGTTATTTATGTAAAACAAAATCATCATTTGATTTTGCAGATATTCGCCTTGGAGATTTTTGGGGCAGTGCTTTTGATAATAGGGAAGATGGTATTTCTGCTATTTCTGTATGCACTAATGCAGGAAAGAATATTTTAGATGAGCTTAAAACAGATAAAAAAATTATCCTTTTACCAAAAGAACATGATATCTGCATAAAGAATCAATCTTCTTTAAAAAAATCTTATTCTAATCCTCCATACAAAGAAAAGCAATTATTAATGAATTTATTAAAAAATAAAATTGATATATCAAAAATTTCAAAAGAATACTCTAAAATGCTTCCTTTTAAAAAAAGAATATTTTTGATTATAAAGAGACTTATACCAAACTATGCAATGATAAAATTTCGCAAATTTTATCATTGCTATAAGGAAAACTAATGTATCCTATCAGAATATTGCAAATAACATCCAGTCTGAACAAAGGTAGCGGTATTGCTAATGTAATTTTAAATTGGCATAAAAATATTGACAGGACTAAAGTGCAATTTGATTACCTTTATTTTTTAGATACGCCGACAAATTTTGAACAAGAAGTAAAACAACTTGGCGGGAATCTCTATAAACTTCCATATCCGTCATTATTAAAATCATGGACATTTATAAAAGAAGTTATAAATTTTTTTAAAACTCATAAATATAATACAATACATTCTCATGTAACGCATCTTAATTTATTTTATTTCCCTATTGCAAAATTTTATGGAACTAAAAATATTGCTTTGCATGCACACACAATAAAATATTCAAATAAATTGATAAACGGTTTGAGAAATCGTTTTATGCTTGGCTGTGCCAAACCTTTTATAACACATAAAATAGCTTGTACTGATAAGTCAGGAAATATTTGGTACGGAAAAAACAACAATTTTGTTATTATCAATAATGGGATTGAAATTGAAAAATTTGGATATACTCCTGAAATCCGAAATAAAACTAGAGGAAGATTAAATATCTATAATGATAATTTTGTTATCGGACATGTTGGAAGATTCACATATGAAAAAAATCATAAATTTATAATTGATATTTTTTCAGAAGTTTACAAACAAAATAATAAATCAATACTACTACTAATTGGAGACGGTCCGTTAAAAAAACAAATAGAAAGAAGAGTATATGATCTTAATTTGACACAAAATGTAAAATTTTTAGGTGTCAATAATGATGTATCTGATTTATATCAAGCGATGGATTGTTTTATTTTGCCGTCATTGCAAGAAGGATTTCCTGTTGTAGCTGTAGAGGCTCAAACATCCGGACTTCCTTGTATTTTTTCAAATGTTATAACAAATAAAGTTGTAATTTGTAATTCAATACAAATGAGTTTGAAAGAATCATCTTTGCAATGGGCTAATAAAATTTTAAAGTATTATAAATTTAACAGAAAAGATAATTCGAAAATAGTAAGGGCAGCAGGATTTGATATCAAAGATACAGGATTAAAAATACAGGAACTTTATTTAAAATTATGATTAATTGTATAACAACAAAATATAAAGAAAAAATTTATGTTGCCAATTGGATGTTAGCTATAACAATTGCTTTTGTTTTTTTGTGTAATTCTCGACATCTGGGTATTAATTACTATATGCCTATTATGTTACCTGCTATGTTAATATCTTTTTTATCTCTTTTTGTACAAAAAATTAAACTCAGGGTAGAGCACTTCTGTATTTTAATTTTAATATTGCTGACAGTTATTCATTTAAACAATTCAATAGAATATCTGGATGATTCAAAGGTAATATTTTCTCAGACTATTTTACTTGTATTTTTCATGTTGTTCAGTCTTAATAAAATAAATATACGCGGGCTTAAATTGCTTGCGAACAGTTTTATATTCTGCTCTGTTATTTTTTCTTTTATGATTTTTATTATTCCTTATGATTATGGTGGCGGACATTACAGTATCCGTACTTTTATAGGCACTCATAATGCACTGGACCCTAATTATTTGGCTGCTTGTATTGCTATTGCCACACCCATTTTATTAAAGAGAGTTATTTATCCGCAAAATAAACAATACAGATTACTTTATATTATATTACTGATTATTATTCTGTTAGGACTTTTAATGACAGGGTCAAGGAGTGCCGTTGTGGCTTTTGTTTTTGGTTTTTTTGTGCTTGCAATAAAGGATAAGAAAAAAATATTCATAGCTTTAATTTTTATGGGTATCTTATCAATTGTAATGTTATATTTATTACCGCAAGATATACAAGACCGTCTTTTTTATAAATCATATATAGATGGCAGCAATATTAGACGAGTCCAGTTATGGGAAACAACCATAGATAAAATATTAGAAAAACCTATGATAGGTTATGGACCTATATCAACAAAGATGATAGTATCAGGCTATAATGTTACCGGTGCGACTCATAATACTTTCCTGATGATTCTTCTTAACTTTGGATTATTTGGATTTGTTGCTTTTTTAATAATTTATTTTAAAATATTTATATTATGTTTAAATAAAGATATGTATTTATTCTTAGCTATATTTATAAATTTATCATTTACTTCATTTATAATATCAAACAACATATCTATATTTTTTTGGACAACTTTAGTATTTTTAATAATGGCGGGAAACTATAAAATGGACCACCCAGAGGTTACTTTATGGGACAAAATTTAAATAGAAAAGTATTAATTGTTGTGAACACATTTGATGTTGGCGGTGTAGAAATTCTAATTTTTAATATTTGTAATAATATTAAAAAAATAGAGTTTCACATATTTTGTAACGATATAAATATGGATAGTTATATTGTTAAAGAATTAAATAAACAAAATATTTTAATATCTCATTTTGCTTCAAGTAAAAATTTATATATAAGTATTTGGAAGTTATGGAAAATAATGCGAAAAAATGATTATGAAGCAGTACATACAAATTTGCTGTTTTTCAATTGGCTTGTCTTGTTTTTTGCATTTTTATCAGGTATAAAAAAAAGAATATCTCATTCTCATGGATATATTAATTTTAAGAAAGCAAAATTTCATGCAATAATTAGATATTATATTAAAATGCCACTGAAACCATTAATTTCTTTATTTGCGACAAAATTAATAGCTGCATCAAAACAAGCTGGTGTTTATTTGTATGGTAAAAATTCGAATTTTGATGTAATTAAAAATGCAATAGATATACAAAAATTTGCTTTTAATTCGTTTGCTAGGGAGCAGTTTCGTGAAAAAAATAATTTACAAAAGCAATTTATAATAGGGCATGTCGGTAGATTCTCTAGAGAAAAAAATCATCCATTTTTAATAGATATTTTCTATGAAATTTATAAACAAAATATTGAAGTTGTATTAATGTTAGCAGGAGATGGAAAATGGAAAAAAACAATAGAGCAAAAAATCATAAATTTAGGTTTGCAAAATAATGTAAAATTTGTTGGCACTGAAAAGAATGTTTCAGAATTATATCAGGCGATGGATTGTTTTATTTTCCCATCTTTTAATGAAGGATTGGGTATAGCGGTAATAGAAGCACAATGTAGTGGACTTCCTTGTTTTATATCGGATGGAGTTCCTGATGAAGCTGCTATCATAAATACTACAAAAATCCCATTGTCAAAAGATCCAAAGGAATGGGCTGATATAATTTTAGAAAAAATTAAAGATTTCAAAAGAAAAGACTGTTCTTTTGAAATAAAACAAGCAGGATTTGATATTAAAGATGTTATAAAACAAATTGAGGAAGAATATTTAAAATGAAAAAAGTCGCTATTTTAACATTCCACAGGACAAATAATTATGGCGCTGTTTTACAAGCATACGCTTTGCAAAACACTCTATCCGTTATAAAAACAAAAACTAAAATATTAAATTATTTATGCCCTTTTATTGAACGACAGAGAATTTTAAATTTTAGAGCAAAGTCTATTAAGTATTTAATCAAAAAAATTATCAAAATTCCTTTTCAAGCATATATAGAATATAAATTTAATTTTTTTAGAAAAAAATTATTAAATGTGACTAAAATTAATAAAAATCAAAATATAAATAATGAATTTGATATTTTTATAGTTGGCAGCGACCAGGTGTGGAATTCTTCAATAACAAACAATGATATGACTTATTTGTTAGATTTTGTTAATGACAAAAACAAAAAAAATTCTTATGCAGCATCATTTGGAGTAGACTATCTGAATGATGAACAAAAAATATTATATAAATCACTATTGTTAGATTTTAATAAAATATCTGTCAGAGAAAAACAAGCTCAAATAATAATAAAAGATTTACTAAACATTGAGGTTCCTGTAGTATTAGATCCAACATTTTTATTATCAAAATATCAGTGGAAATCTCTTGCTGTAATTAAAGAGAAGAAATATGTATTACTTTATCTTATGAATCAAGATAAAAAAATAATTAATTTTGCTGAAATTTTAGCCAAAGAAAAAAAATTAAAGTTAATATATTTATCAACAGCAACTAGAAAAGTAGTAAAAGCAAAATATATATGTCCTACTCCTCAAGAATGGTTAGGATATTTCATGAATGCAGAATATATTGTAACAAACTCTTTTCACGGACTATGTTTTTCAATAAATTTTAATAAACATTTTTTTTGCAATTTGTTACCGCCTCCTAGCAGTGTCAACTCCAGATTAGAAAATCTTTTAGATTTATTTAATCTAAGAGATAGATTGATTGATAACATTGGCAATGATTATGATAGACCTATTGATTACGAATATGTTAACAAGATTTTAGATAAAGAGATAGAAAAATCTATGGACTATTTAAAAGAAGTGGTTAAATGAAAAAGATAATATTTAACAGGAGCTTAGATGAATAAAAAAGTTCTCATTGTTATAGGAGCTGCAAAATACAACAAAGGTTCTGAAATCTTATTGAGAGGGACAATTCAGCTTGTTAAGAATGCAGGATTTGTTTTTGTAGGCATCTCATCTGCCGACATAAGAATCAACGAAAGTTTAAATTTGCCTAATGTTGACAAATATATACAAAGATATGACTCAATATACTGTAATCCTATCTTAAGAAAAATTTTTAATTTTCTATTGCGCTTTTCATTTTTATCGGATTTTGTTATCAGTATTGTTTGTTCAGGACTTATTAACGAATCAAAAAACTATGATGCTGTTATATTGATCGCTGCTGATAATTTTGACTATAATAAAAGAAAAAATTTTCTTAGTTTGATGGTTAATGTTTTAAAGAAAAAAACGAAAACAAAAATATTGCTTTATGACTTTTCCATAAAAAAGGAAAATATCACAAAACACTTATTGGATAGTTCCATGAAAGCTGATTTATTAACGGCAAGAGACAGTTTATCCTTTATAAATTTACAAAATGCAGGTATAGTAAAAAATCTCTTCTATTATCCTGACCCTGCTTTTATGGTAAAACCTGAATATACAGAAATACCTATGATATCAAAAGATAAAACTTATGTTGGTGTTAATTTGAGCAATCTTGTAGCGAATAAAAAGAAAAGAATTGAAAAATATAATAAGATAATGAATGAATGCTACAAGCTTATAGAAAATATTATATCAAAAGATAATTTAAATGTACTACTAATTCCACATGTAATGAACGGTGCGGATTTATCCGTTTTAGAGATATTGTATGAAAAATACAAACATACCAATAAGGTTTTTATTATTAGAGATGAACAATTAAATGCAAGACAGCTAAAGTATATAATTTCATGTTGCAGGTTTTTTATAGGGGCGAGAACTCATTCTACTATAGCTGCTTATTCTTCCTGTGTGCCAACTTTAGTTTTAGGATATTCCATTAAATCTATTGGTATTGCAAAAGATTTGTTTGGAACCGATGAAAATTATGTTATTCCTATAGATAAATTAAAAGATAATAAACTTTCTGAAGGGTTTAATTGGTTGTATAATCACGAAGAAGAAACGCGCAAAATATTGCAAACAGTAATTCCAAATTATATTAAAAAAACAGAATCAGTATCTGAACTTTTTAAAAAATTATTAGAATAATTATGAATCAACGAAAAGCAGGAGCTGTTTTATCTTATATATCAATGGGAATAAATTCTATAATAGGATTTATTTATATACCTATGCTTTTGATATTTCTATCAAAAGAACAGTACGGTTTGTATCAATTGGTTGCTTCAATGATTGGATATTTGATGATTATGGATTTTGGTTTATCAAATACAACTACAAGATATTACTCTCAGTACATTGCACAAAATAATGAAATAAAAAAGCAGAATTTACTTGCAAGTACCACTATTTTGTACTCGGGTATCTCATTATGCATAATCATTATCGGTTTAATCTGCTTACACTATATTATTCCTTTGTATATTAATACTCTTTCAAGTCATGAATTGGATACAGCAAAACAAATATTTATAATAATGCTTGTAAATATAGCTATTGTAATACCAGGACATATTTTTATAGCAGTGATTAATAGTCATGAAAAATTTATTTTTGCCCGTTCTTTGAATATAGCTAATATTATTATACAGCCTATACTCATATTCACAGTTTTGAATTTTCATCCGAGTGTGTTAGCTCTTGTTCTTGTTCAAACATTTTGCAATATATGTGTTGTTTGTATAAATATTTATTATTGTTTTTATAAATTAAATATCAAAATTAAATTATATTTTTGGGATAACAAATTCATCAGAGAATTTTTAATTTTTTCATTTTTTATTTTTTTGCCGGCAATAGTTAGTGTTGCATATTGGAAGACAGGGCAGATTATACTCGGTGCAGTCATAGGAACAAGCGCTGTTGCCGTTTATGCAATTGCAATTCAGTTTATTACTGTTTTTATGAGTTTTTCCACGGCTATAAGCGGTGTTTTTTTACCGCAGATTTCGGCAATATCAGCTAAAACCGATGATATGTCCCAAATCAATGATATTTTTATAAAAACAGGAAGAATACAATTTATAATTATGAGTTTAATTTTAAGCGGTTTTATATTATATGGCAAACAGTTTATATTATTATGGGTAGGTAAATCTTTTCTTGATGCTTATATATACGCCTTAATTTTAATGTTGGGCCTTTTTGTTTGCCTTGTGCAAGGTGTGGGAGTCCCTATACTTCAGGCAAAAAACAAACATATTTTCCGCTCTATAGTGTATTTTTTCTTAGGAATAGTAAATATTTGTATTTCTATTCCGATGGCTAAAAAATATGGCGGGTTGGGATGTGCTGTTACGACAGGATTTTGTTTGTTTATAGGACAAACAATTATAATGAATATTTATTTCAATAAAATCGGAATAAATATAATTCATTTCTTTAAACAAATAATTTCAATGTCTGTTCCGGTTTTTTTTGTATTCACATTAGGATATTTAGCAAATGTATTTTTTATTTCAAATTTAATAAGTATTTTTATAATAAAAATTTGTACATTTACATTATTGTTTGTATTTGCAATATGGAAGTTTGCCGTGAATGATTATGAAAAAAATCTTATATTAAAACCTTTGCTTAGTATCTTTAAAAGAGGCTAAAATAGTATGATACAATCAAACAGAAATTGTTCATTGGATATTTTTAGATATGTTTGTGCGCTGCTTGTAGTTGCGATTCATGTTCATCCTCTTATGGATATTAACTATTCAACAGGGTATTTTGCTACTCAAGTTATTCCAAGGATAGCAGTTCCTTTTTTCTTTGCCGTATCGGGATATTATTTTATAAATAGTTTATATAACAATAATTCAATGTCCAAAATTTTAAAAAAATTTTTTATAATATATATGATATGGAGCATAATATATCTTTCTGCAACTTTTTTTGACTTAATTATAAAATCTATGCCATTGACGATAATTACAAAAAAAATCATGTTGAAATTTTTTATTACTGGTTCTTTTTATCATCTATGGTTTTTCCCTGCATTGTTTTTTGCGATGATTTCAGTTTTTATTTCATATAAACTAAAATTGATGAAAATATTATTTATTTTTTCTGTTATATTTTATTGTATAGGTTGTTTAGGATGTTCATGGTATGTTTTTGGTAATAAAATTTTATTTATATCACATATTGTAAATCTTCCATATTTTAATTTAATAAGAAGAATACTTTTTATGGGATTGCCTTTTTTTATGATTGGATATTTATTATTTTTTTTAAAAATTAAATATAGAGATGTGTCTAATAAAAAATTTATGATTGTATTAATTATATTTGACCTTCCCCCTGAAAGTAGTGCCATTTAAAAGTTAGGAAAAAGAAGGTAAAATAAGGCACAAGGAGGGGAAGATGAAAAAGAGCAGATTTAGCGAAGAACAGATAATAGCGGTATTGAAAGAAG
>Ga0302240_1002589_pt1 | contig 11789 bp, 11 predicted proteins | sample AAG_UR_His_MG_FD_193538 | JGI IMG/M metagenome (GOLD analysis project Ga0302240, IMG submission 193538) | Enriched activated sludge microbial communities from anaerobic digester in WTTP, New Holstein, Wisconsin, United States - AAG_UR_His | ecosystem: Engineered > Bioreactor > Anaerobic >... | reverse complement strand
CGCTCCTCCGCCTTCAGTACTATTGAAGTAGATATGTATGCCATGAAACAGCTTATAACACATTAGCCCCTTCTTGGCAAGTTAATACTAGTCGGTTGCTTTGGGCATTTGCAACGGCAGTTCATCCTGGGACCGAGAAAATAGTTCCATGCCGGGAACGTCATCATATCTTTCCCGAAGTGCATCTCGGAGTCGGAAAAGCCGTCTTTCAGCCGTGTCGACAAGCTGTGAAAAGGTTGCGATTGTAATCTTTCCAGCGGGCCTGCTGGCATCTGAGGGATGCTTTATATCGACACCCGACAACCCTCCCTGCTCGACCTTTTTCCCTACGAGATACCCGTAGATATATGGAGAGCCTCCGATGATTCCAGCTTTGAGCAAGTCCTCAAGGTATCCTTGCAGTTGGTTCCGTTCGTCCCGCTTGAGTTCAAATCCTCCCCGCTTGAGCTCAACCAGGAGGATGTTCGTGGTCGTCATTAAATTCTTGTCTGCATCGAAATTTTGAGTGCCCGTCAAACCGATGGTGTAGTCTTCGAGAGCAATCAAGTCGGGTCGTTTTCGAGGGTTGTCGAAAATCTCTTTTCCATCGGAACGATGAAACAGCTCTTTCGCCACAGTCTGTAGTTGACGGTTGGAAACGTATTCTGGGGTGTCAAACTCCGGCCCGAAAAGCCATCGAGCATCGGTTATCAGTGGATGGAGGACGTGGAGCTCGTCAACGGTGGTGTCGTCCGACAATTTCCGAATCGCCTCAATGGTCGAGATACGCCTGTCAATTTCATCAAGGACGCAGAGTGCATCTTTGATGGTCCAATCCCTCAGGAGGCGGTTGAGGTCATCAATGTCGGATTCCGACAGCCGAGAAAGCCGTTGTAAGAGCTCTTTTCCTGAACGTGATTTTCCTACATTGATGACGGTTTCGACCGCCAAGCTAAGCATCTCAGGGCGGACAGTCGGGTGCTTCTGGGTGATGGTCTGGATGGCTTCGTTGACTTCATATACGCCCAAAGGCGATAACGTCTTAATATCTGCATTGAATTCCCGGTGGATGTCCTTCCTGATTTCATCCATTTGTTCGGCGGATAACTTGCCGAACTCTTGCTCCGCGTATTGCTTCACCGCCTCATAAACAGGAAGCAAGGCATCATCCTTCCGAAACCCGGTCCAGTCCTGGTTGACATAATCTCCCAAATCATCGGAGGAGACGACCAGCGTATAGCGTTTGGCGAACCGGGTCCGGCCATCAATGACGGCCTCTGTCCCCAAAACCCATGACGGTTCGCCGACCAGCCTCCCACTTTGCCAGAATGCAATCCCCTGATAAATTGTCTTTCTTCCCGCCGCGAGAGAGTCGATGAAGTACATTTTTAGCTTGATGCCATTTTCCGTTACGACCTCAGTCGTGTCTAGCAGTCCCTTGTGGTCCTCCAAGGGGATTGACTTCCCGTTAATGAAAACCCGGAAAGATGGGTCGTGCATGAACCGGGCCGACAGAACATCAAGAATCCGATCTGGACCAGGAAGGTTTCTTTCCACGACGACTTTTAGTGTTGTGCCATCACCACTTACATCACGGTGTTGCTCTTCGGTTTTTATGAAAAATGGATTATTTTCATTGTGAGTCGAAATCGAGAACGTGCTCTTGATGCCATCTTTTCTTGTGATAACAATATATTCATTGTTGAAACACAATAAACCATGTCTGCCGACTCCGTTGCGGCCATAGGCCAACCGGTTCCCGTCTTTCCCTGTCGGGAACTGAACTTTCCTGCCCTGATGTTTTATTCGGTCATAGCCAAGTTTCATCCATCGCTCATGGAACAAATCCTTTGTAAGCCCCGTTCCATCATCCTCAACGACAAGCCATTCACCACGCCGGTCGGGGATGGTGATTTTTACCTCTGAGGCCCCCGCATCCCAAGCATTTGCAACCAGCTCGGTGAGAGCTATGTCTGAGGAGCGGACCAATGACCCAAGGGTGCGGACCAAATAGTTTTCCTCAAAAATGCTTGGAAACATGGTGCTTTGTATAGATGAAATGTTGTTCATTGCTCCTCCCCCCACACCCTGGCCAGGGTGGCCTGTATTTTCTTCTCAAAGCGTTCAACCAGCTCCCGGTTGGCGGCAACCAGGGCTTGCTCGGCCTCAATCTCGGCCACTATGGCCTGCTGGGTTTCGAGGGGCGGAAGGGGGATTGGAATGCCTTCCACTATGCCCTGATTGATTTTGGGCATACTCCCAGCTGCACCGACCGCATTTCTGGTTAAATACTCTCGAACATTTCCACTTTGGAGAACATGTAGGAGGTAATGGTTTTGGATTTTTGTCTCATTCGCTCGGACTCGAATCATGAGGTCTGGATAAACAAAATTAGGGTCATCGACATCGAACAGGGCAGCCGTTCCGACCAACTCCTTTGTATTGCCTCGCTGTAAATAGATGTCCCCTTTTTTGCACCGGCATGGCGAATTGAGAGGAATCTCTTCATCAAGGAACTTGAACTTTGACAGGTCGAGCGTTCCTGTTGTGGTCGCACTGAGTGATAAAACTCTTAGCTTTGTCGGGTAGTCAACTGGGTTGCCGGAATAGCCATTCTTGGGCCTGCCCTCAATAACCTCCCCCAGTTCCACCATCGGCCACGCCGGGTCAATGGCGATGTGGGGGCGGTAGTTGTCGAGGACGGCCCTGGCCCCGTCGATGACCTTCTGGTAGCCCTCAATCTCCGCCACAATCTCCTGCTGCACCTCCAGCGGCGGGAGGGGGATTTCAATTCCCCGCAAGTCAGAGGTTTTGACACTAGCCTGATTCACGGCCTTCTGAGCAAATGACTTAACCGTATCGATGAAACGAGAAGTCTTAAAAACCCGAATGGCAAACCGCGGGTCGATTTTCGAAGTGTCCGGCACAAGGCGAATCAAGTTGATGCCATGAATTACATCCGTATCGTTGCCAAGAAAGATGGCGGATTTTCCAAGGTGGTCGAAACTGTTGATGTGACTGAGAAGAATGTCGCCGAATTGAAGAAACGATTCTGGTTTCACTTCATCGGACGTGAACTTTGTCTTTGAGAGGTCGATAGAACCGTCAGCTATAGTCTGGATACGTGTTACGCGATATTTGCTTTTCTCATCAACCTGGTTGACGTTGACGCCGTTTCCAATCTTTGTAAACAATGTCTCTAAGGGTTCAAGAGGGAACACGGATAGGTTAGTTTTTCCCTCCCTATACCGCTCCCCGCTCAGGTTGTAGTCCCCGTTGGCGGCGACCTTCTCCTTGGTCACCACCAGCCCAAGGGCAAGCTCCAAATTTTCCACGGGGTCACCAGCACGGACAGCAGCAAAGTAGCGGCCCAGCTCGGCCTTCACCTGGGTAAGCTGCTCGCCCGCAACTTCCCGGCGTTGGGCACCCAGGCCGAAGCCGTCGTTCTCCACTTTGAAAAAGGCGATGCTGTCGGTTCTCTTGGCCAGCGACTTGTCCAGGATGAGGATGGAAGTCTTGACCCCCGAATAGGGGTTGAACACCCCGGCGGGCAGCGACACCACGGCCACGAGGTAATCGTCCACCAGCATCTGCCGCAGTTGCTTGTAGGCCGTCTGGCTTTGGAAAATGATGCCTTCCGGCACGATGACACCGGCCCGCCCCGTGGGGGTCAGGTGCTCGGCGATGTAGTCCACGAACAGCACCTCGCTCCGCTTGGACTGCACCGAAAAACGGTTGTGGGGCTTGATGCCTCCCTTCGGCGACATGAAGGGCGGATTGGCCAGAATCACGTCGGCGTACTCGTTCCACTTGTCCAGCGAGGTGAGCGTGTCGTACTCGGCGATGTGCGGGTCGGTGAAACCGTGCAGGTACAGGTTGACGAGCGAGAGCCGCACCATGTCGGGCGAGATGTCGTAGCCCTTGAAGTTGCGGGCCAGGCGGCCTTTCTCGTCGGGTGTCAGGGTGCCGTGCCCCTTCTTGTCGGTGTTGGCCTTGAGGATGTGCTTGTAAGACGAAATGAGGAACCCGGCAGTGCCGCAGGCGGGGTCAAGCACCTGCTCGGTTTTCTTGGGGTCCACGATTTCGACGATGAAGTCGATGATGTGCCGGGGGGTGCGAAACTGCCCGGCGTCGCCCTGCGAGCCCAGCACGGAAAGCAGGTACTCGAAGGCGTCGCCCAGCCGCTCGGAGTGGTCATAGCTGAACTCGTCGATGACCTTGAGGAACATTTTCAGGGTTTCGGGGTCGCGGTAGGGCAGATAGGCATTCTTGAAAATGTTGCGGAACAGCAAGGGGATGCCGGGGTTTTCCGGCATCTTGGCGATGGCCTCGGCGTAGAGGTTCAGGATTTCGTGGCCGCCCAACCCCGACCGCATCAGCTTGGCCCAGCCGTAACGGGTAAACTGCCCGGCAAAGAACTTCCGCTTGCCCCCGAACTCCTCGCTCTCGGCGTCCATGTCATCCATGAACTTGTAAATGAGGGCAATGGTGATCTGCTCGACCTGAGACTTCGGGTCGGGGACTTTGCCCACGAGGATGTCGCGGGCGGTGTCAATCCGCCGTTTGGTGTCGGTGTCTAACATCCTACTTCTTTTCCTCTAATTTTAGAGCCAAGGGGCTGGCCGTGAGCAGGCTCATTTGACGGATTGCGATTTCATTGAGCCGCCGAAGCCGGTCGCTCTGCTCCATGCCCATTTGGATGAGCTCGGCATTCATGCCTTCGATGTTGGCAAGCACCAGAAGCTGCTCAACGCTGGCATATTCCCGCATGTTGCCTTCGGCTTTGGGATTGGCATCTCTCCATTGTTTGGCCGTTTGGCCGAACAATGCCACATTCAGTAAATCCGCTTCGTTGGCGTACACGAAAGCCGCTTGTGCCGGAGTGACGGCTGCGGGAATGATATGGGATTTTATAGCGTCCGTGTGAATTCGGTAGTTGAGCTTGGACAGTAGACGGTTGATGTTCCAGGCAAGCGAGAGGCGGCGGTTCTCGTCGTCCTTGAGGCGTTGAAACTCCTTGATCAAGTAGAGCTTGAATTCCGGGCTGAGCCACGATCCGAATTCAAATGCCAGATCCCTGTGTGCATAGGTGCCGCCATAGCGACCGGCTCGGGATTGTATGCCGATGGCGGAAGTGGCTTCTATCCACTTACGAGGCGTCAGATGAAAGCTGTTGAGGCCCGCCTGGCTCTTAAAGGTCTCGAATTCGCCACCTTTGAAATCAGGGTTGTGTATCTGCTCCCAAATGCCAAGGAATTCTAGGGTGTTCCGATTACGCATCCAACTGTAGATCAGGGCGTCATCCCCGAACTTCTTGGTCATATCGGTCAGAGAAATGTAATCCTCATCCTTGATTGATACGATGGTAATCAGGGCACCCTGAACATCGATGGTATTTTTCTTCATGGCGAATCTCCTAAGCCAAAAACTGGTTCAAGGACACGTAGTCCTTGATGTAGTTCGGCACGATTTTTCGGTATTTCTCCGGCACGGCCCGGTAGTCCCGCGTGGAGAACACCGGGTTCGTCGCCAAGTCGGTGAACTGCCGGGCGTCGATGATATGCCGCACCTGGCCGTCCGTCGCATAGGCTTTGAAGAAGGTCTTGATGGCCGGTATCGCCTCGGCGTCGTCGGGCTTGTAATCCGCCACAAACTTGTCGAACTCCTCTTCGAGCAGTTCGTCTTTGGACTTGAACCGGGGGATGAGGCCGAAGATTTTTTCAAGAATCTCCCGCAGGGTCAAACGACGGTCCACCGCCGCCGCCCGCCGCAGTTTTTCGAGTGTGTAGTATTCCTCGGGCTTGTCGAAGACCTCGTGGTTTATGTAGTCGATGACCCTATCCCACTGCCCGGCCTCCACGGCCTCGGCGATGACGGAGTTTTCCTTCACCGTGTCCTCGAACTTCTCGAAGAACATCCGGTCAATCTTCATGCCCTCGACGCCGATGGTCTCCTCCTTGATGGAGGAAAGAATGTCCTCGCCGTCGTGCTCGTACAGGCCCACGGGCAGGGTGGGCGGTGAGGCCGGACGGTTCCGTTTTTCCCTCGGCAAGGGGAGATTCAGCACCTCGTCGTAGTTGAACTCTGTCTCGAAATACTCGCAGGTCGCAAAGAAGTCGAACAGCTTGAAAGCGGTCTTCTGCGGCTGCCGCACGCCGTCTTTCAGGCTGTCATCGAAAAGCTGTTCGAGGAAGTTGTGCTTGCGGGTGCCGCGGCCCTTGATTTGGATGAAGTCCGTCGGGGAGAAGATGGGGCGGAACAGGCCGAGGTTGAGGATGTCGGTGCAGTCGTAGCCGGTGGTCATCATCCCCACCGTCACGCAGACGCGGGCCTTGCTGGTTTTGTAGGCCGGGAGAAAGTTGCCGGAGCCGAGCAGCTTGTTGTTGGTGAAGTTGATGGTGAACTGCTGGGCCTCGGGTATGCGGGACGTGACCTGCACCGCAAAGTCCGACTGGTACTTGCCGGGGAACATCCGGTCGGCCATCTCGTTGAGAATCTGCGTCAGCGTGGCGGCGTGGTTCTGACTCACGGCGAAAATGATGGACTTGCCGATCTCCCCGCTGACGGGGTCACGGAGGGCATGTTCGAGGAAGGTTTTGCAAAAGAGCTTGTTCGTGGCCGGGGCGAAGAACCGCTTTTCGAACTCACTCTGCTTGAAAGCCTCCTCGTGGTCGCCGCCTTGGTCGTCGGTGAAGGACAGGACAAAGCCCTCTTCGGACAGAAGCTCCGTGGTGATTTCCGTCCGGGCGTCCACCACCGTCGGGTTGATAAGGAAGCCCTCTTTCACGCCGTCGAGCAGGGAGTAGCGGAACGTCGGTTGACCGCCCTCACAGCCGAAGGTGCGGTAGGTGTCGAGCAGCATCCGGCGTTCGTACTCCCGTGGGTCTTGGGTGGTCGGGTTGGCCTTGTCGAACTTCTTCAAGTAATCGCGGGGCGTGGCCGTAAGCCCGAGCTTGTAGCCCACGAAGTACTCGAACACGGCACGGGAGTTGCCCCCGATGGAACGGTGTGCCTCGTCGGAAATCACGAGGTCGAAGTCGGTGGGTGAAAAGAGCCGCTGGTACTTGTTGTTGAACAGGAAGGATTGAACCGTGCTGACCACGATTTCGGCCCGTCGCCAATCGTCCCGGTTCTCTTTGTAAATGACCGTCTGGAAATCGGCGGACAGCAGAGCCGTGAGCGCCTTCTTGGCTTGGTCTTCCAGTTCGAGGCGGTCCACCAGGAACAGCACCCGGCTGGCGTTGCCTGTCCTCAGGAAGAGTTTGCACACGGCACCGGCCACGAGGGTCTTCCCCGTACCTGTCGCCATTTCAAAGAGAAAACGGTCTTTCTCGTCTTTGATGGCGGCCTGGAGGTGGTGAATAGCCCTTAGCTGGTAAGGCCGGAGAAACCGCAGTTTGTTGGCATGAATGAAGCCGGGCCGTTCCGCCGGGTTTTTCCACGCAGCTTCGGACTGGTAGTTGGGGCGTTGGGTGAGGACGATGTAGTCCTCCCCGACCGGCTCGTCGATGAGGCGTTGCGGGTTAGGCTTGACCTTCTGGTATCCGGCGACCGAATCCGGCGTCGGGAAGGAGGTGACGACGTAGGGGTTCCCCCGTTCCAAGTCCCAAAAATAGTGCAAGTTGCCGTTGGACAGGATAACAAAGCGGCAGTTTTGAGAGCGGGCGTACTTCCGTGCCTGCTCTTTGCCGTCCAGGGGGTTCTTGTCCTCCGATTTGGCTTCGAGGACGAGGAAGGGATGACCCTTGGCATCCAAAAGCAGGAAGTCGATGAAGCCCCGGCTATGTTTTTCGAAGTTCTCGCCGAGGGCCTCGAGGTCGGCGGTACTGAAAGTGGCCATGGACTCGAGGCAGATGTTGGCCGGGAGCCTGCCTTCTGGGAAGAACCGCCAACCTGCGGCTTCGAGGAGCCGATTGATTTTGATGCGTGCGGCGGCTTCCTTCATCTGGATTTCCTAGGCCGGGTCTTGACCGGCGGCGTATCTCCGGTCGTCGTCCGCCAAGCCAGAAGCTGCTCGCGGTTGACTCGCCATTGATTGCCCACCTTGATGCTGCCCGGCAACTTGCCGTCCACGGCGAGCTGATAGGCCGAGCGGAGGGAAATCCGCAACAACGTGGCCACCTCAGGTATCGTCATGAAAACCTGTTCCATCCGTTCACCTTTGCACGATTTGCTAACCCCTGCTAGAAGCTACTGCCAGCGAGACCTCGTGTCAAGAAATCCCCGAAAATCGGGCTTTTACCCTCCATTTTGCGGACAAAACCCGACCCTCCCCAAAATTCTGGGGAGGGTCACCACGACCGCTTTCCTACTTTAGTAGGAATCCGCCTCTCCAGCCCTCGCCACGGAAAAATGACGTGGGCTCGGTCGATTCCGGCTTAGTTCAGCCGGGTGGTGGGTTGTTGGGGTGTCGTTAGAGCGGGTTTCCCGGCGACAGAGGAGGCTGTAGGTCGGGAAACCTCCATTTTCAAACCCGAAAGGAGAACCCCCAATGACCCATGAACCCTACGCCGACACAATCGACCACTTGCAGGACGAGATCGGCCGTTACCTGCCTACCCGGGCTGCCCGGATCAATGCGGAACGTCAGCTCCGGGACGCCAACTCCTACTCCACTACGGATACCATCGTGGGGCGAAAACACAAGGTGTCCGTTGGTGAGATGGAGCGCCGGGTCAAGGAACTGGTCGAAGAGGAAACGTCCATCCGACGGGAAGTCGATGCACGTCTCGAAGCTACCCGCCAAGCCTTCGGTGAGCCCGGCATCGACCTTGATTGCCTCAACGGCGGCCTGACAACCGAGGCCCGGCTGGTGCTGTTGGCCTTGCTAGGCACCGCACTGGGCATGGGTGAGGTCGCCTTCTCCGAGCTGGGGGTGACTTATTTCACCGGGGTCAACATATCCGACATCATGGTCATCCTGGATGCCAAAACCATCGAAGACCGCCTGCGTGTCCGTCGCCTGCTGTTTGACCTGGCGGCCCAGGGACTCATCGTTCTGGATTTTCGATCCAGGCTCATCTGCCCCGAGGACTTCAATTCGGCCGGCGTATCCCTGAGCAGGCGAGCCTATTGCGTGCTTTTAGGCGATCCCAGCCTGGAGACCGAGGGCATCTTCACCGACACTGACAGCAAAGAGTGAGGGGGCCTGCTATGAAGGAATTCGTCATCGAGGTGTTCAAAGCTGGCAAGGTGGGAACCGATACCGAGCACGTCGTCCAGGTGACCATGAAGGTTCTCGGGAAGGTCGTCGATAAGGTTCAACTACCCGGCGGTGACTTCAAGAACGCCAAAGGCATGGCAGAGGGCTTGAAAGCCATGGCCGATTCCGGGATAGATTTGATGCAATTGATACCATGACTTTTCCAGCACGTCGGAAAAGTTAACCAGAACTGAAAGGAGAAATGGCCGATGGCTACCAAGACACTGAAATCCGCCTGTGAAGAGTTTGTCCAGCACCTGCGGGAGACAGGCACTGCCAGCATCACGGCTGACAACTACGCCCGAATTCTCGGGCTGTTCGTGATCCACCAGGGAGAGGACAAGGAGATAGGCAAAATTTTGCCTATGCATGTGGCCAGCTTTTACAAGTCCGAGGCGGCCACGATGAAGACCCTCAAGGATGGGTCGAAGCAAGCCCGTGCTGCCACGTCCTACCTCCAGATCAAGCGGGATGTGAGGCTCTGTCTGTGCTGGTTCCACGAGATGGGATGGATCGAAAAGGTTCCGATCCCGGCCGAGGAGCGGCGTTTCCTCGAACCCCAACCTGGCCGGTCAGCTAAGGGCCGAATCGTCAAAGCTGCATCCGGGCAGGACAACGTGGTTCCGGTGGTTGACTCGGAGTCCAACCACACGGCCGAGGCCGAGCCTGCAAGCGGCACCAACGTCATGGAGGAGCCCACCGGAGATGCCGCCGATACGAAGTGTGGGATGGTGCTTTAGTTGACAAGCCCCTGGGACTTCCTGCAACCGGTTGCACAAATCAATCAAGGGAGTCCCCGGGGAGGAGGAAATTACTATGACGCTCACCAATAAGCCCACCGTCAAGTTGACCGGCACCGATGGCAATGCCTTTGCCATCCTGGGTAAGGTCCAGCGGGCACTCGTGGCCGCTGGGCTCCACGAGGGGGCCAAGGCGTTTATGGCCGAGGCCACAACAGGCGATTACAACCACCTCATCAAAACCGCCATGAAATATGTGGAGGTCGAATGATGATCCTGCCCTTCGTTCAAGTCGGAGGCAGATGGCATGTCGTGGTCAATTGGAGACCCAGGATGAAACCTGGTCAGAACCTTGATCTCCGCCCCCTGACCAGGAAGGAATCCACCTGGCTGGAACCCGAACTTGAAAATGCTGTCATGGAAACGTGGGCTCGGCTGTTCCCTAACGATGATGCCATCAGGGACGGGACCGAACCGCACGAGAACGAGGGATGACTTGTTAGAAGAGTTCGTTGACCGGGATCTTCAAAGCCCTGGCGATACGGGTGATCATGGTCAACGTGGGGTTACGTTCCCCTCGTTCAATGCCCCCGATGTAGGTACGATGGATCCCAACGACATCGGCAAAGCCTTCTTGAGAGTAGCCTTGTTTTTCCCGCAGAGCCCTCACCCGAAGGCCAAACTCTATGCATGATTGATCCTGCTTCTTCATAACCAAACGATGACGGGAAAATACTGGACAGTCTACAGTCTAAGAGTATCATCATGGTCAGGGATGAAGACTATAAGTATCACCAAGGAACATCATCAAAGAGCGTGGAGCTCCATTCCCTGCCCTCAAATAGCCCGGAGACGAGATATGAAATATGTAACGCTTATGATTTTGACACTTGGTTTGCTGGTTGGGTGTGGCCCGACGGTAGTGGCGGTCAATTGGGACACCACTGAGATCGAAGGTGCCAATGACGGGGATGAAGACTTCAAAGAGGAAGGATCCGAGGAGGATACCCCTATTGAAGGCCCTGAGGATGACACGGTCGAATTTCCTGATGGGGACATGACCGAAGATGAAGGCTTCGAGGGGGACATTATTGAAGGCTCCGAGGATGACCTGACCGAAGCCGATCAACCTGAGGGCGAGCAGGCTGAGGGATATATAGCTGAGACCGAAAACGATAGTCCTATTTGTATCACACGACAGAATAATAGAGGAAATGGAGATCCGATAAGTTGCTCCTACTGTGAATATGACGATCATGGAAATATGGTAACCACTCTAATAGACAATGGTTGCGATGGATCATGGGAACCCAGTAATTGCCGATCCTATACTTACAATGATCAGGGATACATGCTGACGGTAAGAATGGATAATTGTGATGGGGTGGCAACTCAGTGCCTATCTTACATTTATGACCGTAACGGGAATATGCTGACCGAAATAAGTGATTCTGGCTGTGATGGTAATGCAAATTGTAGGTCTTATACTTACGATGATCAAGGAAATATGTTGGCAGAGATGCTAGATAAAGGTTGCGATCAGACCTATGACTCCCAATGTGCCTATCGAACTTATGATGAGCGTGGGAATATACTGACCGTACAAATGGACAATAATTGTGATGGCAGGATGGAGTCAATTAGTTGTATTTCTTATGTTTACGATGACCAAGGGAATATCACGACCCGAACTTCTTCAGACTGTGGTACGACAACCAGTTGCAAGCGTTATACTTACGATGATCGGGGAAATATGCTAACAGAGGGGGCGGATCAAAATTGTGACGGAATCATGGATTCTATGTGTCAGACCTATACTTACGACGATCAGGGAAATATGTTGACAAAACAATTGGATTTTAATTGTA
>Ga0302240_1002585_pt1 | contig 11801 bp, 8 predicted proteins | sample AAG_UR_His_MG_FD_193538 | JGI IMG/M metagenome (GOLD analysis project Ga0302240, IMG submission 193538) | Enriched activated sludge microbial communities from anaerobic digester in WTTP, New Holstein, Wisconsin, United States - AAG_UR_His | ecosystem: Engineered > Bioreactor > Anaerobic >... | reverse complement strand
GGCGAAAATCGCCGCTCATCTGGGACTTAAGGAAAGAGCCGCTTACTGGCGGCAGCAGGCCGACGACATCCATTGCACAATCTGCCTTCGAGCCTGGAACGAAAACAAGCAATGCTTTGTCGCCGCCTTCGATGGTGAGTCATTGGACGCCAGCATGCTGCTGCTGCATGATATCGGTTTTCTTGCGGCCGATGATCCGCGCTTCGCGCTGACGGTAGCGGCAATTGAACGTGAACTGAAATGTGGTAATTACATCTACCGCTACATCGAGGCTGACGACTTCGGCATACCGGAAAATGCATTTCTTGTTTGTACTTTCTGGTATATATACGCTCTAACGGCGCTCAATCGGATGGAGGAAGCCCGTGAACTGTTTAACAACCTTCTGGCCATGCGGAACCGGCATGGACTCCTTGCCGAACATATCGATCCGCGCACCGGCGAGCATTGGGGAAATTACGTTCAGACCTACAGCATGGTAGGATTAATCAACTCGGCCATTCGTCTGAGCAAACGTTGGGACAGCGTGTTTTAAAGGGATCGGAGACACTATGAAACCACGGAACAAAAAGATTTCGTTTCAATCATTGTGGCTGGGGCTTCGCTTCGTCATCCCCCTTACCATCGCCCTGACTCTCCTGGCTTATGCGGTTATGCCCGTGGTAGAGGAACTTAACCTGCGCTGGTTTGTCCGCGATCTGGACAGCCGCGCGCAACTCATCACCTCTGCTCTGCAGGAGCCGCTGGTTGAGCTTCTGAAACAAGGCGACAAAACAAAAATCAACAACCTTTTTGCCCGCGCCATCAAAGATGAGCGGCTCTTTGCCGCAGGCTACTGCAACGAAGAAGGAACTGTGCTCTACCGGACGCCGACTTTTCCCAACGATCTCACCTGCAAGTCTCCCGCCGTCTCGCCGCCGGAATCCCGTTCTTTATTAAAATTACCCCAGGGGCTTGTCCATGTCGCCATTAATCCGATAAGCTTTGCCGGCAAACCGGGCGGTTCGTTGATTCTTCTCCATGACATGAGTTTTGTCGAAATTCGCAGTGCGGATACGCGAAAGTACATCATCATTATGTTTGCCGTGATCGGTCTGGTCATTTCCCTGATCACCGTCTTAGTCGCCCACCTGAGCTGGCGGGGCTGGATGCACGGCGTACGCGCCCTTTTACGCGGAGAAAAAATTGTTCAGCCGCTTCTTCCCCCGTCATATTCGGAACTGCGGCCGCTGGTTGGTGATCTGCGCGCCATGATGCGGATAATGAACGCTGAACGGCGCTTTGGCGATGATGTCACCATCTCCTGGACGCCGGACACACTGCGCAGATTGCTGCACCGGCAACTGACCGGCGACCAGATTCTCGTCGTCTCCAACCGCGAGCCCTATATCCATGTAAAAAAAGGAAAAGAAATTGAAGTCCAGCAACCGGCCAGCGGTCTGGTAACGGCGGTCGAACCCGTAATGCGGGCCTGCTCCGGAACGTGGATATCCCACGGCAGCGGAACTGCGGACCGGGAAGTCGTTGATGCCAACGATCGGGTGCGGGTGCCGCCGGAACGTCCGGAGTATACGTTAAAACGCATCTGGCTGAGCGCCGAGGAGGAAAACGGCTACTACTACGGTTTCGCCAACGAGGGCCTTTGGCCTCTCTGCCACATTGCCCACGTCCGTCCCCTTTTCCGGACGAGCGACTGGGAATATTATCAAACAGTCAATCAGCGCTTTGCCGATGCGGTAATCAAGGAAGCAAACAAGGAAGATCCCGTCGTGCTCATCCAGGACTACCACTTTGCTCTTCTGCCAAAAATGATCCATGATGTGCTGCCCAAAGCAACGATTATTACTTTCTGGCACATTCCATGGCCCAATCCGGAATCATTCGGCATCTGCCCCTGGCGCGACGAACTGCTTCAGGGCATGCTGGGCAGCACGATTCTGGGATTCCATACGCCTCTGCACTGCAAAAATTTTCTGGAAACCGTCGACCGGTATCTCGAAGCGAGAATCGATTATCCGACGTCAACCATATCTCAAAGCGGCAAGCTGACCATGGTGGAAACTTACCCCATTTCCATCCAGTGGCCTCCGCCCTGGCAGCAGACACAACCCTCGATTGAAAAATGCCGTAATGATGTGCAGCAGGCTCTTAATATCGGCGGCGACTGCCTCATCGGCCTCGGTGTGGATCGCCTGGACTATACGAAAGGAATTCTGGAGCGGCTGCGGGCTGTGGAACGCCTGCTGGAGATTCATCCGGAGATCGTCGGACGCTTTTCGTTTATCCAGATAGCGGCTCCTTCCCGCTCCACGCTGGAAGACTATCAACTGCTGGATGCGCAGGTCCGCTCCCTCGCCGCAAATATCAATGCACGATTTGCCAGTGGCTCATATCAGCCTGTTTACCTCAAAATCGAGCATCACAACCCGGAAGAGGTCAACCGCTACTATCGCGCCGCTGATGTCTGCATAGTAACCAGCCTGCACGATGGAATGAACCTGGTGGCAAAAGAATACGTGGCCGCCCGCGATGACGAACGGGGCGTTTTGGTGCTCAGCCAGTTCACCGGCGCGGCGCACGAGCTGTACGAGGCGCTTATCGTCAATCCCTACCATATAGAACAGACTGCGGAGGCATTGTTCCAGGCTTTGACCATGCCCGATTTCGAACAGAAGGAAAGAATGCGCAGTATGCGGGCGATGGTGCGTGATTTTAATGTCTACCGTTGGGCGGGAAAGATGTTGCTCGACGCTTCCCGCATCCGGCAGCGGGAAAAAATATCCGGACGCATTGGACGCAATGTATGATGAAGACTGATCCGACTCCATATCTTTTTACCGCGGAAGGACTTGCTCAATTGCATGCTTTCATCGACTCCGAAACTTTATTTGCATTCGATCTTGATGGAACACTTGCCCCCATAGTTGCCGAACCCGGCAATATACGCATACCGGAATCGATTCTCGCGGAGCTGATCATTTTAAATGAATGGGCGAGCGTGGCCGTCATCACCGGACGTTCCCGGTATGATGCCTTGTTTCATCTCGGTTTCGTCCCGAAATATCTCGTCGGAAATCACGGTGCGGAGGGGCTGCCGGGATTGGAAGCCCGTGAAGAGAATTTCTTGCGTCTTGCCCGAACATGGGAAGATCAACTGCATGCAATGCTACCCGACGCCGGTCAACGCGGGCTTTTCATCGAAAACAAAAGAGCAACAGTATCGATTCACTATCGCAACTGTATGGACGCTGATACGATTCACTCCCGGCTCATGGACGTTATTGAGAAACTAATCCCGCAGCCGAGGCATATCGGCGGCAAATATGTCGAAAATCTCATCCCGGCAAATGCTCCGGACAAGGGGTTTGCCATGTGGCACCTGATGCGCCACGCCGGATACTCCAAGGGATTTTTCGTAGGCGACGACATAACCGATGAAGATGTCTTTGATTTGCCGGGAAACAACATTTTTACTGTACGGGTGGGCAATGAGTCCCAAACGAAAGCACGCTATGTTCTGCAAAACCAGATGGAAATTCCCAGACTTCTGCATGAGATAAACTTTTCTGGAACCACCGGATGACAACTCCAATTGATAAGAGAAGACTATCAACTTATCAGCAGCCTTGAACGTTTCTGGAATCAATGAATCCGAGTATAAATTTCAAAACGATGGGGTATATGCTGCCATATTCATGCATCAGTTCTTGCGGAGAATAAGCAAACGTGCTTTAATAAGTTTAAAATTTTTAATCTTTGCCGTCAAAATTTTATATTGGAATACACATCTTATATTGTTCTCCCTGGCGGCGTCCTGTAACCCCGGAACGTGACTGAATTCGTCCCGATCCATAACGGCTGGGAGAATGATGGCATTCTTTACTTCTCTGTTTCAACAAAAATATAGCACATCGTCTATGTTGTGATGTGCATGATGTTCTATGAATAAGAAAATGGCTTAACAATTAAAAGTATTTCTTGTGGGGGCATTGTGCAAAAGTTTCCTAAGGAGATACGCTTAAGCAGAGAAATGGGGCTTCTGGACGCCACTATGATCGGCGTAGGGGCAATGATCGGTGCCGGCATTTTTGTTCTTATCGGCATTGCTGCCGGAGTTGCCGGACCGGCGTTGATTATTGCTTTTGTTCTTAACGGTCTGGTAGCGCTGCTTACAGCTATGTCTTATGCGGAACTGGGCTCCTGTTTTCATGATGCCGGCGGCGGATATCTCTGGGTTAAAGAAGGATTGCCCAAATGGAACGGCTTTCTGTCCGGATGGATGAGTTGGTTTGCACACGCTATGGCGTGTGGATTATATGCTCTGGGATTTGGAGCATATTTTGAACATACACTACACGAGGTCGGATTCACTTTCCCTTACTGGATTTTTCTTTCTCCGCAAAAATTGTTGGCTGTTATTGCTGCGATTGTCTTCGCTTATATTAATATTCGTGGCGCCTCGGAAACGGGAAAAATCGGCAATCTTGTTACTATCGCCAAAATAGTTGTTCTGGCTGTCTTTATCGGCTTCGGGATCGAGATGATGTTCAGCAAGGCAAACTGGAAAGATTCATTTAGTCCCTTCATGGCCAATGGATGGAGCGGCGTTTTCAAGGCTATGGGACTTTCTTTCATTGCCTTCCAGGGATTTGAAGTTATTGCTCAAAGTTCGGAAGAAATCAGGAATCCCAGAAAAAATATTCCTTATGCCGTTTTTCTTTCTCTACTGATAGTAATACCCATTTATATAATGGTGGCTGTAACTTCCCTGGGCGCAGTGAATTCGGGAGATATGAAATCATGGGATTACCTGGCGCTGCATAAAGAGCTGGCCCTGGTAGAAGTCGCCGGTCATTTCTTTATAGGCGGAGGCATAATGATTCTGATCGGAGGCATTGTATCAACAATGTCCGCCCTCAATGCCACGATTTACTCCTCATCGAGGGTGGCTTTTGCAATGGGCAGAGACCGCAACTTCCCTGCATACTTCAGCACGGTACACTCGAAAAATTTTACTCCTCACTGGGCAATCTTAATCTCTCTGGTCATTATCGTATTTATGGTTGTATTACTGCCGATAGAAGATGTTGCCAGCGCTGCCGACATAATGTTTCTGCTGCTCTTTTTCCAGGTAAATATTGCAATGATCAGGCTGCGTAAGACAAGGCCCGACCTTGATCGCGGCTTTGTCGTTCCCTTTTATCCTTATCTTTCGATTGCAGGAATTGCGATGTTGCTGTTTCTTGCCGTTTTTATGTACAATTACAGTTATAAAGCCTGGATAGTAACAGCCGTATGGATCGGATCAGGTCTGTTGATTTACAAATTTTATGCTGCAAAACGGGAAGTTGAGCATGCAAAGAAAATCAGGGCACTGGAACGCATAGAGAAAAAACAGTACAAAATACTTGTATGCCTGGCCAATCCGGCAACATTCGGCAGTTTAGCTCATATAGCATTTGCCCTGGCGAAAAAACATAACGCCGAAATCATTTTTTTGAATATAATTGAAGTTCATGAAGGACAGCAGTTATTTTCGGGACTTGACGAAAAGAATTTTGTCAGTCCTGATTTGGACATGCTGGAAGAAATGGCGTTTCAGGCCGATATTCAGGCACGTTCAATAATTAGAGTTGCGCACAGCATTTCTCAGGGAATAATCGATACAGTTTCTGAAGACGATTGTAATTTTATTGTAATGGGACATCATAAGGCAACGAATTTTTTTGACCGATTATTTTATTCCGCGATCGACAGGGTTATTCAAAAAATGCCGTTGGAAACGGCTATTATCCATGGAAATTTATTACCCGAAAAAATTAAGACTATTTTAATACCTTTCGGCAGCAGCATCAATACACGCCTGGCGATGGAAATAGGTCCGGCAATATCCGACTATTTTAAGGCAAAATTAAAAATTGCTGTTGTATTTGAACCGAACACACCGAGAACTCTAAAAAGAGAAAGAATTCGGCAAATGCAGTATCTTATTGATGAGAATAAAATTTCCGCAGAAATTGTTACCATAAGGGCAAGAAATATTCTAAGCGGCATTATAAAATTATCTCGAGATGCCGACCTTGTTCTTATGGGCGGCCGGACCGGTGAATTTCTCGAATTACTTTTTTTAAAATCGCTTACACAGGAAATTACGGAACGTGTCCCATGTCCTGTCTTGTGGGTAAAAGAATATGAAGAGCGACTGCCGATTTGGAAAGCTGTCCTATCCCCGAGCAAAAGGAGGATATCCGAATGACGGACTATCAAACAATTTTTTCTAATATATTCGAAGCATTTATCGGTTACCTTCCTAAACTGTTTGGCGGAGTTATTTTACTTTTCATCGGCTGGCTGCTTGCCTGGTTTGTGAAACGACTGGTAATTCAATTGTTCAAAGTTTTTAAATTGGAGTATATTCTTGTACGCCTGTCATGGGGCAAGGTCTTTTCTAATGCGGATATCCGGCAGAGTTTTTATAATCTTATCGGTAATATTACCTTCTTTATCATACTTTTGATCTTCTTTTATTTTGCACTGATCACCTGGGATCTACAGCCTTTAACTGTGATATCAAAAGACGCAATTCTTTTCTTTCCCAAGTTATTATTTTCCCTCGCAATATTTGGATTCGGGCTACTGATCACCGCGATGAGCACAAAGGCCTTATTGAGGGCGCTGATTAATGAAGGTGTACCGCATGCCTCATTTATTACTTATTTTGCCAGAATTAATATGCTGATATTTTTCTTTGCTATGGCTCTGGCAGAACTTGATTTGGTAAGTAATATAGTAACAATAGGATTTACGATTGTCTTTGCAACTATGGGATTGATCGCCTTGATTTTGACCGTGTTATACGGGAGAGACTTATTTAACCATCATGATGATTCACAAAAAGAAAAGAAAAAATAGCCATTGCACTGATGCTGATATTTTTTCTCAGGCTCCACTAAGAGAAATCCAAAAATTGATTGCGCAGCAACATGATTAATAATAAACAATACGGCAGTATTTTTCTTCAGGGAGACAGTATGACACTTTTAGATAAAACATATTTAGGCAATTCTGTTCACACCTGGTTTATAGCCCTTTGCGTCCTGATTGCATCTTTTTCAGCCCTGATTATTGCCCGTAAAATCTTATTGAAGTATCTGAAGGCTCTTGCCAACCGTACCCACACGCAGATAGACGATGTGCTGCTGGCTGTTCTTTCCAGGACCAAATACTTTTTCCTTTTGATCATTTCCGTTTATATAAGTCTGCTCTTTCTTGTCCTGCCGCCGGATATTCTTAAAATATGGAATAGGATCTTTTTCATGGTGGTGGTGATCCAGATCTTTATCTGGATCAGCAGGGGGCTTAATTTCGTAATCAGTCTCAACGTAAAGAAAAGAATGGCTGACGACGCCGCCGTCGCCACTACAATCTCCGTTTTGGGTTTCATCAGCAAGTTTCTTTTATGGTCGATCGCCCTGCTGCTGATACTGGACAATCTTGGCTTCAATATAACCAGCCTGGTGGCCGGACTCGGAATCGGCGGCGTTGCCGTGGCTCTGGCGGTGCAGAATATTCTGGGTGATCTTTTTGCGTCACTGTCTATCGTCATTGACAAGCCTTTTGTCGTCGGCGATTTTATCGTCATTGATCAGTTGAAGGGAACAGTTGAACATGTAGGTTTAAAAACGACCCGTTTGCGCAGCCTGAGCGGTGAACAACTGATATTTTCCAACAACGATTTACTCAAAAGCCGCATCCAGAATTTTAAGCGGATGACTGAAAGGCGCGTTGTCTTCGGCTTTGGAGTCACTTATCAGACACCGCAGGATAAATTACCGCTGATCAATGGTATTGTACGGGAAATAATAGAAAAGCAGGAGCATGTAAAGTTTGACCGCGTTCACTTTAAAGAATTCGGCAACTCAGCGCTCAATTTTGAGGTTGTCTATATTGTAAAAGATCAGGACTATAATCTTTATATGAATATCCAGCAGGCGATCAATCTGGAAATGTTCCGCCGATTCCAGGAGGAAAAAATTGAATTCGCCTATCCCACGCAAACTTTATTTGTGCAGCATGAAACAACCATAGGTTGATTGATCTCAAAATGTTTTATGAGCAGATATTTTTCTAAATCGGCAGCCCTTTTATCGCGTCATTTGGGTTTGTGGTTTTTTCGTACTTTTTCCTGGTGTGTTGCGTCCGGTTACTTTTTCCTTTTTCCGGCACGTGTCGCCCAAAGCCTCAAGTTCTATGGAGCGCTTTTTCCCAAACGCAGTTTTGTGTATCACTTACATTGTGTCTGGAAACAATATCATAACTTCACCGGTGTTTATCTCCACCGTTTCTTTCTCTGGGCGGAAAAGGAGGCGGAATTTATCCAGGAGGGCTGGGAGCATCTGGATGCGGCCGTAAGAAATAAGACCGGGGCGGTTGTGGTGATGTCGCACATCGGCAACTGGGAGCTGGCCGCGCAAAAGCTGAACAGTCGAGGTCTGCCGATCATGCTTTATCTGGGCGCTAAACAAAAGGAACAGATTGAAAGCATCCAAAAAGAAAAACTCGCCCAAAACGGCATCAAAATCGTGGCCACCGGCGAGGACGAAAAATCACCTTTCGCCCTCCTCCCGGCCATTAATTTTCTGCGTGCAGGCGGCATTGTATCCATGACGGGAGATCGACTCTGGGGCGAACAGACATATGTGACTGTGAACTTTCTGGGTTATGAAGCCCGCCTCCCGGATACGCCGCATTTATTCGCCCTGATGACGGGCGCGCCGCTTTTAACTTTTTTTGTCTTTTCGGATGCTGAAGGAATTTATCACATCAGAGTTTCACCAGGGCGAAAGGTTTGTGCTGCGACGCGTGCGGAGCGAAAGAAGGCTGTGCTGGAATCGGTGCAGATTTACGCCGCCGATCTTATCCGTTTCGCCCGTCAGCATCCCTTCGAGTGGCACCATTTTGAGCCATTCCTGGGCAGGAAAATAAATGCAGTTGGGGAGAAATTTATCAAATAGATTTTTCCTGGCACTGTAATAAAATGGTATAAGAATAAAACCACTCCTTGGATGAATGTCACTGGAGGGATAAACTATGAAAAAGCCCCTTAAAATTGCAATCATCGTTCTTGCCGTTGTACTCGTTGTCATCGCCGCTGTCTCTCTGTTCGTAAAGTCCTATCTGACGGAGGAGCGGATGCGCGCGCTGGTTTCGGAGATAGCGAATAAGTCTCTAAACCGCAAGACCGTTATCGGCGCAATTGATGTCAGCCTTTTCAGAGGAATTGTTGTCAAAGACTTCGAAATTCGAGAAAAGAACGCCGAGTCTGTTTTTATCAAAACGAAGGAATTTGTTCTTACCTATCAGTTTCTCCCTCTATTAACTAAAAAGCTGGTTATTGATAAACTAAGCATCGTGGATGCTGAAATTTACCTGAAGACCAACCCTGACGGCACTTATAATTTCTCTGATATGGCAAAACCGGATAAGACTCAGGACGAGAAAGACGACAGGGAAAAGGTGGCTGGCCTTCCTGTAACCCTGAATGTAAAAGATATCACGATCAAGAATGCGAAACTCGGTTACACCGATGCAATGGGGAAGCTGCAAAAAGCGGATGTGATCATGAATGCAGAATTGAAAATTAACGGACTTTCCCCAAATGCCCTGTCGTCGTCAGGATCGTTCGATATTACTATAGCGGAAGCGTTATTGAAGGATGGGAATAAAAGCTTTAAAGATATCAAGACAGCCGTCCGCTACAAAATTGACGCGGATACGGCGGCAAAGCAGGTCACCATCCATTCCATCGATCTGGATGTCATGAAAATTCCCGTCAACATGGCGGGCACGGTCAACTATTCTTCCGGAACAGCTTATTCACTGGTCATGAAGGTGCCGGACTTCAATCTTTCCCAAATCAGGCAAGAACTCGCAGCGGCATTTCTTCCAAAAGGGATGGCCCTTGGCGGCAATGTTTCCATGCTTTTCAATATCGACAAGATACCCGACGAGGGAAGTCCGCTGCATTTCGATGGCCGGGTAAAGATGACCAGGGCCTCCTGCGCTTATAAAGGCACGAACCTTGTTCTGGATGGGTCTCTGAAACTGACGCCGGAAATGATTACGCTCGAAGACTTAAAACTCATTGCCGGCCCGAACAAAGCCGATATGTCGGGATCGGTGAAAAACTACAAAGATTATCCCGATCTGAACGTCAAAATCAAAAGCAAATTTATTGCCCTTGATGATTTTTTTGCAGCTGCCCCTGCTTCCGCAAAATCGCAGGAAACTGCCGGAGGCGACACGGATAAAAAAGGGCAAACAGCAGACAAAGGCGGCGACGTCAGAAAAGAGCCGGAGCCGATGAATTTGAAGTTTAAAGCTAACGTGTCCCTGGATATCGATAAAACCAGGTATAAGGGAATTTCGATAACCAATTTCATGTCCCGTTATGAACTGAAAGATAACATTTTCAATATCTCCTTTGTGAAAGGCAATACACTGAGCGGCGCCTTTGCGCTCAAAGGGGCCGTGAATCTTGCTTCAAAAGGGACCCGGTACAACATGAATGCGGATCTGAACGGTGTCAGGATCGAGGAAATTATCAATGCCTTTGCGCCCAAAGCCAGGGGTAAGCTTTTCGGGGCCTTGTCCGGCAGGGCGGCGATCACCGGCTCAGGCACACTTCCGGTAAACGTAAAGCGCAACCTGAAAGGAAACGGCAAATTCACAATCAACAATGGGGTATTAAAAAATTCCGAGCTTGTCGCCGGACTTTTGACGATTCTCGGACTGCGGGACATGAAAGAAATCCCGATCGAAAAGGCAAACAGCCAATTTACGATCTCCGACGGAACCGTGAACCTCACTACCCTGATCGGCAGTAGAGACATGATGATCAATGAAACGGGGACGGTCGGAATGGACGAAAAACTTGATCTTGGCATTCTGGTAAAGGTTTCCGACAGGCTTGCACCTAAGGTTGTCAGTCAGTCGTCAATTGCCAAATTCCTCTCCGGTGAAAAAGGATGGACCAGCGTCCCGCTGAGAGTCAAAGGCACTATCTCCAAGCCATCTTACGGCATCGACACGCAAGCTGTCGGCAGGAAGGTCGGTGAAGGCCTGCAGAAAAAGGCCGAAGAAGAATTGCGTAAAATTCTGCTGAAGGAGCAAAAGAAATCATCCGGAACACAGCAGAATAAAAGCTCCAGTCCCCGAGATCTCATCAGGGATATATTCGGCAAATAAAGTCACAAATTCAGAATGGTTCCGCCGTGTTTCTGCAATGCGGAGCAGAATCTCAGCAAGGGAGGATTCCAATGAATGTTTTCAAGGCAGCGGCACAGCAGCTTTATGAAACCGCCAGACAGGAAGGCCGTCTTATCGAGGGCTGTTCGCTGGATGAATTGAAAGAAATCGCCCTGCGACAGGAAGGGGTCATTCAAACCCAGATCGGCTCGGTGGCTGCGGATTCCGAGCCCATGTCCCGTTCAGCGCCTCATACCCGCAACAGCGTGGATCATTCCTTTGGTGAAGAAGAAGCGCAACTGGCTGCTGAAATGCTGGCGCGGCTGAAAAAAGAAACTATCGTTTCCCTGGATGTCTTCATTGGCGATGGTCAGGACGGCGTTTCCGCACGTTTCCTTGTTCCGGAACAATATGCCCAGATAGCCTATGGACTCAAACTCCTTTTCAACCATCCGCCGGTCGTACTGGACAACCCCACCTACACCATTATCTATTTCACCGACGACGCCTTTGAGCGCAACCGCTCAAAAAAACTGATAGACAAAGACATCTCC
>Ga0302240_1002582_pt1 | contig 11807 bp, 12 predicted proteins | sample AAG_UR_His_MG_FD_193538 | JGI IMG/M metagenome (GOLD analysis project Ga0302240, IMG submission 193538) | Enriched activated sludge microbial communities from anaerobic digester in WTTP, New Holstein, Wisconsin, United States - AAG_UR_His | ecosystem: Engineered > Bioreactor > Anaerobic >... | reverse complement strand
CGATGTTACCGTCAATTACCTGCGGTTTATGACGGAATTTTACTTCAAGTTTCTTTTTTGTGTCTTCCAAAACGCCGTTAATGTCAAGCGTTCCGATAACTTTTACCAAAGCGCCGAGCATGGGAGTATTTGGAATATTCATTCCTATTGTTTCCTGAGCTATCTGGCTTGCGTTTACAACGAAAACCTGCGATTTGTCTATTCCGAGTTTTTTTGCGATTTCTTCTGATGAAAAAGATGTGTTAACGATAACTTTTCCTTCCGGGCCTATGCCTTCGACCACGTTTACAGTTTCCATAAGAGTAGGATCAAGAATTACAACGAAATTGGGATCTGTGATTCCGGAGTGGATAGTAATAGGCTTATCGCTTATTCTGTTGAAAGACTGAACGGGTGCGCCCATTCTTTCAGGACCGTATTCAGGGAAAGCCTGAATATATTTTCCGGTTGCAAGTACAGCTTCTCCAAACAGCAACGCCGCAGTTTTAGCACCCTGACCGCCGCGACCATGCCAACGAACTTCAATCATGTTTTTGCTCCTTTATATATTTTAACTACTATTGTAGAAAGGGTTATATTCGCAAGAAAAAACACACAAAAAACAGCGAAAAAAGAAATCCGCTGCCAGCCGTAATTACTAAGTCTGAAATTGTATCACTTTTTGATATTTTTGGCAAATGCAGAGCGTTGTTTAAAACAGCCGTGAATGGTTGCAGGGCGCTTGAGAGTTTTAATTAAATGATTGTTTAAAAAAAGCAAAAAAAGTATAATATTGCGCAAATGTTTATTGGGGGAAGCAAAAAATGATTATAACATTGAAACATAAAGCAACAAGGGCAGAAGAAAAAAAAGTTGTCGATAAGATTAAAAAACTCGGATATCTGCCGCACATATCAAGAGGCGTTGATATCACGATTATAGGAATGATCGGAGAGTTTGCCGAAAAATATAAAGAAAATTTTGAAGCAATGGATGAAGTAGACCATATAAGCGAAATAGAAAAACCGTATAAACTTGCTTCAAGGCAGTTTAGAAAAGAAAATACGGTAATTAAACTTCCTTACGGAATAGAAATCGGTTCAAAACAAGTTCCGATTATGGGCGGTCCGTGCGCCATAGAAAGCAAAAATGTTTTGTTGGAAATAGCACAAATAGTGAAAGATGCAGGTGGAACAATATTAAGAGGCGGTGCGTTTAAGCCGAGATCTTCTCCATATACATTCCAGGGGCTTGGCGAAAAAGGATTGAAATATATACAGGAAGTCGGTAAAAAACTAAAAATGCCTACAATAAGCGAGGCTATGTCGGTTGAGCAGGTTCCGCTTATAAGCAAATATTGCGACATAGTTCAGATAGGAGCAAGAAACGTTCAAAATTACGACTTGCTTAAAGCCTGCGGCAAACAGAAAAAACCTGTTCTTTTAAAAAGAGGAATGGCAACGACTATAAAAGAACTTTTGCTTTCTGCCGAATATATTCTTGCCCAGGGCAACTATAACGTTATGCTTTGTGAAAGGGGAATAAGAACTTTTGAAGATTCTACAAGATTTACTCTTGACCTTAATGCGGTCCCTGTAATGAAAAAACTTACGCATCTTCCCGTTGTTCTTGACCCTTCGCACGGTATAGGAATAAGAGAACATGTCCCGACCATGGCCAAAGCGTGTTTGGCTGTCGGCGCGGATGCTTTAATACTTGAAATACATCCAAGACCTGAAGAAGCATTGTCTGACGGGCCTCAAAGTTTGTTGCCTGATCAGTATAACAAGCTTATGTCAGAACTTAAAGTTTTGGCAAAAGCCGTAGAAAGAGAAATCTGATGCGGAAAGTTGCAATACTAGGCGTAGGCCTTATGGGCGGTTCTTTAGGAATGGCATTGAGAAATGTCATAAAAAATAAAGAGCGCAAGTATTTCGTTTTGGGTATAGGAAGAGACGCAAACAATCTTAAAATTGCAAAAAAAAACGGCGCCGTTGACGATTATTCAACCGATATCGGGAAAATAAAAGACAGCGATGTCGTTTTTATTTGTTATCCTGTTGATATGATAGTTGAAACTTATAAAACAGTTTCAAAAATAGTTTCGAAAAAAGCGGTTATAACAGATATCGGCAGTATAAAATCGGCAGTTGAAGTTAAGATAAATGATTTGCGAAAAAAAGATCCGTCAATGCCGCTGTTTGTCGGATGCCATCCTATGGCCGGAACTGAAAAAAACGGTATAGCACACGCTCAAAAAGATCTTTATAAAAACGCTAACGTGATTATTACAAATCTTAAAGATAAAAATATATCAGAAATATGGCAGGATATAGGATGCAACATCGTTTATATGACAGCGGACGAACATGATGAATTTACGGCCTTTACTAGCCATCTGCCCCATTTAATAGCTTTTAATTTTTATAAAATGTTCAAGGAAAAAAGTTCAAAAGACAATAGAATAAAAAATATTACGGGCGGATCTTTTAACAGCATAACAAGAGTCGCCAAATCTTCGCCGGATATGTGGCTGCCGATATTTCAGGGCAACAGAAAGAACCTTATAAAAATAACAGACAGTTTTTGCCGGGAGCTTAAAAAGTTTATAAAGACTCTGGGCAATAAAAAAAATCTTCAGAGAATTTTGGAAAAGAGCGTCAGTGATGAAAATAAGTAAAGTAAACAAACTTGAAGGGATTATTACTGTTCCTGCCGATAAATCTATTACACACAGAGCCGTTATGCTTTCATCGCTTGCAGACGGTATATCTGAAATTGACAACTATTTGGACAGCGCAGACTGTATTTCAACAATGAATGCCTTTAAATCAATGGGCGTAAATATAATTAAGGAAGACAAACGCCTGATAATAAAAGGCGCAGGACTGAGAGGTTTAAAAAAACCGCAAGCCGACATCGATGCCGGCAATTCCGGAACGACAACAAGGCTTTTGTCCGGAGTTCTTTGCGGGCAAAATTTCAGTTCGACTGTTTTCGGAGATGCAAGTCTGTCTTTAAGGCCTATGAAAAGAATAATAGAGCCTCTGCGTCTTATGGGAGCAGATATAAAAGCAAAAGATGACAATTATCTTCCTATGAAGATAAATTCATCCGGGAAATTAAACTCCATAGAATATACAAGCAAAGTAGCAAGCGCTCAGGTAAAATCCTGTGTTTTATTTGCCGGCTTATATGCTGACGGAATAACAAAATTTACCGAGCCGGAAAAATCAAGAGATCATACTGAAAAAATGCTTGAGGCTTACGGAGCCGATATTAAAGTTTCAGGATTGACTGTAAGCGTTAAAAAATGTGAAAAATTATATGCACAAAATATAAAAATTCCTTCTGATATTTCATCTGCCGCTTTTTTTATGGTTGCCGGATGCATAGTTGAAAATTCTAAAATAGTTATAAAAGAAGTAAACATAAACAGAACGCGCGCCGGAATAATATGCGTTTTAAAAAAAATGGGCGCAAAAGTAACAATACAAAATATAAAAGATATTTCAGGCGAAGAAGTCGCTGATATAGAAATTTTAAGTTCATCGTTAAAGGCCGTTAATATAAGTGAGGAAATAATGCCTTCGCTTATAGATGAAATTCCTGTAATAGCTCTTTGCGCCACCCAGGCCGAAGGCACCACTGTTATTTCAGGTGCGAAAGAACTAAGAGTCAAAGAAAGCGACAGAATAAAAACAGTGGCAAGCCAGCTTTTAAAGATGGGAGCCGATATTAAAGAAACTGAAGACGGGCTTATAATAAAAGGCAAAACAAAACTTAAAGGCGCTGAAGTCGACAGTTTTAAAGACCACAGAATCGCCATGATGCTGTCAATTGCAGCCCTTATAGCCGAAGGGGATACCGTTATAAAAGATTCTGACTGTGTTAATATATCTTTCGCAAATTTCTATGAAATCTTAAAAAGCATATGCAGATAAAACATAAAAGCGGTTTTTTATTTTATGCCGGAAGGTTTCTTTTTAAAATGATGTTTTTGATATTTTTCAGGTGTAAATCTGAAGGGGATGAAAACATTCCTCAAGATACTGGAGTGATAATCGCTCCCAATCACATCAGCTTTTTTGATCCTCCGCTTACAGGCAGCTTTATGGGACGTGATTTATATTTTATGGCTAAACAGGAATTGTTTGATATTCCCGTGCTTGGTTTTTTGATAAAAAGAACAAATGCTTTTCCCGTTAAAAGAGGAATGCAGGATATGTCGGCTTTCAGAAATGTTTTTTCGCTGCTTGAAAATAAGAAGGCGCTTTTGATGTTTCCGGAAGGGACCAGATCAAAAACGGGTAATATCGGTAAAGCCAGGCCGGGAGTAGGAATGGTTGCCTGTACTGCGCAGGTTCCGGTTATACCCGTAAAAATCGTCAACACCAATAACATGAAAAAATTTAAAATCGTCGGCATTAAGTACGGCAAACCGGTTTATCCTCCTAAAATTTATTCGAAAGACGATTATCTTTCTTTTTCGCAGAAAATTTTGGATGAAATTAAAAAATTATGAAAAATAAAATAAAAATTGCAAAAAGTTCCGGTTTTTGTTTCGGCGTAAAAAGAGCCATAGAACTTGCCGAAAAAGTAGCGGGAAAAAACGGCAAAGTATATACGTTCGGACCGTTGATACATAATCCTCAGGAAGTAAAAAGACTTGACGCCGAAGGAATAAAAGTAATAGAAGATTATTCTAAAATAAAGACGGGTATTATTGTTTTAAGGACTCACGGCATAGAACAGGAAATACATGAAAAACTTTCTAAAAGAAAAAATATAAAAGTAATAGACGCCACTTGTCCTTTTGTCAAAAGAGCCCAGGAAATAGTAAAAAAGCTCAGCGGCATAAGCGACCAGATAGTTATTGTCGGAGAAAAAACGCATCCTGAGGTGATAGCTCTTGTTTCTTACGGGAAAGGCAGATGCGTTGTTGTTGAAGATAAAAAAGACGTAAAAAAAATAAAGAAAACGCCTGTAATACATATAGTGAGCCAGACAACTCAAAGCCCGAAACAGTTCGCCAGCATAGTTGAGCTTATTGCCAAAATTTCAAAAGTTAAGATTTACAATACCATATGCAGAGCTACTTTTGACAGGCAGGGTTCTGCAGAAAAACTTGCGAAATTGGTTGATATTATGATAGTAATAGGCGGTAAAAATTCCGGTAATACAAGGCGTCTGTATCAGATATGTTCGCAAAAAGTTAAAACATACCACATCGAAAATGTTGAAGAAATAAAAAAATCTTGGTTTAATAGTAGCAATAAAGTCGGTATTACGGCAGGCGCATCAACGCCTAACTGGATAATAGAAAATATAAAAAGGAGAATAGAGGATATTTGTGAGTTAGGTCGAAAAGATAATAAACAGGAGAAAAGAAGTGAACAAAGAAAATAATAATTTAGATAAATTAACAGTATTTGAAGATGCCGGAGATCTCAGCATGGATGATTTGCTCGGCCCTGATGTAAAAATGAACAGAGGCGAAATAGTATCAGTAAAAATCGTTTCGGAAAATTCAGACGGTTTTCTTGTAGATCTCGGAATGAAATCTGACGGAATAATATTAAAGTCCGAATTTGCCGATATGCAGATTCCGAAAGAACTTAAAGTCGGAGCAGAAGTAAAAGTTTTTATAAAAAGGACATTCCCCAAGATAGAGTTGTCTTACAGGGAAGTTATGGAGAAAGCCTCGTGGGATAAAATTGAAGAATTGTTTAAAAATAAAAAAACAGTCTCCGGGACAATAAAGAAAACTGTAAAAGGCGGTTTTATAGTTGATATAGGCGTAAACGCATTTTTGCATATATCTCAGGTTGATTCCAGTTTTGTGAAAGACGGTGAAAAATATGTAGGTAAAACTTATGAATTCGCAATAACAGAATTTGACAGAGGCGAACAAAAGATAAGTCTCTCAAGAAGAAAACTTCTTGAAGATGAAAAGCTTTCAAAGAAAAAATCTGCGCTTGATTCTTTGGCCGAAGGACAAATTATAGACGGAGCGGTTACAAGAATAACAAACTTTGGAGCGTTTATAGATCTTGGTGGCATAGACGGTCTTTTGCATATAGGGGAACTTGCTTGGTATAAAGTAAAGAAAGTCGAAGATATTTTAAAAATCGGACAGATAGTAAGAGTTCAGATTATAAAGCTTGATAAAGAAAATGAAAAAATTTCACTGAGCATGAAACAGCTTGCCGCAAATCCATGGGGTGTTGCAGGTGAGAAATATTTGGAAGGGCTTATAATAAAAGGAACGGTCACGTCCGTAACAGCTTACGGCGCCTTTGTTGAATTGGAACCGGGAGTCGAAGGTCTTTTACATTCTTCCGAGTATGCGTGGAACGACAGCGAAAACTTATTTAAAAAAGAAGTTGTTGCAGGCAAAGAGCTTGAAGTTAAGGTTATAGGATGCGATAAAACTTCAAAAAAGATTTCATTGTCAATTAAAAAAATGCATACAAATCCGTGGGAAGAAGCAGCAAGAAACTATGTTCCCGGAACAAAAGTAAAGGGTATCGTAAAAAACATTACGCCTTTTGGGGCATTTGTTAAATTGCCTGAAGGTATTGAAGGATTGATTCACATAAGTAATTTTTCATGGGCAAAAGGAATAAAGCATCCGGAAAATATTGTAAAAAAAGGCGAAGAAATCGAAGTTATGGTTTTATCCGTAAATACCCAGAATGAAGAGATTGCTCTTTCATTGAAACATCTTACTCAGGATCCGTATAAAAAATATAAAACAGGAACTCCTGTAAAAGGAAAAGTTAAAAGAGCTCTTGAGTTTGGAGTATTTGTGGAGATAGAAGATGGAATAGAAGCTTTACTTAAAAAGACAGAGCTTTCAATGGAAAATAAAACGCAGGAGCTTCCTAAGGAAGGAGAAGAAATTGAGGCTGCAGTCATAAAGACTGATATTAAAGAAAGAAAACTTGAAATATCGGTAAGAAAACTTGAAAAATCAATGGAAAGAGAATTGATCAAACAGTTTGCGTCAAACGACGAAAGACCTACGCTCGGAGATATTCTGCAGCAAGAGGAATAATGATAGATTATTTCAGAGGGACATTGTCTTCAAAAGAACTTAACAGTGCCGTTGTTGAAATCAACGGCACTGGTTATGATATAAATATAACCGTAGATGCAAGTTCAAAACTTCCTCATGCCGGACAGGAAGTAAAATTGTACATAGTCGAAGCCACGGGCATGTACGGCGGTGTAATTTCTCATTACGGTTTTTTATCAAAAGAAGAAAGAGAGATGTTTCTTCTGATAAAAGATGAAGTGCCGGGAACAGGAGCAAAGAAAGCCATGGAATATATGGATAAAATATCAAAGTCTTTTGCAGATTTTAAAAATGCCATTATTTCAAAAGATATTTCAATGCTTTCAAGCGTTTTCGGTTTTACAAAAAAAACAGCAGAAAAACTTATAGCGGCTCTTAAAGATAAAATATCAGGTATTTCCGTAAACGATTCTGCCAAATGGACGGGTGTTTCAGGCAACGAAAATGTATCGCAGGCAATAGCAGGTCTTATGGCTTTAGCTTATAAAGAATTTCAGGCAAGAGAGGCTGTTTCAAAAATATTAAGAGATGATGAAAATAAATCAGTTGAGAACGTAATAATGGAAGCGTTAAAATATTTATAATGGAAGGCATTTTTGAAAAATTAACGGTTCATTTTTTTAGATATGAATTCGTGTATATTTTTATACTCTGTTCTTTGATTTTCCTAATAACGGCAATATTTGTCAGAAAGGCAGTAATTGTTGTGCTGTGTTCGCTGTTTTTGTCATTGGCGGCAACTGAATATGTTTTATCTTTTAACGACCGGTATTCATACGGTTTTTCTGCGCGATATCCGGATTATATAAATACGGATAAAATAATTGTAGGCAGAGAATCGTCAGTATATGAAAACGGCAAACAGAAGAAATATTGTGGAAACGTCATCCACAGCGATAAAGCAAGCGTTTTATATGATGTCAGATATTCGTTATATGACGGCGGCGATATAAGATATACAAAATGTGATATAAATTCAAAAATATCATATGTATTTTTAGGTTGTTCTTTTGCATTTGGATACGGAGTGAATGATGACCAGACTCTTCCATATTGTTTTTCCAGGAAAATGGGATTTAAGGTTAATGTTCTTAATTGCGGTGTCCGAGGACATTCGTCAAATGCCGCTTTAAATATTTTAAACGGCAGCCTGATTGAGAATACATGTAAAAACAGCGATATTAAAAATTTTTTTTATGAAATGATACTTGACCAGATATACAGGAATTTTAGAATTTTAGATGCTTCCGATGCAAAAAGGTATAAAAATAATAAATTGTCATATATTTATCAGCCCTACGGAAAAATAAAAATACTTTTTGCAAGAAGTTACATATTCAGAAAAATATTTTTGCCAGTCATTGATGAACGTAATTTGGGATTTTATACCGGTTATATGGCGGAAAGTTTAAGTGAAATGAATAATATAGTCAGAAACAAATATAATTCAAAGTTAACTATAGTTATGTGGCCAGAATTTAAACAAGTTTTTATAGATGAACTGAGAGCCAGAGGGCTTGACGTGATAGTGTTGCCGAAAAATTTTAATTCTGAAGCGCTGGGGTATAGGATTCGGTATGACAGGCACCCTACAGAAAAAGCTAACGAAGAAATAGCAGAAATATTGTATAATCACATAAATAAAAAGAATAATTTTTATTTATAGATTAAGGTATAAAAATGGAAGAAAAAAGAATAATTGAATCCGAAGAAATAAATTCAGAAGAAAAAATTGAGAATACTTTAAGACCTCAGTGTCTTGATGATTTTATAGGACAGAATAAACTTAAAGATAATTTAAAAGTTTTTGTAGAGGCATCAAAAAAAAGAAATGAGCCTTTGGATCATTGTCTTTTTTATGCTCCGCCGGGACTTGGAAAAACTACTCTTGCTCATATAATAGCAAAAGAAATGGGCGGAAATCTAAGGACTACATCCGGGCCTGTTCTTGAAAGAGTTGGAGATCTCGCCGCAATTCTGACAAACCTTTCCGAAGGCGATATTTTTTTTATCGATGAAATACACAGAATGAATCATCTTGTTGAAGAATCTCTTTATCCTGTTATGGAAGATTTTGAACTTGATATTATTATAGGACAAGGTCCTTCTGCAAAGACAATAAAACTTCCTGTTCCGAGATTTACATTGGTAGGAGCGACTACAAGGGCCGGAATGCTTTCAAGTCCGTTAAGAGACAGATTCGGTATAATAGAACATCTCAATTTTTATAATGAAGATGAGCTTGTTAAAATAGTTAAAAGATCCAGTATTATAATGAAAGTCGAAATAGATGAGGAAGGATCTTTTGAAATAGCAAGACGTTCCAGAGGCACTCCGAGAATAGTTAACAGACTTTTAAGAAGAGTCAGAGATTTTGCCGAAATTAGAACCGGCGGCAAAATAAATAAACAGATAGCCGATGAAGCTCTTGAGGCTCTGGGGGTTGATAAGGCCGGTCTTGATAAAATGGACAGGCTTCTTCTTTCAACCATGATAGAAAAATTTGACGGCGGACCTGTAGGAATTGATACTATAGCCGTTTCAATATCCGAAGATGCAGATACTATATCGGATGTTTATGAGCCTTTTTTAATACAGTCAGGTTTTATTGCAAGAACGCCGCGCGGCAGAGTTGCGACAGAAGCCGCTTACAGACATATGGGACTTCCTTTTCCTAAAAATAAACAAAAAGAGCTTTTTTGAAGATGGAAAATTTACTGCTTCATACGTGTTGCGCGCCATGTTCGGCGTCTGCCATAAAACTGTTATCTAAAGATTATAAAATTACGTCATTTTGGTTTAACCCCAATATTTATCCGCAGAAAGAGTATTCATTAAGAAAAGATGCATGGCAAGATTACTGTAAATCAATAAATATCGATACTGAAGAAGTTACTGCAGATTGGCTTTCGGATGAAAAAAGTTATGATGATTTGTGGCTTGAGAAAGCCCTTAAATGTGAAAATGGCAGATGTTATTATTGTTATAAAACCAGGCTTGAACAAACCGTAAAGACCGCAAAAAAACTTTCAATAAAAAATTTTTCAACCACGCTTCTTTCCAGCCCTTATCAAAAGCATGAGATAATAAAAGAAATCGCAGTGCGTCTTGCCGTTGAGAATAATTTAAATTTTGTTTATGTTGATCCGAGAAGTTTTTTTTACGAAGGCGTAAATTCAGTCAGAAAATCAGGTTTCTACAGCCAGAAATACTGCGGCTGCAAACTCAGCGTAAGATAATTTCATAATGATTCAAGAACAAAAGAAACGACATCTTCAGAGACTGTTTTATTTACAATTTTGAATTTATTTTCGGCAAATTCGGATTCAGCCGTATCGGACTTCAAATATTTCATTACAAAAAAACCTTTAGTTGTTATATCATATCGGCCTGGTCCTTTATATAATTTGAAAAAAGAAAAGAAAGTTCTTTTAAAATATAAGCCAAAGTTGTTTTTGACGTTTATATATGATAAAAAAACCTTCCCGTCATTATCAATAATCTTTTTTATAAAAGCGTAAATTTCTTTTCGCTGATTTTCGTTTTGGGCAAGATTTAAGATTTTCGAGCATATAACAAACTTATATTTTTTATTGACCGGCGAATTTATTTTAATATTGTCAACCGGTATTAAATTGCGTATAAAATAAAAACTTTCTTCGCATAAACCGCCGTCAAATGATATGTCGCATACGTTGTCATAGGGGGATATAAAATTTTTCAGTATTTCGGAATTTATTTTTGAAGTTTTTCTCCATGATTTTGTAGGAATCACATCTGCCAGCCTCAACGTGGAGAGAGAATCATCGTATTTTAGCTCAGACTCAGGTATGAAGTTTTTTACTGCCAAATTTTTAATTTTTGACTGCAATAAATTTAAATAATTTTTTAACGCTGAAAAAAAATACAGATATATGCTCAAAAATCTGCCGCAAAAATTTTCAAGATTATGTTCCCTGCCGTTTCGGATTATGCAGTATACGAGACCTATTAAAATATTTTCGGTCACATCAGTTTTGTCAAAAAATAAATTTGCATCGCCTTTTGTTTTTATTGATTGTTTGTTTTTTGAAAATTTTAAGACCCTGTGTACGGTCGGTACATCGTGATTATTTATATCGTTGTTAAAAGCTATGATTGAATATTTTCTAATGCTTTTGATGTTTGATACGGCACGGCAGATAATTTTATCATTTTTGCGTATAAGAGGAGCCATGCTGTCGCTTATTACGGTAAATGTTTTATTATCTGATTTTTTTATAAGTTTTTTTGCTACGTCTGAATATTTATTTTTATCCATAAGGATTATTTTATAAAATCGGAAGAATCAATATTGTTGTTTTTTACGGGCATGATAAAATATGCGATTATGTATAATATAACCATAGGAAAGAAACCTGTTATAAGAACAAAAAACACAAAAAGCAGACGCAGAAAAGTTCTGTCTATATTGAAATAGTCGGCAAAACCGGCTATTATTCCGGCTATTATTTTTTCTTTGGGGTTGCGCACAAGTTTTCTATCCATAAAACCTCCGGTTTTAGTATGGGTAAATTATATCATTTTAACATAAAAAAACAACAAGCGTATTTTCTGCGCTTGTTGTTTTAATGTGTGTTTAATGATTATTTCAACGCGTCTTCAAAAGCGTCTATTCCTTTCTGTATCTTTTCCATTGAAGTTGCATAGGAAAATCTTATGTAACCTGGAGCTCCGAATGCCGAACCCGGAACAACCGCTATTTTTG
>Ga0302240_1002574_pt1 | contig 11861 bp, 11 predicted proteins | sample AAG_UR_His_MG_FD_193538 | JGI IMG/M metagenome (GOLD analysis project Ga0302240, IMG submission 193538) | Enriched activated sludge microbial communities from anaerobic digester in WTTP, New Holstein, Wisconsin, United States - AAG_UR_His | ecosystem: Engineered > Bioreactor > Anaerobic >... | reverse complement strand
AAACTGCAGTTGTAACACTGACTTCCGTTATTTCCATAATCAGAAATCACTTTGCCGGTTCCAAGCTGAACCGACTTTTTATTTCAGAATTTTGGGTTGTACACTGTTTAGTTTTCAAGGATCGAATGTGTCTTGCCTGTCTTGCGTTTGCTCACCTTTGAATCGGCGACTTTTTAATTATATCTATGTCCTACCCCCGCGTCAACACTTTTTTCAAGTTTTTTCGAACTAAATTCATCAAATCGCCGCACGCCTTCAAATGACTGGGTTTCACCAACCCTCGATTTCGCTGTTGATTTACATAACTTTTTCAAACATTACAATTTTCAACTGGGAAACTACTTCATGATGTGATAATATGGTAAAAATTTAATAAACGAAAGGTGTGAGTTTAATGAACTATATAGTGGTGTCTCCAAGCTTTCCCGCCAATTTCATTCCGTTCTCGGTCGCGCTTAAAAACGAAGGGGTCAATGTCTTAGGTATAGGGGAAGATGCTTACGATACGCTTCCTGCGGACTTAAAAACAGCACTGACCGAGTACTACCGGGTAGATTCTATGGAAGATTATAATCAGATGTTCAAAGCTGTAGCCTTTTTCTCTCACAAGTATGGAAAAATTGACAGACTTGAATCCCATATCGAGCACTGGCTGGAGTCAGATGCCCGATTGAGGACCGACTTCAACATACCGGGCCTCAAAACAGAAGACATGAGCCGGGTCAAATATAAATCCGGCATGAAAAAGGTCTTTAAGAAAGCTGGTCTGGAAGTTGCACCAAGCACTTTGATTGGTACTATGAAAGACGCCGAGAAGTTTATCAAGAAGCACGGTTACCCCGTTATTGTGAAACCGGACCGGGGCGTTGGCGCCATGGGCACTTTCAAAATTGACTCCCCTGAGAAACTCGAAGCCTTCATGTCTCAGAAAGAAGTGCTTCAGGATCAGGCCATCTATATTATGGAAGCCTTTGTTAATGGCAATATTTATTCTTTTGACGGTTTAACTGACCAGGAGGGCGAAATCGTCTTCCACTCCTCACTGGTTTATGGCGCCGGTGTCATGGAGTCTGTCAACGACGGGAATGATACAGATTTCTACATACCAAAAGAACTGAATGCGAAGGTTGTCGAAATGGGCACCAAAGCCATCCAAGCTTTTAAATTGAAAGAGCGATTCTTCCATTTAGAGCTGTTCGTCCTCCCGGAGGGCGAAATCGTCGCCCTCGAATTGAACGCACGTCTTCCAGGTGGTAAAATTGTGGATATGTTCAATTATGCCAATGACATTAACATTTTCGAACAGTATGCCAAAGTTGTGACAAAAAATGTCTTTGACGCAGAGCTGACACGCCCTTACAGCTGCTTCTATGTTGGAAGAAAGGACAGTTTAAACTATAAGCGTCCTTTGGAAGACATCCTTGAAACTTACAAAGATGAGATCGTGCATCACTATAAAGTTGAAAAGATATTCTCCCTTGCTATTGGAGACTACGGGATCATCTTTAGGACTAAGGACCATGAGAAGGGACTTGAGATTCGACGTGAAATGATCGCCAAGCAGGCGTAAACTACAAAAGCTGTAAGATAGACTGATGGTTTTGAATTAATGACCATCGGCAGCAATCTTTAATAAGGTGAGGGACCCACTATGAACGACTTTTCACAGCAAGATTGTACTTTCCTGCACCGGTTTTACTCCAGGGCTCTTGACAACTTCAGATCACTTTATATTTATTTGCCGCCTTCTTACAGACTCGAAGACCAGCGACATTATCCGGTCCTCTACATGCACGACGGGCAAAATATCTTCACCGGGGAAGCTTCCTACTCCGGCATGGGCTGGGAAATACATCAGACGGCAGACGAGCTGATCCGGGGTGGGGCAATGGAGGAAATAATCATTGTGGGCATAGCCAATATAGGCGAGGCGCGCCTGAGCGAATATGCCCACTATGACTACCACTCCTTTGGGAAGAACGTACCGGGCCGCGGCGCACTTTATGAACGCTTTGTGCTGGAGGATGTCATGCCGTTTATCGAAGCCAATTTCAGGGTGATGACAGGCCCTGAGAATACGGGGCTCATGGGGTCTTCCATGGGCGGGCTGATCACGTTTATGATAGGGACCCATCGGCCGGATGTCTTTGGTAAGCTTGGCATTGTCTCACCCTCATTTTGGTGGAGCCCCAAGGATCTGCTGCCCTACGTGGAAAGCCTGGATCCTGCAGGCATGCCTGAGAAACTTTGGATCGACATGGGCGATGCTGAGGGCGGGCTAAAAGAGGGTTTTGACGTGATTCTGGGCCGTCTGCTAGAACTGCGGGACAAACCCAACGCCAACTTTGAAATGGAAGCTTGGATCGTGCCCGGCGGGAAACACAGCGAATATGACTGGCAAATGCGCGCCCATTGTCCGCTGCTGTACCTCTTTGGCGACATTGGCAAGCCTGTCAGCCTCGAGCTGCATGCACCGGAGACAATCGTCCAAGGGGACCTGGCTCATTACCTGAGACCTGTCCTGGCCTACGACAGCGGCTTCTGTGTGACACCCTTTGAAGCCACATGCTGGTCAGCCTCACCGGAACTGTTAAGCCTGGGCTGGGACCAGCAGCTTTATCCCAACGCCGTCGGCACAGCCGTCTTGCATGGGTCCATCGATCAGTTGAAGGCTGCCTGTAAATGCACCGTCTTATCGCCTAAAAAATCCAAGCGTGAAGCTGGACGGCAGCGTGCCCGGTAAAATCGTCCGCAGCCACGCGCAGGGACCTTTCTGATGACTGCCACGTCTTGACCACACTACTGGTGGCGACATGAATCAAGCTTTGCGTTTCCAAACCACAAAAAAGCCGCTCATTGCCAACGAAATCGCTGGAAATGAGCGGCTTAACACTTTGCCTTTTAGTGATCCAATTTTGCGCTTACATGAAACTAAGCTTCTTCTTCCTCTGACGCTTCAGCGCTCTGCTTCTTACTTCCTGGTTCTTGTTTTCCGATAGGCTTCATAGTCGGGAATAGAATAACGTCGCGAATGGAGGCCGCGTTCGTCAGGAGCATTACCATGCGGTCAATGCCAATACCGAGGCCGCCGGTCGGCGGAAGTCCGACTTCCAGGGCATTGAGGAAATCTTCATCCATCATGTGCGCCTCTTCGTCGCCGCCTTCACGGGCATTGACCTGCTCTTCAAAGCGCTCGCGCTGATCGATTGGATCGTTGAGCTCAGAGAAAGCATTCGCAATTTCCCACGTGTTGGCAAAAGCTTCGAAGCGATTGGTGATCATTGGGTTATCAGGATTGCGCTTTGCCAGAGGAGACACCTCAACCGGGTGATGCGTAATAAAGGTCGGTTGAATGAGATGCTCTTCGCAGAAAGTTTCAAAAGCCTCGTTGATGACGTGGCCTTTTTTCATGCTGCTGTCAACGTCAAGACCAAGCTTTTTGCCCAACTCACGTGCCTCTTCATCCGTCTTGGCTGCATCAAAGTCAGCGCCGGCATAAAGTTTGACCGCTTCTGTCATAGGCAGCCTTCTCCAAGGGGGCGCAAAGTCGATCTCAACACCCTGATAATTGACCTTGGTTGTGCCATTTGCCTGGACGCAGCAGTGCGCGACCAAGTTTTCCGTCAGCTCCATAATATATTGGAAGTCTTCGTAGGCTGCGTAAACTTCGATTGCAGTATACTCCGGATTATGCTTGATAGACATGCCTTCATTCCTGAACATTCTGCCCATTTCATAAACCTTATCAAAACCACCCACAATGAGTCGCTTCAAATAAAGTTCGTTGGCGATTCTCATGTACATATCTATGTCCAGGGTATTGTGGTGCGTGATAAATGGTCTTGCCACAGCGCCGCCTGCAATTGTTCCAAGGATTGGCGTGTCGACCTCGAGGAAACCTTCATTGTCAAGGTACTCCCTGACCGCTCTCAAAATTTTATTTCGTTGAAGGAACGTCTTCTTGACCTCAGGATTGACGATCAAATCCACGTATCGCTGACGATAACGCGTATCCGTATCTTTCAGACCATGGAATTTTTCCGGCAGGATCTGAAGGGATTTGCTGAGCAGCAGGATTTCTGACACGCGGACAGAATCCTCGTTCTTCTTGGTCTTGAACACAGTGCCGACAATGCCGACTATGTCCCCTATATCATAAGTAGAGACAATCTCATATTCCGCTTCGCCTATGGCATCTTCACGAATATAAGATTGAATTCTTCCGTCCATATCCTGAATATCAAAGAACGATGCACGTCCCATGGTTCTCTTCGCCATAATACGGCCGGCCATGCGTACTTCTTTGCCTTCAAACGCTTCGAAATCATTGTGAATTTCTGCACTCATAGCAGTTCTAACAAACTTCTCGTGGATAAAAGGGTCTCTGCCCATTTCGCGGAGCTTTGCGAGCTTATCCCGTCTTACCTGCAGTACCTCGCTTAAACTCAGTTCCTCACTCACGTTCTGCCACCTCCGACTATCTTCCGATCTTCATGATCTGGAATTTTGCGAACCCATCCGGAACCTGAACCTCGATCGTTTCGCCAACACGTTTGCCGATCAGAGCTTTCCCGACAGGAGACTCATTGGAAATTTTATTTTCATATGGGTCTGCTTCTGTAGGCCCTACAATGGAATACTCCATCACTTCATCAAATTCAATATCTTTGACAGTGACCGTAGAGCCTACGCTGACCTCATCCTTTTTAATCTCTGATTCATCGATGAGCTTGACGTTGCCAACGATGCCCTCGAGCTTCATTATACGCTTTTCAAGCTCAGCCTGTTCATTTTTTGCCTCATCATACTCAGCATTTTCACTGATATCTCCGAAGGCGAGCGCGGCCTTAATCTTCTCCGCAATTTCTCTACGTCGGACGGATTTAAGATGATCGAGTTCTTCTTCTATTTTTCTGAGCCCGTCTGGTGTCATGAGCACTTCTTTAGACATCATCGCAAGTCACACCTCTCCATGAATTGATTCTCTACAGAGAAAAAAGCACCGAATGTTCAGTGCAGTTGAAGTAAAAAGCTCTTAAACCTTTGTTATTTCAAGCATTCAGCCTAATTTGAGCGAATGTTCGCAATAACTTATTTCACTATTATATTGAAGAAGACATTTTATGTCAAGGATTGCTTCTTTTTATTGCGCGGTTCTGCGATTGCGATTGCCTTACGATTTCCGTTAGGTCGTGGCATGGCTGAACATTACCCAGCGGGTTCTATTCACCCGGTGCGCTTCTGAGAAGCTGAATCACTCGATCCGGATCTTTCTCTACATTAATCAGTGTTCTCAGTTTTGCGGCGCCGTGGATGCCTTTCAGATACCACGCCGCGTGCTTACGCATTTCAAGGACAGCAACATGCTCTCCCTTTTCCTCGATTAACCCTAAGAAATGTCGAACAGCTGTTTCTATACGCGCTTTCTCAGAAGGCAGCTCCGGCACTGGCCGGCCAAGCAATGCTGCTTCCGCCTGGCCCAACAGCCAAGGATTTCCCTGAACGCCCCGCGCCGCCATGACCGCGTCCACGCCTGTCTGCGCCACCAAACGGAGTGCGTCTTGATAAACAAAGATGTCCCCATTTCCAATCACAGGTACCCTAACCGCTTCTTTAACTTCCCGAATGATTTCCCAGTCGGCTGTTCCGGTATAAAACTGGTCTCTGGTTCTGCCGTGGACTGTAATTGCCGCAGCGCCTGCGGCTTCCATGCGCTTTGCGAATTCTACCGCGTTGATTTCTGAAGTGTTCCAACCCTTTCTGAATTTAACCGTGACAGGCTTGGATGAATGTCGTACCATGGTCCTGACAATGGCTTCAGCCAGCTCCGGATCTCTCATCAAAGCAGAGCCTTCACTGTTCCCAACAATTTTGGGCGCAGGACACCCCATATTAAAATCGATCACAGAACAGGGATGATCCTGAAGTACGATAACAGCTTCTCCAAGTGTTTCCGGATCTGACCCAAACAGCTGAATCGACAGCGGCAGTTCCTCAGGAACGGTCACCAGCATCTGAGCAGTCTTCTTGTCCTTGAAGCTCATGGCCTTTGCGCTGATCATTTCAGAAACCATCAATCCCTTAAATTGTTCTCTGCAGATTTTTCTGAAAGCGAGGTCTGTGATCCCGGCCATTGGTCCGAGAATCATTGGGCTTTCGATTTCAAATGTACCAATTTTCAACAAAGCTTCCCCCGTTAATTCTTGTCCGTATTTAAGTGGTAGATCATATTGAGCCCTTCCAGTGTCAGAAATTTGTCGACCGTCTCGATCCACTTCGACTCGGTCGCAATGAGAGAGGCAAGACCACCCGTCGCGATCACCCGCGGATTTTTCCATTTCATCTCAAGTTTTATCCGCTCAACAATGTAATCCACAGAACCAACATAACCATAAATGATGCCGGATTGAATGCTCTCGGCTGTATTCCTGCAGACAACCGTCTCCGGTTTGATCAGCTCAACCCGCATCAGCTTCGCTGTCTTCTCAAAGAGGGCATCGCTCGAAATTTTGATCCCGGGCATGATCGTCCCACCGAGATACTCTCTGTTTTCCGTGATGGCACAAAAAGTCGTGGCGGTTCCAAAATCCACGACAATGGCCGGTCCGCCGTATTTCTCAATGGCTGCAACGGCATTGACAATACGGTCCGCACCGACTTGTTTCGGATTGTCATACTTAATGTTGAGACTGGTCCTGATGCCGGGACCAACCACCATAGCCTCAGTATTGCAATATTTTATCGCCATATGCTGAAGTGAATACATTATTGTTGGAACGACGGAAGAAATAATAACCGCCTTAACATCCGCCAGCGATAATTTTTCATATTTAAATAACTGATCGACAAATATGCCAATCTCATCCGCGGATCTCCCTTTGTCTGTGGACATGCGCCAATGGGTAAGCAGCTGATGATCTTTAAATACACCTAAAACAATATTTGTATTGCCTACGTCAAATGCCAGCAACATGGCTTTAACCACCTTTATGCGTAAAAGTCAAGGCCTCTGACCGAGACCTCGCCAAAATGTATGAGTTCGCGTTCTCCATCCGGATAGACAACCAACAGTTCGCCTTCCTTTGTGATGTCAATAACGCGTGCTGTTCGATTCTGTTTGCCCACCAGGCGAACTTCTTTCCCTAGTGTGGCAGATTTTAAGCGATACACTTGATGCATGCTCTCCAGCGCTTCATTGTCTGTCAGCGCGCTGAGATAGCCGCCAAATCGAGAGACCACTTCGGCAAGCAGTTTCTGGCGGTCAATGCGCCTGCCCGCCAAGAGCTGAAGCGATGCCGCTTTTTCCTTGATGTCATCCGGAAACAGCGCTTGATTCACATTGATGCCAATACCAACTACCAGATAGTTGACTGCCATCATCTCTGCACTTAACTCTGCCAGAATGCCGCACACTTTCTTCCCCCGAATGACAAGATCGTTAGGCCATTTGATTTGTGTCTCCAGACCTGTTGCGGCTTCAACTGCTTCAGCGGCAGCTACTGCTGCGATCTGCGTAACCCGTGATGCTCTGGAAGGCTCAATGTCTGGCCGGATCAGCAAACTCAAGTAAAGACCTGTCCCCCGCTCAGACAACCACTGCCTTCCAAGGCGGCCGCGACCCGCTGTCTGCTCCTCCGCGACAAAGAGTGCCGATTTCTTAGGATGCTCCTCCGCAAACCGCTTGGCTTCAGAGTTCGTCGAATCAATTTGGTGAAAAAAGAAACCCACATCCAGATAGTCTGAACTCGCGGCAATCGAGGCTACCCCGGTCGGACCCAGAGCATCCGGTTCTTCTGCCAACTCATAGCCCAGTCTGGGACTCGAGCGTATGATATAACCCTCTGCTCTCAGTGCCTCAATGGCTTTCCAGACTGCAGTCCTGGAAACGCCAAACCGACCGGATATGTCCTGACCGGAAAGCGCCTTTCCCTTATGCTGTCTGAGAAGCTCAAGAAGTTTACCTTTCAATTGATCACCCACTTTGTTCATACTGCTAACAATAGTACACTGTTTCGTTCAAAATTTCAATGGATGTCAAAAGGACCGCCGCGGAATGAATCCATTCATTTCGCAGCAGTCCTAAAGGTTCAATTCATAACGCTTCAATTATTGGAACAGTGTCAGCAATATGCCGGCCGCAACCGCAGAGCCTATGACGCCTGCGACGTTTGGACCCATGGCGTGCATCAGAAGGAAGTTGCTTGGATTCTCTTTCTGACCGACTACCTGGGAAACACGCGCTGCCATTGGTACTGCAGATACACCCGCAGAACCAATGAGCGGATTGATTTTCCCGCCGGAAAGCTTACACATCACTTTGCCGAGGAGGACACCGCCCGCGGTACCAAAACCGAACGCTACAACACCCAGGATTACAATCGCAATAGTCTGAAGGTTGATGAATTTCTCAGCGGTTGTAGTAGCGCCAACAGAGACACCGAGGAAGATAACGACTATGTTCATCATGGCATTCTGAGAGGTATCAGAGAGACGCGGCACAACGCCAGACTCTCTGAACAGATTACCCAGCATCAGCATGCCGACAAGCGGTGCAGCTGGCGGGACAATCATGGAAACGAAGACCGCGACGAAAACCGGAAACACAATCTTTTCCATCTTGGAAACCGGACGAAGCTGTTCCATCTTAATCATGCGCTCTTCTTTAGTAGTGAGGAGCTTCATGATCGGCGGCTGGATGATTGGCACCAGCGCCATGTAAGAGTAAGCCGCGACTGCTATTGGGCCAAGGAGGTGCGGTGCCAGCTTCGTTGTCAGGAAGATCGCTGTTGGGCCGTCCGCGCCGCCGATGATGGCAATGGAGGCTGCTTCTTGAGCATTGAACATTCCCGACGCGATCGCGCCAATAAAGGTGATAAAGATTCCGAACTGAGCTGCCGCGCCAAGGAGCAATGATTTAGGATTCGCGATGAGCGGACCAAAGTCCGTCATGGCGCCTACGCCAAGGAAAATCAAAGGAGGGAAGAGACCCAGTTTGACACCCTGATACATGTAATAGAGCAGTCCGCCAACTTGACCATCTTTTCCCGGATTCATCATATCCGCCAAAGGCAGGTTCGTCAGCAGCATACCGAAAGCAATTGGTACCAGCAGCAAAGGCTCAAAGCCCTTTTTGATCGCCAGATAAAGAAATACAAAGGCGATACCCATCATGACCAACTGCTGCCATGTGATGGCAACAAAGCCGGTACTCTGCAAAAATTCAATTACCGCATTAAACATTTAGTCATCTCCTTCCAAAGGGATTCTTTCGTTACGCGATGACGATCATAACGTCTCCGGAATTCACGGAAGCTCCCTTTGAAACGCTGATTTGAGCAACTTTACCTGCAACTGGAGCCATGATCTCATTTTCCATCTTCATGGCTTCAAGAATCATCAATACATCATTGACTTTAACTGTATCGCCTACTGCGACCTTAATGTCGAGAACGGTTCCAGGCATTGGAGCGCTGATGGTGGAGCCGCCCGCTACAGGTTCTGCTGCTGGCGCTGCAGGTGCCGGAGCTGCTGCAGGTGCCGGAGCTGGAGCAGGTGCCGCTTTAGGGGCTGCAGGTGCTGCTGCCGCCACAGGGCGCACCGGCATGGCCGCAGCCACGCCTCCGATTTCTTCTACCTCTACTTCATAAGCCTTGCCATTGACCGTGATATTAAACTTTCTCATGAAAGATCCTCCTCGGCTATTATTCATTCTTTTTGTAATTCAGGTTTTTCTTTGCTTCAAGCGCGTCACGCGGGTTTCTTAGAACCTGCTGCCCATCTGCTCTGTACGGCCGGCGCGCGACCATGTCGGCGTCTGATCCGGGAGCTGTCTGACATTCCTGACGACGATATTATGCATGGAGGTGTTCAGCGACGCTGCAATTGCCGCGGTCAAAATCGCGATGAGGTTTTCATCTTCCTGAGGCTCTGCAGCTGAGGCTGCAGGGGCAGCAGGAGCAGGGGCAGCAGAAGGCTTTGAAACCTCTACCGTAGAAGCCTGCGCGATCTTGTTCTTGTTCTCAATGCCCATGATGATTTTTGACATCAGTACCGTCATGCCCCAGATGGCAATCAGCGCGACAAAGGTTATGCCCATGCCGAGCAGCGTGACAAAAAGTGACGTGATGATTTTTTCACCAAGACCTATGGCGCCGATGGTCTCCGGATTAACAAAGTTTTCAAAATTACCCATTCATATCACTCCTCGCTGGATTAAAGCGGAATGTTTCCATGTTTCTTCGCAGGGCGGGTTTCACGCTTGGAAGACAGCATATTCAGTGCATCCGCGATACGAGGACGCGTTGCAGCCGGTTCGATGACATCATCGACAAAGCCGCGCTCTGCTGCCTTGTATGGTGTCGCGAACTCATCTGTGTATTCCTGTACCTTTTTAGCGCGCTCTGCTGCTGCATCCGCTGCTTCTGAGATCTCCTTGCGGAAGATGATGTTGGCTGCGCCCTGAGGACCCATAACCGCGATTTCAGCTGTAGGCCATGCGAGCACCAGGTCGGCCCCAAGATCTTTGGAACACATAGCCAGGTAAGCGCCGCCGTAAGCTTTTCTGACAATCAGGGTAATCTTAGGCACAGTCGCTTCGCTGTAGGCATACAGCATTTTAGCGCCGTGGCGGATAATGCCGCCGTACTCCTGATTCGTTCCCGGAAGGAAGCCGGGGACGTCGACTATATTGAGAAGCGGAATGTTAAACGCGTCACAAGTGCGGATAAAGCGGCCGGACTTGTCTGATGCGTTGATATCAAGGCAGCCTGCCAGGAACTTTGGCTGGTTGGCAATGATACCAATGGATTGGCCGCCAACTCTGGCAAAGCCGGTAAGTATGTTTTTAGCATAGTGCGGCATGTATTCCATGAAATCGCCATTGTCGACGACCTGACGGATGATGTCGTGCATGTCGTAAGCCTTGTTAGGATTGTCCGGCATCAAGGTATTGAGAGCTTCAGCCAATGTGTTGACATCCTCACCGGACTCAAACACCGGAGGGTTCTCCATGTTGTTGGACGGTAGGAAGTCCAGGAGTCTGCGAATCTCTGCGATACAGACTTCGTCATTAGCTGACATGAAGTGTGCGACACCGGAGATGCTGTTGTGGGTCATGGCGCCGCCGAGGGCTTCTGCGCTGACTTCTTCGCCGGTGACTGTCTTGATGACCTGAGGACCTGTGATAAACATCTGGGACGTCTGATCCACCATGAACGTAAAGTCTGTCAGTGCGGGTGAATAGACCGCGCCGCCGGCGCATGGGCCCATGATGGCTGTGATCTGAGGAATGACGCCGGATGCCAGTGTATTCTTGAAGAAGATTTTGCCGTATCCGGAAAGTGCGTCTACCGCTTCCTGAATACGAGCGCCGCCGGAATCATTGAGTCCAACCACAGGCGCGCCAACTTTGAGGGCGTTGTCCATGACCTTGCAAATTTTTGCGGCGTGCATTTCGCCAAGGGAACCGCCAACCACTGTAAAGTCTTGAGCATAGGCGTAAACCAGTCTGCCGTCGACATAGCCGTAGCCCGTGACAACGCCTTCAGCCGGAGCGTCGACCAGTTCCATGCCAAAATTGGTGCAGCGGTGCTTCATAAAGGCATCAAGCTCAACAAAAGTGTTCTCGTCAAACAGGAGGAGCATGCGCTCGCGCGCAGTCAGTTTACCGCTTTCGTGCTGTTTCTCGACGCGTTTTTTGCCGCCTGCTTCGATGATCTTTGCTTTTCTTTGGCGCAGATCCTCTATCTTATTGATGGACATACCGTATAACCTCCAGTCGATTTTTACTCGTTGCGTTCGCTGAGTTCAATCAGAACACGGCCTGTGCTCTTAGGATGCATAAACGCGATTTTCGCGCCGCC
>Ga0302240_1002556_pt1 | contig 11949 bp, 7 predicted proteins | sample AAG_UR_His_MG_FD_193538 | JGI IMG/M metagenome (GOLD analysis project Ga0302240, IMG submission 193538) | Enriched activated sludge microbial communities from anaerobic digester in WTTP, New Holstein, Wisconsin, United States - AAG_UR_His | ecosystem: Engineered > Bioreactor > Anaerobic >... | reverse complement strand
GCCCTTCGGGAAACGCAAGCGGTGCATCCCGACATCGAGTACCTGAAAACTGTGTATGAGGGGTTGAAGCGGTACGCCACGTTTTTCGACGAGATAAGAGACCGCGAAAACAGCGGACTTTACGACGTGGTCGATCAGTTTGAAACCGGTCAGGAGTATATGAGCCGGTATCAGGCTGTGGATGAGATGGCGGACCGATACGGGTGGATCAACAACATCCGTCTGAAGGGAATAGACGCCACGATCTATATCTACAACTTGAAGAAGGCGCTGGCGTGGGCGGCCGATAAGATCGGAAAGGGCGAAGAGCGCGATCGATGGAAAGCGGGAGCGGAAAAGATACGAGAGGCGGTTCTGAGCGAGATGTGGGATGAAGAAGACGAGATGTTTTACGACGTGAACCCGCGGGATTTCTCCCGGACGAAGATCAAAGCCGCCGTCTGCTTCTACCCCTATATGACCGATATCGTTTCTGAAAAACACCTGCCCGGCTTAAAAAAGCACTTGCTCAACGAGAAGGAATTCTGGACGCCTTACCCCGTACCGGCCACGGCGGTAGGAGACCTATACTTCGACCCGTGGGCGCAATGGAAAGGAAAACGACACAACTGCCCCTGGAACGGCAGGGTGTGGCCTATGACGAACAGCCACATCGCGGACGCCTTGGGACTCTCCGCCAGACGCTTTTCGGATCAGGAACTACGGGCGAAAACCGTCGAATTCATCAATAAGTTCGTTCGGATGATGTTTTTTGAAGGCGACGTCGAGCGCCCGAACTGTTTCGAGCACTATAACCCTTTTAACGGGAAAGCCTCGGTGTATCGCGGCGTAGACGATTATCAACACTCTTGGGTGGTGGATCTCTACTTCCGATACCTGATCGGCTTGACGATCGGGGAGACGCAAATCGAGGTCGACCCTTTCCCCTTCGATTGCGCTTATGACGTCAAGGGGGTCCTCATCGCCGGTAAACGCTGGGACTTCTCTTGGGATGGCCAACACTACACGATTTCATCAGAGGGTAAAGCGCTCCATCGAGACAAGCAACGTCGTAAAATGGCATTCGACAAGTGAGAGCGCCTGACGCCTGTTTTGATGGGCGTGAACGATCTCTAACAACTCGCGTCGCTAACGTTCCGACTTCTGTTCGCTTTTCCGATCGCCGCGCGTGGTGGGCTTTTTCAATCCGAGGAGGTAAAACAATAGAAACTCTCCGAACAGCGTGAAAACCATGGTCGTCCCGGGGGGCGCATCCAACCGGTATCCCAAGTACAAACCGAAGAAGCACGCAAATAGGCTGAGCAGAACCGCGTAGCCGATCATCTGGGCGAAAGATTTTGCGACGAATCGGGCCGTCACTCCGGGCGTGATCAGGAACGCGTTCACGAGGATGACGCCGGCGATCTTCACGGAAGCGACCACGCTAAGCGAAAGGCATAGCAGCGTGACGTAATGGATGAAAGCGACAGGGACGCCATAGTGCTTGGCCATCCCTTCGTCAAAGGCGTAAAACTGTATTTCCCGAAAAAACAGCGCGACAAAACAGGTGACCGTGACCCACACGATCGCCAAAAACCAGAGATCCGTTTCGGAAATCAAGAGGATATTTCCGAACAAGAAGCCCATCATATCCGGGACGTACCCCTTCGCGAGCGAGACGAATAGAACGCCTAACGCCATAAAGAGCGGGAGGAAGATACCGATCATCACGTTTTCGGATGCCCTCTGCCTTCGGCTGAACACGCTGACCGCGAAGGCAAACAGCAGAGCGGCCAGAACCGCGATGGGCAACGCGCTCACGCCGATCAAAAACGAGAAAGCGACGCCAGCGAAGGTAGCGTGCGCGACGCCATCGCTGATGTATTCGATCTTCCGACTGACGATGATCGGTGAAAGAGTCCCGCTCAGAAGGCCGACAAAGAGAGAGGTCAGAAAGGCGAGCCACAGAAAGTGGTACTGCGCGAGGTCGCTTAGAAACCCCATCATCGCTGATGCTCCTTTTCGAAATGGCGATTCCCTTTGATCAGGATATCGAAGTCTTCGGTGTAAACGCTTTGCAGGTCTTCGGTAGATACGGTGGCCGCGTCTTTATGGCAATGCAATGACTTATTCAGGCACATGATCGTGTCACAAGCGCTCAAGACCAGCCCGATGTCGTGACTGACCAGCAAGATCGAGCGCTGCTGTTCTTTCCGCCAATGCGTCAGCAGCTCGTAAAAGGAGACCTTCCCCATCTCGTCCACCCCGGCTTCTGGCTCATCCAAGACCAATAGGTCGGGTTCATAGGCGATCGCCCTCGCCAGCATCAGGCGCTGGTATTCCCCGCCGGAAAAAAAGCCGATCGGCTCCTCCGACAACTCGCCGATTCCGACACGGTCTAACAGACGCTTACACGCTTCCCAATCATTTTGTGAAAAAACGCGCGAGAGTCCCCGCCGCTGATACATCCCCATCGCAACGACTTCCCGCGCCTTGATCGGAAAGTCGCGCTGAAACTCCTTTCTTTGTGGCACGTACCCGATCTTACACGAACATCGAACCGTCCCCGTGTACTGCTTGATCTCGCCGACGATGATCCGCAAGAGCGTGGACTTTCCCGCCCCATTCGGCCCGATGATCCCGGCAAACTCCCCCGGTAGCAACGAAAAGGAGATGTCCCGGAGTATGTCGTGTCCGTGTTTTTGATAAGAGATTTGAGAGACTTCCAAGATCGGCGCCGATTTCATTCTATACCCTCCAATGGCCAAGACCCCCGCTCAAGGGAAAACCCGTTTTATTTCTTCGAAATTCGACCTGAGCAGCTGAATGATGGAAGGGGCGTTCCACCCGAGCGGATCCAAGGTTCCTACCGCGATCTTCCCTTCCTTCGCCAAGATTTCGACGTACCGCCGGGGCTGCTGCGGTTCCAAAAACAACGCGATGACTTGTCTATCCTTAAGACCGTCGATCAAAGCCTTCATCTTACCCGCCGTGGGCTCGTCCCCCTCTCCTTCGAAGATGGAGTCGAGTTTCAAACCGTATCGTTCGAAAAAATAGGCGAAACTCGGGTGCGACATGATCACAGTTTTTCCTGTATACGCCGAAAGATAGGCCTTCAGTTCGAGATGCAACCGTTCGATCTCTTCGATCATCCGCTGACTTTCTGATAGGTAATGATCACGGTTTTCGGGGTCGACGGAGAGGAGCAGCTCCCTCAAACCGGGGATAATCTCCTCGCCTAACCATACCGGATCCAGCCAGATATGGGGATTGACGGCTGAGGAGATCCAGTCGCTCACCGCGATCACCGTTTTCCCTTGGTGTTTTATGGACTCGAGGGTTGGTTCAAGGTAATTCTCGAGATGCAACCCATTATACAGAATAATGCCCGAATCGTAGAGCAACTTTCCCTGACCGACGGAGGGAGAGAAAGTATGGGGATTCTGAGACGCGTCGATGAGCCTGCGCACTTCCACGTTCGACGTTTTCAGTTCTTCCAAAATCAAGTAATAAGGTTGTATGGTGACGGTGATCCGCACGGCGGAGAAGGCGGAAAGAGAAAAGAGGATGGCCAAACACAACCAGAATAGGGTTTTCTTCATCCCTTTACCTCCTATTGTAAGGGCCTTTGCGTCTTCCACAGTTGTGGAGCCGTTGACGGGATCGCTTGATAAAAGCCACATGTCGCCCCTCCGGCCCGCCTTAGGGTTTGATAGGCTTGCCTCTTATCCCCCTCAAGAACGACTGGGCAGGTCGACAGCGTTTGTTGAATGAATAATGGGCGGATACTCGCGATAAGGGGCGTAGAATCGAGCCGACGTCCGAAAGGATAGCGAGCGCGCCTTCCCGTTCTCCACAAGGTGATGCAAGAAATGGTTTGCGCCAAGCATTCGCGGTGATTTTAACAGTTTCACTTCGGTTAAGTCAAGAGGAGTCACAAGTGGTGGGCAGAAAGAAAACGGCGCTTAGGCGATAGGTCCGATCGTGAGAGCGCGGCTCCGAGGTGAAACGCCCTTCACACTCTTTTAGACTCCCATTTTCTCTGGCAATAGGCGAAGAACATCACGAGCGCGGAGGCGGCATCGGTCAGTACCAGGGTGACCCAGATGGTCTCGACGGGCCAGTTTAAAAGAAAGGCAAAAATTGCGAGTAACGGCAACAGCACGCAGCAGCGGCTGATCACGCTGGCTGTAATAAACGGCTTCATGTACCCCGAGCCCCCGAAAGCGGCGGCAATCCCGTAAAACACGGCAAGAAATAAAACGCCCGGCGCGAGGATGCGTACCATCGCGATGCCTAGGTTGACAACCGCCGGATCATCGATAAAGATACGCATGATCCCTTCTGGGAACGAGAAGGCCAGGCCAGCGGCGATAGCGACGAAAATCGCGCCGACGACGACCCCGGCCTTAACGGTTTCTCGAGCTGTAGTGATTCGATTAGCGCCCAGGTTTTGCCCGACGATGGCCGTGCTTCCGACGTACAAGCCGATCAAAGGCATTCCCAATAAACTTGTAAACCGGTTGCCGATGCCGATTGTGGCGACGGCTACCGTGCCGAAAGCCGCGATGACTTTCATCGCGAGGTACCAGGAGGCCTTCTGGATGAGCATTTCGAAGCCCGTGGGCAGGCCTATCGTGAGTAGTCGATAGTCGATCGACCAGTCGAGCTTCAACAGCCCCCTAAGGGATATCTTGATTCCCCGTTTTCCGGAATAGAGCAAGTAGAAGCCGATCGCAAACGCGATGGAGATCGAGATCACCGTTGCGAGCCCCGCGCCAAAGACACCGAGGTTCAAGCCCGGGAGCGATGTGCCCGGAACGCGCTCAAAAATGAAAATCGGGTCGAGGACCGCGTTGAGGATAGAGACGAAGAGCATAATCATCATCGGGCTCTTGGCGTCGCCTACGCAGCGCAACGCCGTATTGACCGTATACGAAGAGAACATCATCGGTAGGAAGAAGAGCCGGATGAATCCGTAATCCAAAGCGTGTTTCAACACCTCTTCGTCCTGTGTGAGAAAGCCCAACAAAGGCTTTAGGAAGATTAACAGGAATATCATGGCCAGCAGAGCCATCAGCGCCTTGAAGGTCAAAGTCTGTTCGATCACGCGTCGGGTGCGCTCGTAGTCCTTCGCTCCGAAGCTTTGCGAGATCAACGAAACGGAACTGATCCCGATGATTTCGTTCAGGACTTCCACCGTCCAAAAAACGATGACGAAGATGGTGATACCGGCGACGGCGGCGCTGGATACCCGTCCGATCCATATCATATCCACCACGTCGTAGATGGTTTGGCCCAAAAACCCCAAAGCGGTCGGTATGGACATCGCAAAGAGGTTTCTGTAGACACCGCCAGTCGTTAAATCGCGTTTTTCTATTGCGTTGACTTCCTTCTTTTTTCGGATACTATCAAGCCCTTTTTCTACGTTAAAGACTACGTTTTATGGGCGATGAAAATGGCCCGCCGGGCCTCGTCGCTAAATGGGTTCAGGTTTTCGTCGTAGACGTCGACGGACGAGAACCGGGCGAGTCGGAACAGCAACCGGTATTGGGAAATCGAATACATACGGCTACCGACCCAGACGGTCTTCTTTTCGCCGTTAACGTTCACTTCCGCCGGGGCGTACAACCGTTCGGTCAGGTCATCCCAATGGCGCGCCAGCTCGTGGCCGTCTTTCTGTATAATTTTTCTCGTGTTGGCGATGATATTGCTCCGGTTAGGCGCTTCAATCAACAGTGACCCGTCGGGGCGAAGCGCCTTCCAAAACAATTTGAGAACGTAGAAGTCCGTTTCGATATCGAAGTATCCGAAGCTGTTAAACCAGTTGATGATGTATTCGAAGCGCCCTTCGAAGCGAATGTCCCTCATATCCCCGACGGAAAAATCGCCAGGCAACCCTTCGGCGGCGAACCTTTCCTTCGCTTTTTGGATAAAACGGGGGTTCACATCGATACCGGTGATCCGAACCCCGCGTCGGGCCAGGTGGATACCCACGCGCGCGTCCCCGCACGGGCAATCGAGCGCTTCCACACCCTCGCGTAGGCCTAGGGCCTTCCAAATGGTATCGGCGTCGGGTTTACCCACTTCCTCCGGTTTCAGCCATAGATCGTCGGGTAGTTCCAAGTACCACTCGGGGTTGTGCCCTTGCGCGTGATCGGGAGACATTTCGAATAAAAGGTTCTGCGCTTCTTTTTCTAAATCCCTGATTAACGAAACGTCCTCGTGCAACACGCGTCTGTCTTCGTGACAGAGGTAGATATCCGCTGGGGAGGTAAACAGGTCCACGGTGCGCTCCACCTCCCCGCTTTCCAGGCTACCGAGGAAGTTTCCGCCCTTCACGGAAGGCAGCCCCGCCAGTAGCGTGACGCCCGGTATGGCGTCGAGCATTCCTTTTCGGGTTGAAGCGAGGAATTTGAAGAGGGCGTAACGGAGCAAAGCGTAGGGTCGATCCCATCGCGCTCGAAAGGTGTCCGGTGACAGATAGGCATCGAGACTCACCTCGAGTTGCGTATACCCCAAACAGGAGCGGAGAAGCGTTTGCGAAAAGCTTCCGCCCATCGCGCGCGCGCCGCATTCAATCAAGACGGGACCGTCGGCGGTGACCATGATCTCGGTATGCGCGGCTCCTATCGTAATTTTCAGCGCATCTAAAACCGCGAACGCATATCCAAGAACCTCATCCGTAACCTCACCGAAGTCCGGAACGAGTTCGGCACCATCGTAGACCGAACGCCCGTCCGCCGTTATGGTTTTGCTGTAACGCCAAAGGTCGGTCACACGGTGCCAGCCTTTGCAGGAAACGGTGTTCACGACGACTTCGTATCCATCTGCAAATTCCTGCGCGATAACGGACGTATTCGGCTCTCCAAAGATCGTATTCATGCCGGTCAGCTTTTCAAACGCTTGTTCGACTTCGTCGAGAGAGCGGCAGATATGGAGCCCGTCGGCTCCCGCGCTTCTGGCAGGCTTGATGACCACGGGAAACCGGTTCTTCTGTTTTACCCAAGAGACCAGCGGAGGCGAAGCGGCGAACCTTCCATAGTCGAGGTGACGGAGTCCGGCTTTGGAAACGGCCTCGTACATAGCGAATTTATCTCGGCGGGCCCGACTGAAGGCCAAATCGTTGCCCGGTAGCCCCCAAAAGTGGGCCAATTGATCCGCCAGTTCGACCCCCGTCTCACAACCGGGGATGACGGCCACCGGTTTATAGGCGCTCACCTCTTCGACGATCTCTTCGAACGGCCGAGCCCCGTCGACGAGGGCGGTGAAATACGTCGCGTTTTTTTTGAGAGCCGCGTTGGCGATATCGGTGATATGCGCGTTCAAAGAAACCGGAGTCGAACGGACGTGGATGACCTCTATCCCGAGCTCCTTGAGCAAGGGCATATAGAAAACCCCGGTGGAATATCCATCCACGATCACCACGCGTTTTGGCAAGCGATCCATTGTTTCCTCCTTTGAGTCCGTACTCTGAAAATCACACAAAATACCTAAAGACCCTTATCAAGGCTATGGTCAAAGAGATCGGCTTCGCCTGTTTGACGGTATAACCACCGGTATAAACGCGGGTATCACCCGAAAGAGACCTGTCTCCGGATAAGGCTCGCATCATCGGCTCAGGTAAGCAAGCAGAAGTCTACCGCGATTATAACACATATGGACGGATATCGTCGGGGACAAGTGGGAATAATATCGGGGTACACCAAATTGGGAATGCCGACTTTTAAGTTGGCGTGTCTTGAAATAGAAAGACAGCAGAGCGGACCGCGAGACTTCGTAGGCTTCCGAAGTCAGCCCGCCGGCTACCCCGCGATAACCCCACACGGAGGGGCATCGCGGCGTAAGCGCCTCTTCTCTTCGCGACGGCGCGATACCCCGGTTTTCGTTCGTTCCAAAGTTTAAAAAAGGGTTCGCACAGAGAACACGGAGGGCACAGAGAGAACACAAAGAAAAAAAGCCTGGATTAAAAAGCAGATGACCAAGTTCGCACAGAAGGCGCAGAGGACAGGGAAAAAGATGAAAACGTAGAAGACGTGCCAAACTAAAGTTTGGCGTTCCCAAGTGCAGATCGCGAGACTTCTTGGGCTTCCGAAGTCAGCCCGCTGGCTACCCCGCGATAACCCCACACGGAGGGGCATCGCGGCGTAAGCGCCTCTTCTCTTCGCGACGGCGCGATACCCCGGTTTTCGTTCGTTCCAAAGATTAAAACACGGTTCGCACAGAGGACACGGAGAAAAAACTGGCAATGGACAAAGCGTTCTTAAAAAAAGGAGTCGCGCAAACGTGCGACGCCTCTAAGGTGCTTCAAAAGTTTTCTATTATTCCACCTTCATCTGCGTGCTATCGCCATCATCCGCCGTATTCTCGAAGACTTGGACAGGGTCATTAGTGTCACACGGGCTTTGGATGCCTCCACCCGTATCAACCGAAAAATCGTCCTTTTTGCTTGTTCTAGGCGTCCAGACCTGACCGTTCGTTCTAACCACTCCATTAGGCTTCCAAAAAATCCCACCGCCAGCCTTTGCAACATTCCCACTAATCTCGACGCTTTGCGCGTTGAAGGTGCCGTGATAGCCGACAACCACGCCACCGCCAGAGGCCTCGGCACTATCGCCATTCGCTTCCGCAGCGTTCTTCGTGATCGTCGTGTTTTCGTAAGCATTGAAAGTGCCCCACGAAACATCCACGCCTCCGCCAAAGGCATGACTGCTTACCGCGGTGTTCTCCGTGATCGTCGTTTCTGTGGCGTTGAAAGTGCCCCACCAAACTTCCACACCTCCGCCATAAGCCATAGCATCATCGCCTTCCGCTTCCGCGGTGTTCCCCGTGATCGTCGTGCCTGCGTAAGCGTTGATGGTGCCGTCACCGCCGACACACAAGCCTCCGCCATAAGCTATGGTAGAATCGCCTTCCGCTTCCGCGGTGTTCCCCGTGATCGTCGTACCTTCGTAAGCGTTGAATACGCCCTCCCAGACAGCTACGCCTCCGCCATAGGCCTCGGCCACATAGCCTTCCACTTTCGCAGCGTTCCTCGTGATCGTCGTGTTTTCGTAAGCATTGAAAGTGCCACTTAAGACAGCTACGCCTCCGCCATAGGCCCTAACCCATTCGCCTTCCGCTTCCGCGGTGTTCCCCGTGATCGTCGTGCCATAGGCGTTGAAGGTGCTTCCTTTGATATACACACCGCCGCCGTAATAGCCTGCTTTATTATCAGTAATCGTCGCGTTAATGGTTGTGACGGTACTACCTGCCGTGATGCGTATCCCGCCGCCTTCTTCATCGGTCGCATCACCGCCCTTGATGATCGCATCGCGGATGGTCACCGACGCGCCGTTAGTGATGTGGAAAACTCGGCTGTTCTCTCGTTTGGAACCTGGGGTGCTTCCCCCACCACCCATATCTATTATAAACGGATTACCTGGATCCGAAGAGAGTATGGTGACCTCTGTCCCATCGATGGTGACCTGTTGAGTCTCGTTATTCAATATCGTTCCACCTACCACAACGATATGGTCTTCATTGTCCGCTTCGTTGATCGCGTCGCTGAGTTTGTCATATTTTCCTTTAAGGTCTCCTGAAGAGCTATATCGTTTAATACGTTTTCCCGTCTTGAACGTCCACTCGGTACTCGTCGCGCGTTGCCTGTCCGATTGCAGAGCCACCACCTGCCACGTGTATGTGGCGTCGGGGTCGAGGTCGATCAGGTCATAGTATTGATTCCCCGTCTCATTAGATACTTTGGTACCACCCTCTTTTTGATAATGGACCTGGAACCCTAATAAATATGGCGCGCGTTCGCCTACGTTCGTTTGCGCGCCCGGCGCCGCTACCCATTCCAGTCTCACCGGCGTCGCCAAGTCCGTTTTTCTGTTATCGGGGCTCGTGAGCTCTATCGTCGGTGGCCCATACCCTGGAGCCAGCGTCGTGAAAGTCCACTCAGTACTCGTCGCGCGCTTCCCGTCCGATTGCAGAGCCACCACCTGCCACTTGTAGGTGGTGTCGTAGTCTAATCCCCGCTTCGTCGTCTGAGTGGCCGTAACCGGTACTGGATCCCCATATTTCTGGTCATTCACGCCAAAATAGACGAGGTAGCCCTCTATCGTCGGGGCTCGCTCACTCACGTTCGTTTGTTTGCCCGGTGTCGCTTCCCACGTCAGGTTCACCGTCGTCGGCTGACTCCCCACGCCCTTCCCAGGGCTTTTTAGCGTTATCTCCGGGATATCGTACTGAACTGCCTGGGTCGTAAAGGTCGACTCGGTACTCGTCGCTCGCTTCCCGTCCGATTGTAGAGCGACCACGTACCACGTGTATGTGGCGGCGTATTCCAGGTTCGTCAGGTTATAGGACTTCTCCGTCGTCGTGGCGGGTTCGGTAGAATACGGGTCTCCGGTTTTCTTATGATAGACCCGATACTCTGTGATGCTCACTCCCTCGCGTACACCCGCGTTCGTTTGTGCGCCCGGCGTCGCCTCCCACGTCAAGGTCACCGTCGTCGCCAAGTCCGTCGCTCCGCTCTCGGGGCTCGTGAGCTCGATTTCCGGGGCCGCGTACTGCTTCTTTTCCGTTGTGAAGGTCGACTCTTCGCTCTTCCCAATCTGATTGTCCGACTGGATGGCTTCAACCTTCCACTTGTAGACTGTATCGTATTCCAGTCCCTTCGGCTCCGCTTGTTTGTCCTCTGTGGGTTCCCCATCGCCATAGTCCTCGTTTGAGAGAGCGATATAGAAGCGGTATCCTACGATTTCGGCGGGGATTTTTTTGTTTTTCGATACTCCCGGCGTCGCTTCCCAGGTGAGAACCAGGGTCGTCGGTTGATCCGTCGCCCCGTCCGCCGGCGCGATGAGGGCGATACTCGGCGGGGCAATGATCGCGCGGACAATACATCCCGTAATGGTGGTCAAAGCGAAGAGCGTGACGAGTAAGAGGACAATCGTAGAAAGACGTTTGTCTTGCATAAAAAGACCTCCTTCTACAGGCGAGAGGATGGAGGGTTTGGTTTTTTCATCAAGGGTGCGCGTCCGCGCTCTTCAGGCCCTCGTCGTTTTGGTTTTTTTCGTTATAACCGTAGATAGCACGCGTTCGTGCGCTTAGCGATAAATATCTTACCACAACTGGAAAAAAACCAACTGGTTTTTTCGGAACTTTAGTTCCGCACGTTTACTGGGCGCACCCTGGGAACGCTGCACTTTAGTGCGGCGTTCCCATTTTAGTGTACCCGATATTATACCCACACGTTCGGTTTGGTTCTTCCAGAAAAGGGGTATAATCTACCCTCGAGGGCAGATCGTGAAAACCCGTAGCAGCCTTGAGAAAGGCGTTGGTGGAAACGGAAATCGGGAGAAATCTCAAGTATATAAAGAAATTTCGCGCAAGGGAGTGGTGGACATAGAGGAACCGATCAATACGAAGGCGTTGTTTTTAGGCCCGAAGTCCGAAAACTATGACTTCTTCAGACAGATGCTGTTATTTTTGATGGATGACCACGCGGAATGGCGGCGTTACTTCCACCCCAACGACGCCCCAATCGTGAGCGATGGCGAGAAAGGCCAAAAAGATTTCCTGGATACGTTGCAGAAGACACGGGAAGCGCTCGTCGATCTGGCGGGGCAGCTTCAGGAAAGCTCGACTCCTTGGTTTTCTCCGAGATATCTGGGTCACATGAATACGGATACATTGATGGCGGCTAATCTGGGGTATATGCTGACGGTTCTGTACAATCCGAACAACTGCGCGTACGAAGGATCGCCCGCGACGACCGCTTTGGAGATTCAGGTCGGGCGACAGCTTGCGACATTGATGGGATACGATCCCCAACGATGTTGGGGACACATCACGTCCGGCGGGACGGTCGCGAACTACGAAGCGGTTTGGCTAGCGCGAAACCTCGCTTCCATCCCTTTTGCCATCCGCGCGTGCAAGCCGGAGCTCGTCGATGGGCTTAGCGACTGGCAGTTGGCGAATAGGAGC
>Ga0302240_1002550_pt1 | contig 11975 bp, 12 predicted proteins | sample AAG_UR_His_MG_FD_193538 | JGI IMG/M metagenome (GOLD analysis project Ga0302240, IMG submission 193538) | Enriched activated sludge microbial communities from anaerobic digester in WTTP, New Holstein, Wisconsin, United States - AAG_UR_His | ecosystem: Engineered > Bioreactor > Anaerobic >... | reverse complement strand
CTTCAGAAGAAGTACCATCAATAATTCTTGGTAAAAATGTGGATAATTCACACGATGTTATTTTTAACCCCAAAACTCAGAAACCCAAGAAACTAGCAAATCAACATGTTTTAATTGTTGGCACAACCGGTGCAGGGAAATCTCAAACGACAAGTGGATTTTTATATGAGCTTAATTTGCAGAATATTCCATTTCTAATTTTAGATTTTCAAGGAGAATATACTTCAGAAACACTGACAAAAAATGATGGAACTACTTTCTATGAGGCAACTGGTTCAAACGAATTTGATCCATCATGTGGTATGAATATTAATCCTTTAGAGTTATCAACCAATAGCACCACTAGAGAAAAGGTTAGTTACATGAATAATGTATACCAAGTATCTGGGATCTTAAAACAGATATTTGGATTAGGTGATATTCAACATCCACTGCTCAAAGATGCAATCAAAAGAGCATACCAAGAAAAGGGATTTTCTGTTACCGATAAGAATACTTGGAATAATGATCCGCCTCTATTTCAAGATATTTGGACTATTCTTGAATTTATGGAACAGAATGAAGGAAGAAATGTCAAAAATCTTAAATATCGTATCGAACCTTTGTTCGAAAATAACATTTTCACATCAGAAGCGGCAGGCTTTTCCATATCTGAAATCTTAAATCAAAATTCAATCATAAACTTATCAAACCTTCCTACTCCAGAATTAATGAAATCTGTGGCACGGTTTGTCCTCCAATCCGTTTATAACAGAATGCTTTCAGAAGGGCCGAGTAGAGATATTAAACTATATGTTATTATTGATGAAGCCCACAAACTATCATATGACCAGACATTAACAGAATTAATACGAGAAGCAAGAAAATATGGGGTTGGTTTCATTTTAGCTTCTCAAAGTGTAAAAGATTTTGATACAGTCGTTTTCGAGAATATGGGGACAAAGATTGCTTTACAACTAGAAGGAGAAACGGCAAAATTTATGGCTGAGAATTTTGGTGTAACAGATAGATTGTTGAAAGAAAGTGTAATGAGAATGCTCCCAATTCAGAAAAATATGAGGGCTTTAATCAGGAATAATCATTATGAGCCATTTGCTCAAGTTGATATAATCCCTTTTTACAAAAAGTAAGTTAATTCAACTTAAGGTTAATCCATAAAGCAGTTAGGTATTTAATTATATTGCCAATCAAGGGCGAAAGTGTTAAAAATATATCAAGAAAAATATTATATTTGCCTGTAAATGAGGCATATATAATATAAATGAGTCTCGCAAAATCAAAAACAGTTTGTTCAGGTATAGAATGGAATTCTATGCTCGGATTGTTGGTCCGATTAAAAAAGGACAACAGAAACATACCGTATCTCCTTATTGGCACTGGGGCATATCTTGGCCTCAGGGCAAAAGACCTTTTAAATATCCGTTGGATTGATATTCTCGGTAAGGATGAAATTACCGTCACAGAAAGCAAGACCGGCAAAGTCAGAACCATTACGATCAATGAATCTCTGAAAGAAATTCTGAAGTATGCTTCAAACCAAATGGCATTGTCAGGCCGGTTTAAAATTGATAACTACCTTTTTGCAAACAGAAAGGGTCAGAAATTTACTATCCAGTATGCAAACAGGCTTTTAAAAAGCACCCTGAAAACATATGGGGTAAAAACTCAAAATGCCTCAACCCACACTTTACGTAAAACATTCGGCAAACGGGTGTGGGAAATGGATGGCCAGAGTGAACGAAGCCTGGTTTATCTGTCTCAGATCTTCAACCATTCAAATGTGGGCATTACAAGAAGATACATTGGCATTGTACAGGAGGACATAAGGAACATTTATTTGAACCTTTAAGCTATAAAATTCATAACCAATCACATTTCACAAGCCAAACACATTGAAAAACAGAGTCACAAAAGTTGCAGAAATAAGTCTTAAATATAAGACCAGAATCAAACCATCGGAGAGAGTAATAATCAAGTCCTCTGCTGATGCTTATAATATTTTCATTCAGGGGTGGAACCAGGACACCCTTGAACACGTTGAAGAGTTTAAAATATTACTTCTTAACCGGGCGAATAAGGCCCTTGGGACTGCCCAGATCTCCCTTGGAGGAACGGCCGGAACGGTTACTGATGTTAAGCTGATATTTCAGTATGCATTAAAAACTAATGCCCAGGGATTAATAATCTGCCATAATCACCCTTCAGGAAATAACCAGCCATCAGATTCCGATAAGAAGATCACACAAAAGATAAGGGAGGCTGCCGAAATGCTCGATATGCATCTCATGGACCATATCATAATAACACCGCATGACGGTTATTATTCATTTGCAGACGATGGATTATTGTGACTTTGCGAATTATAACAGAAACAGAATTGCTAACAAAAACAAACAAAATGATGATCTTATTTGACGGAAAGTTTATTCAATTGTTTCTCCCATTAAAACACAAACCAGTTGGTAAAATCTCCAACTGGTTGAGTGTCAATTGTGGGCCCAGCTGGGATCGAACCAGCGACCCCCTGATTATGAGTCAGGTGCTGCTAACCATCTGAGCTATGGGCCCGAAATAACAGGGTGCAAATATAATATCAAATTGAAATATCTGCAAACCTTTTACAATGCCGGATCCCCTAAGGGAAATTTTTATCATATGTTAATCTTCTACAATGCTGAATGGCCTGCGGCCAAAATCACAAATCGCACATCTACAATCCTTTATGGCCTGCGGCCAAAATCGCACATCGCAAATCGCAAATCGCAAATCAACAGCCTTCCTACTGTCTGTTGATGTAATCAAACAGCACCCCCCCTGCCTCATCCAGGTCATAACCGAAGGTGATAAGGCCGCCACGGTCACCGGCCATGACAATGATCCTCTTCTCAAACACCTCAGGCTCACTGAAAATGCGAATCATCTCCCGCGCCATCGCCGGCGTGCCATACTCAACGGCCGGATCTGTTGTCGGGACCTTGTTCATCAGCTCTTCCCACAGTCGCGTCGAGTGAACATGGATGATTGCATTGGTGCCCGGATCAGCCGTGTAGATGGCTGCATGGGTGAGCGACTCCGATGAGGCCTTCAGCGGCCCGCTGCACATAACCGCGTTGTCGTCTATATTAAATGACGATACTTTTACATAATGCCCGGGCTCAAGCTCGGGGATATCACCGGTGGATGATCCGGTTATGATAAATTGAGACGACTTCCCAATGCGTATGCTTATATTCCCGAACCCTACGCCGTTCTCAAATGCACCAACAAGATCAAGATTGAAGAGGATCTCTCTCCAGTGATTGATGATCTCATACTGCTCGTCAGTGATTACCGGACCCGACTGGCTCCAGTAGCAGTTAAACTTGACAAACCCTTCCATATAACCTATGATACTGTTTTTAATACCGATTCCTTATCCGCCCTGCAAATTCCGCGGTCTGTAATAAGACCGGTGATAAGACGCGCAGGTGTAACGTCAAACCCATAATTCGAAACATTAACACCATCCGGTGCAATTCTTATGCCATCAATGGTACTTACCTCCCCGGCATCACGCTCCTCGATCTCAATCTGTCCGGGACGGTCAACTGACAGGTCAAATGTTGATACCGGCAGTGCCGAATAAAAAGGTATCCCGTTATCAAATGCCGCAAGAGCCTTGAGATATGTACCGGTTTTGTTGGCCACATCACCGGACGCCGTCGCCCTGTCGCACCCGACAATCACCATATCAACCATTCCGTTCTGCATCAGGTGCCCGCCGGCATTGTCGGTGATGAGGGTGCACGGTACCCCGTGATTGAGCAATTCCCATGCCGTGAGACGGCTACCCTGGTTGCGGGGACGTGTCTCATCAACCCATACATGAACCTTTAATCCCCTGTCATGAGCCATATACACCGGCGCCAGCGCCGTGCCGTAGTCAACACATGCCAGCCACCCGGCATTGCAGTGCGTCAGGATATTGACGGTTTCTCCACCTTTCATGCTGCTTGCAGCTTCAATTACCCGTAGCCCGTTCACCCCGATCAGCCTGCTTCTCTCAGCCTCCTCATCACATAGTCCTTCCGCTGCACGGCACAATGCATCAGCATCCGGGAAGAATTTCATCACCCCTGTCATGTAATCAACTGCCCATGCAAGGTTCACCGCGGTCGGTCTGGCCGACTTAAGCCGCTGCGCGTCACTGATCACTGCATTATAAACATTGCCGGTTTCGTTTTTCTTCCCGCTGCTGTGTTCAAGGAATGAAAGATATACTCCCCATGCTGCCGCAGCCCCAATGAGAGGAGCCCCCCTCACCGCCATCTCCCGGATAGCATCATAAACATCACTTACACTCCTGAGAGTCATCACCTCAAAGGCAAACGGGAGCCTCCTCTGGTCAATCACATGTACTGACCCGCGGTCAGCCTTATCATGCCAGATGCTCCTGTAATACCTTTCCCCAACCTTCATCAACTACTCTTCCCTCACAAATTAATCATCAAAATTACTAATAATTACACTTATTCTGATTATATAAACAGTTACTTAATTCAATCACAACCATTTTCGAATATCCGACCCGTTTGTTCCATCACGTTAGAATTAATTGATTATCTTTGCATAAGAGTAAAACCTATGGTAGATAAAGAGGAATACAGGGCACGGATCATCCGGACAGCTAGCAGGATTTTCAGTCATTACGGCTTCAGGAAGACGACGATGGATGAAATTTCCCGGGCGCTGAAAAAGGGAAAGAGTTCAATTTATTATTATTTCCCGGGCAAGGAGGAGATCTTTGAGGCGGTGGTGCTTTATGAAGCAAACCAGCTGCGCAGGAGGCTGACAGCTGCAATCAAGGAGGTGGACTCGCCGCCGGACAAGCTGCGTAACTATATATATGTGAGGATGAGGGAGTTTGCAAAGTTGTCAAACTACTACAATGCCGTCTTTGACAAGAACCTCGATCACTACGAGTTCATCGAAAAGATCAGGGCACGATATGACCGGGAGGAGCTGGCAATCATCCGCCTGCTAGTGTATGTAGGAAACAACAGGGGTACATTTGCCGTGGAGGACAGTGAGTATACCGCCATGGCGATACAGACAATGCTCAAGGGGATGGAGGTTCCGCTATTCTGGCGCAGGCGCGAAACTGACATCAATTATCGCCTCGAGGCGATACTGACCCTCATCTTTAACGGTATAATGAAGAAACAGTAATAACGGAGGGCTTACCGCGATGCGGGATCGGTCGCTCATCATTTTTTCCCGGCCACAGGATTTTCCGGCCGCAGGCTTTTTCCGCCGCAGGCGATGATATCAGCTACTTTTTAGGTACCCCTTTCTTCGGTGACCACTGTTCGGTCACCGGCACCGGTTCCGGCTTGCGGGTGAATACCCAGACGAGCAGCGCAATGCCTGCCAGCACCAACGGGATACTCAGCCACTGGCCCATGTTCAGCTTCATCCCGGCCTCGAACCCCACCTGGTCTTCCTTTATATATTCTACGAGGAACCTGAATCCGAAGACAAAAATCAGGAACAGACCGAACAGCAGTCCGGGCTTCTGTTTCCCGAGGTTCTTCCAGTAGATGCGCATCAGTACTCCGAAGGTGATGAGGTATGCCAGCGCCTCATATATCTGTGTGGGGTGCTTTGGCGCCGTTTCTCCGTTCCGAAGGAATACGAACCCCCATGGCAGAGTTGTCTCAACTCCGTAAATTTCCGAATTCATCAGGTTCCCCAGGCGTATCATTGTCCCGGCCAGTGCCACCACGATTACCACCCTGTCAATGATCCACAGGTACGGCTTTTTCTCCTTCCTTACGAATAGCCACAGTGCCAGAAGTATGCCTATGGCCGCCCCGTGGCTTGCCAGTCCGCCGTGCCATACCTTCAGAATCTCCAGGGGCCTGGCCAGATAGTACTCGGGTTCATAGAAAAAGCAGTGTCCCAGCCTGGCGCCTACAATCGTGCCAATGGCCATGTAAACGGTCAGCCTGTCGAGGGTTGCGTCTGTCAGCCCTTCGTTCCTGAATATCTTCCTCATGATATAGTACCCGAAGACGAACCCTGATGCAAAGAGCAGACCATACCATCTTACTGCAAAGTTGCCTATCCGGAAGATCTCCGGATTAACATTCCACGGAATTATCTGAAGTTCCATACTGCTGATGTTTGGATTACAAATTTATGCAAAAAAGGAACAGTTGTCCTATTTCACTGTAAAAGGCATGTCCGAGCCCCTTCGCCACACATATCATGTAACAAAATTTGATGTAAGTTTGCAGGTGGTGGATCGCGGAAGATATATAACAGGCAGCCTTGGACTGACAGTCCTGGCCACGCTTTTTGTGCTTTCGTGTGCAAAGATCAGCGCTCCCACGGGAGGGCCGAAGGATCTGGATCCTCCTGTGATACTGAAAAGCATTCCGGAGAACGGCTCCGTTCTGTTCACCGGCAAGTCATTCACCGTCATCTTTGATGAATATGTCGTCCTTGACCGCATAACGGAAAAATTCATGGTGTCACCTCCGCTGGCTACAAAACCCGACGTGAAACTAAGGGGAAAGAGCCTTGTTGTCAACTGGGAGGATGACCTGGCAGACAGCACCACCTACACTTTTTATTTCCAGGATGCCATCCGTGACAATAACGAAAACAACCCGATCAACAATTACCAGTATGTTTTTTCGACCGGACCGGTTCTCGACTCACTCTCGCTGACCGGCAACGTGTTCAATGCCTCTGATCTGGAGATAGTTGAAGATGTGACAGTTATCATGTACTCCAACCTGTCAGATACTGCGCCCCGCACCATCCTTCCGGCATATATATCCAGGCCGGATCCGTCGGGCGGGTTCATGATAAGCAACATCAGGCCCGGAAACTACAGGCTCTTCGCCCTGAAGGACCTTAACGGCAATACCAGGTACGATCTTGCTGATGAGATATTTGCCTTCGGCGACTCTGTCATCGTCATCACCCCTGACAACTACTTCGGCCTTGTGCCTGACACTGTCACATACAGGCCCGCAAATGCCACCGAGACCACCAAACCCGATAAGTTCGTTTACGGGCTTCACAGGCTCTATGCCTTTCAGGAGCCGCCGAAGCAGCAATACCTGACATTCACCGAGAGGAAGAGCTCATGGGGTATCAGCTTCGGAATGGCATTGCCGTCTGACAGCGGACAGGTGTCGGTAACCCTGCCCGAAGCTGACAGTTCATCATGGTACATGGAGCACAACGTGGCACGTGATACCTTCTTGATATGGGTGACCAATCCCGATGTGTACAGCCGTGATCTGGTGGATGCCATTCTCACCTATCCGTTTACTGACAGCACCGGTGCGATTATCGCGAAAACCGACACCATCAGTTTCAGATATATGAAGCCTGCCGCCCCGAGGGGAGGCGCCGGAAGGACGCCGGGACTGAGCATCACCACCAATATTTCCGGAAAGATCAGACCGGGCACAGTGCCGTTGTTCAGATCAGCCACACCGCTTGCAGATCCTGATACATCGCTCATAAGGCTGACCCGGACGGTTGACTCGGTTCAGGTTGTGCTTCCTTACGAGTTTGTAAGAGATACGGTCTCGTCCCGCCTCCTGTTCCTGAAGGCGCAGCTCGAGCCGGGAGCGACCTACTCGCTGCTGTGCAGGAAGGGAGCTTTCAGCGATATCTTCGGAGTGGCCAGTGACTCTGCGATGTACCGAATCTCTGTAGCTACTGAAGAGGATTACGGAAGCCTCAGGATTAAGATTGCCGGCTATGAGGGAAGGGTGATAATTCAGCTGACCGCGGATGCTAAGGACAAGGTGATACGTGAAGAGTCACTTACCAGCCCCGGAGAGGTCTCGTTCCCGCTTCTTGAAAAAGGGAAGTACAGGCTGAAGGCGATCTACGATCTTGATTCGGACGGGAAATGGACCACCGGGGACTTTAATGCCGGAAGGCTGCCCGAACCGGTCACATATTACCCGGCTGAGCTGGAAGTCAAGATTAACTGGGCCCTGGTGCAGGACTGGGATATCGGAGAGATGTATGTCAAGGATGTTTCGCTGCGGAATAAGCCCGCAACAAGGAGGTAAACAGATGTCGACACGCAGGAAGTTTATCAGGAACAGCATGGTGGCAGGGGCGGCGTTCTCTGCCGGGATACCTTCATTTGTCTCAGCCAGTAACCGGAAGAGGCCTTCGGTAAGACCCGCTGCCAGGGTGCGAAAATTCCGCAGCAAGGCTGTAGAGGAGACTATCAAAGAGATTGAGTCATTCCTGGGGTCTGACAATGAGCTGGCATGGCTCTTCTCGAACTGTTTTCCCAACACCCTTGACACCACTGTCAACTTTTCCGAAAAGGAAGGCAGGCCAGATACCTTTGTCATCACCGGTGATATCAATGCGATGTGGCTGCGTGACTCCTCGGCCCAGGTGTGGCCCTATGTGTCACTTGCCCCGGGTGACCCGCAGCTGAAGGATCTCATTGCCGGTGTGATCAACAGGCAGGTTAAGTGCATTCATATTGATCCTTATGCCAATGCCTTCAACGATGGTCCTGGCCAGAGCGAATGGATGAATGACCTGACCGACATGAAACCGGAGCTGCATGAGCGCAAGTGGGAGATTGACTCACTCTGTTATTCTGTCAGGCTGGCTCACGGGTACTGGAAAGCCACCGGAGACACCTCTGTTTTTGATTCCTCGTGGTCATCGGCGATGAGGCTGATCATCAAAACATTCCGCGAACAGCAGCGCAAGGACAATCCGGGTCCCTACAAGTTCCAGAGGGTTACAGGCTGGCAGACCGATACTGTTGCCGGAGCCGGTTATGGCAATCCGGTCAATCCGGTGGGCCTGATCGTCTCAATCTTCAGGCCGTCAGATGATGCAACCATATGGCCTTTCCTGGTTCCTTCAAACTATTTCGCGGTGAGCGCACTGCGCCAGATTGGCGAGATTGCCGCCGATATCACCCGTGATGAGACTCTCCTGGTTGATGCCACCGCGCTGGCCGATGAGGTAGATGCCGCACTTGCGAAATATGCCCGTGCCGCTCACCCGGAGCACGGAGAGATCATCCCCTACGAGACTGACGGGTATTTCAACTACAATTTCATGGATGATGCCAATGTTCCCAGCCTGCTCAGCATGCCATACCTTGGAACCATTGACCGGAGTGATCCGCTTTACCTGCGCACCCGCAAGTTTGTGCTGAGCAAAAGCAACCCGTACTATTTTTCAGGCATCAGCGGGCATGGTGTGGGGAGTCCGCATACCGGCCTTGACCGCATCTGGCCCATTGCCATCATCATGAAGGCGCTGACAGCCTCGAACAATTATGATATCATCACATCGCTCAGGATGCTTAAAAATACCCATGCCGCAACGGGCTTCATGCATGAGTCGTTCATGAAGGACGATTCCTCGAAGTTCACACGCAAATGGTTTGCATGGGCCAACACCCTGTTCGGGGAACTGGTTTTGCATACTTACAGGACACAGCCTGAGCTGCTTAAGGAAGTATAAAATCCATAACATATGAAAGAAGTAGTTGCCGGAGTTGACATTGGCGGAACAAACACCATGATTGGTTTTGTTGATGCTGATGGTGTCATTCATGCCGAGGGGAGGCTCTCGACGCCCGATTATGCCTTTGCAGATGATTTTGTCATTGCGCTTGACGCGAAGCTGAAGGAGATGGTGGCTGAGAACAGCGGACTGAAGCTGATCGGCATAGGTATCGGCGCACCGAATGCCAACTTCAACAAGGGGACGATTGAGCTGGCGCCCAACCTGCGTTGGAAGGGGATCATCCCGCTTGTCAGGATAACCGAGAAGCTCACCGGCCTCAAGACCCGCATCACCAATGACGCCAATGCGGCAGCTCTTGGAGAGATGATCTTTGGCGCCGCGAAGGGTGTGAAGGACTTCATCATCCTGACCCTGGGCACGGGCCTCGGCAGCGGCATCGTTGTTGACGGCGAGGTGGTGTACGGACATACCGGTTTTGCCGGTGAGCTGGGTCATATGACCGTGGTTGAGGGAGGCCGGGTGTGCGGATGCGGGCGCCGCGGCTGTCTTGAAACATATGCATCAGCCACAGGGCTGGTCCGTACAGTTTTATCACTGCTCAGCGACCGCCGTGATGAGAGCCTGCTGCGGGAACTCAGGGGCAGTGAGATCACCTCACGGCGGATCGCTGAAGCCGCGGCGGCCGGCGATATCATCGCTCAGGAAGCTCTTGACCAGACCGCCCGGATGATCGCACTCGGGATAGCCAACTCAATTATCTTCTCGAGCCCGGAGGTCATTTACCTGTTCGGCGGACTGGCAAAGGCAGGCGACGCCCTCTTCGTGCCGGTGCGGAAGTATGCTGACGAGCTGGTGCAGCCCGTCTTCCGCGGCACCTTCAGAGTGGAACCCTCAGGGTTACCCGAGGCGCAGGCGGCAATACTCGGTGCATCGGCCCTGATATGGAAAGAAGCGAGATAGAAGCAGTCGGCAGCAGATACTGCGACTTGCGATTTGCGACGTTCGATTTTAACCGCAGACCGCGCAACATTGCATATTTTTGGTTATGAATTACATTCAGATACCGCATAACTGTCACAGCATCGAAACCTCACACCACCTTCTTCCCGAACAAACCTATGTCACACATAACAATAGCTAGAAATGCGTATCATTGAGGTCAGAAGGCTGAAGACAGACAGGGAAATACCACCAATGGCAGAGGTGTCTGCCCGGCTCGACGAACTGGGCGAAGGCCACAGGATAGGAACAGTGAACTGGCAGAGCCATACATACAAACCTGAAGTGAGATTCAATATCGCCTGGGGCGAAAAGGAAATCTACATCAAGTACTATGTCCGCGAGGCACATGTCAAAGCCGAAAAGGGCACCACCAACGAGATGGTATGCGAGGACTCATGTGTAGAATTCTTCGTCTCACCGGAAGATGACGGCATCTATTACAACTTCGAGTTCAATCCCATCGGTACCACGCTGATGGGCTCTGGTCACGGCCGCCATGACAGCGCACGCACAGATCCGGCCATTGTCAACAACATCCGCCGACTCACCACCATGGGCAGCGAACCGTTCCCGGAGATTAGCGGAGACATCAGCTGGTCAATCACCGTGGCCATCCCCCTTGGAACTTTCTTCAGGCATAGTGTCGGCAGTCTGGCAGGCAAAAGTTTCAGGGCAAACTTCTACAAGTGCGGCGACAAGCTGACCACCCCGCACTTCGTCACATGGAACCCGGTTGGCACGGAAAAACCTGATTACCACAGGCCGGAATTCTTCGGAATTCTGAAGTTTATATAACCATTTCAGTGTCTTCTTCTGCAAGTGAACTGAATTCAAACAAACCACACCATAAAACCTGATTATGATCAAGGGAAATGCAGTCATAGGCCAGTCGGGCGGACCGACTTCAGTAATCAACTCCAGCCTCGCCGGTGTGATAGACGCCGCAAAAAGATCAGGCCTGGTATCGGCGGTTTACGGCATGAATTACGGAATAGAAGGGTTCATGAACGAGTGGCTCTTTGACCTCTCGGCCCAGCCGGCCGAGATCATTCATGGTTTGCGCCACACCCCATCCTCGGCCCTGGGATCATCCCGCTACAAGCTGAAGGATGATGATTTCCCGAAGATACTGAGCGTGCTGCAGAAATTTGACATCAGGTATTTCTTCCTGATCGGAGGGAATGACACAATGGACACAGTCAACAGGGTGGAGGCATATTGCCGCACCATGGGTTATGAGCTTACCGGTGTCGGCATACCCAAGACAGTTGACAATGACCTGTTCGGCACTGACCATACCCCCGGTTTTGCCTCGGCGGCATGGTCAAACATACTGAACGTGATGCAGGCAGGCACCCTGGCCCGTGACATGATGAAGGTTGACCAGTTTGTTGTCTACCAGACCATCGGCCGCGATGCGGGATGGCTGGCTGCCGCCACGGCCCTGG
>Ga0302240_1002549_pt1 | contig 11975 bp, 14 predicted proteins | sample AAG_UR_His_MG_FD_193538 | JGI IMG/M metagenome (GOLD analysis project Ga0302240, IMG submission 193538) | Enriched activated sludge microbial communities from anaerobic digester in WTTP, New Holstein, Wisconsin, United States - AAG_UR_His | ecosystem: Engineered > Bioreactor > Anaerobic >... | reverse complement strand
TGAGATTGCCGCTCAAAAATATGAAGGTCATGCTGCCGGTCGACAATGTCGAAACCATCGGCCTCCGGGAAATCATTCAGGATGACGCTATTGACGAGGTTTTCAGCGTTTTGAGAGAAGAGGGCGTTGAGCTCCAGCAAAACTGGAACAGGCGCTACAGGAACAACATGGAGAAAGTGAAATCCGGTGACATTTTTGAGGTTGCCATGGTCGTCAGGGATCTGATTCACATGGAGCGGGAAAAAGGATTATCCACCGGAGAAAGAAAGATGCTGAACAATACGAAACAGATTCTCATCAGCGAAATTGTGCTGGTCATGGAGCAGGATGAAAAGGCTATTGAGAAAATGATCGAGACCTCGGTGCATTAATCACATAGAGCTGCCTAGGGCGTCGCCATAAAGGGGGCGCTTTTCCACGTCTTCAGCTCATGTTCGTGGCACTCAAAAATTTGACACCCAACTTGGGATAGCGAAGTTTGTTAAAATATGTTAAAGTTTCGTTACAATCTGAAAAACAAATAGTGGGACTAAGAACGGATATGTTAGTATAAATCAAGCTTATTCGATTTTTGTTTCAAAATCAAAAAACAAGAGAGGAGGTTGGAAATGCTTAAAAGAATAATTCGAGCTGCCCTGACGCTGCTTGGTGTCTCCGGTGGTTACGCGCTTGGCGTATTAATGCTTAATTTTGAATGGCTGCGGGCCGCTTTTAATTACAATCCGTCTGATATGGCTTTTAAGGTCATATTTTCAACGGTTGTCGCACTTATAATCGGTTTTATCCTTTATATGCTATCGCCTTACCTGATCCGCAGATTTATGGGCGTCGCCAAGCACACTGAAAAAGAGCTGGAAAAAATTCCGGCGAACCAGATGCTCTTTGGTTCAGTGGGACTCATTCTGGGCCTCATGATCGCCTATCTGATCAACGGGGCAATCAACAATATCCCCATTCCTTTTGTCAGCGGATTCTTGTCTATTTTGGCGTATATTTTCCTGGGCTACCTTGGCGCCAGACTCGCCACAAAAAATATGGCAGATCTTTCGAGGCTGCCAGACATGTTTCGCCGCACCGGTTCCAAGTCGACCGGGTCCAAAGACCAAGGGGGGGCGAAGCCTAAAATATTGGATACCAGTGTCATAATTGACGGGCGAATTGCTGACATTTGCAAGACCGGGTTTGTCGAAGGTCCCATTATCATTCCAGAGTTCGTTCTTGAAGAACTGCGTCATATTGCTGATTCATCGGACAGTCTGAAGCGAAACCGCGGCAGAAGAGGCCTGGATATCCTGAAGGTCATCCAAAAAGAAATCAACATTGAGGTCAAGATTGTCTCAACCAATTTTGAGGATGTCAGTGAAGTCGACATCAAGCTGCTCAAACTAGCCAAACTGATCAATGGCTTTGTCGTTACCAATGACTATAATTTAAACAAGGTCGCTGAGCTGCAGGATGTTCGGGTTTTGAACATCAATGAATTGGCGAACGCCATCAAACCGGTGGTCCTGCCGGGTGAGGAAATGGTCGTCCACGTCATCAAAGAGGGCAAGGAGTCCAATCAGGGCATCGCCTATCTCGATGATGGCACTATGATCGTAGTCGAGGGCGGCAAGCGCCACATCAACGAGACCCTTGAGGTTCTTGTGACCAGCGTGCTGCAAACCGCAGCCGGGCGTATGATTTTTGTCAAACCTCTCTAATGGGGTGAATGAAATGAGTAAAGCGGATCTCAAAACAGCAGCAATAGTAGCGGCAGCCGGAATGGGTACCAGAATGGGTGCCGGGATCAGTAAACAGAGGATGCTCCTTGGCGGCAAGACGATTCTTGCGCATGCAGTGGAGCGGCTGTGTGCCTCAGGCATGATCTCTGAGTGCGTTGTCGTCGTTCCGGCGGGAGAATTGTCGCTATACATAGACCTTGTCAGGCAGCTTCACAATGAGGAAGGTGTTCCCATTCAATGCGTGGAAGGCGGTGAGAACCGCATGGCTTCGATTCGAAGGGGTCTTGAGAAGCTTTCCAAAGAAGCCGCACTTGTTTTGATCCACGACGGCGCAAGGCCCTTTGTCAGTCTGGATACCATCCGTGCCTGCGTCGGGAAAGCAGCTGAAACCGGCGCGGCGGTGGCGGCAGTGGCGGCTAAGGACACTATCAAGGTCGCAGCGGCAGACGGCGTGGTAGAATCCACACCGGACCGCAGCCGATTGTTTCTCGTCCAGACTCCCCAGGTCTTCAGACGGGATTGGCTCGAACAGGCGCATCGACTCGCTGAGGAAAACGGGTGGGACGCTACGGATGACAGTGCGCTGATTGAGCGCCTGGGGCACCGGGTGCACCTTGTGAAAGGCAATTATTTCAATCTGAAGATCACCACGCCGGAAGACATGGTCATGGCGGAAGCGATTTTGGCGGCGATTGCCCCTACCATCGGCAAAAGCACTTCAAAGGAGCAGGGGGGAACGGTTTGAAGATCAAAGTAGGCATTGGTTACGACGTCCACCAGCTGGTACCGGACAGGAAACTGATTCTGGGCGGTGTGGAAATTCCCCACGAAGTAGGCCTCCTTGGCCACTCAGATGCCGACGTGCTGACCCACGCCATTATGGACGCGCTCCTGGGCGCTGCGGGGCTGGGTGACATTGGCAGGCATTTCCCGGATACAGATCCAGCTTATAAGGGGATCTCAAGTCTTAAACTTCTTGAGCACGTCATGGCGCTGATCCGGGAGACGGGTTACACCGTGGGCAACGTCGATGCTGTTATTGCGGCGCAGCGGCCAAAACTGCTGCCATTTATGGCGCTCATGAAGTCGGCGCTGGGCCCAATCCTTCAACTTGAGGCAGAGGATTTGAATCTCAAAGCGACCACGACGGAGCGGCTCGGCTTTGAGGGCCGGGAAGAAGGCATCTCGGTGACGGCGGTTTGTCTATTGGAAAAGCAGACGGGATAACCCCCTAAAATTTCCGTTGACAGCTTCAATTTTTCTATTATATAGTGTATGTCAGGAATATAATGATAAGGTGTTGAAGAGAACCAGTAAAAGATGGCTATGCTGCACAGAGAGAGTCTGCTTGGTGAAAAGACTCCGGCCGGCGCTTTGAACCTGTCTTGGAGCCATGCTCTTGAAAAGCACGCGGCCGGCGCGTTACAGCCGGGACAAGTGAACACGCCGGGGCCTGTGAGCCTGCATGTCGGCTGTGTTAATTAGAGTGGTACCGCGGATTCCGCCTCTAGCTTAAGAGGCGGTTTTTTAATTTTTTGACAAAGATTCATAGGAGGCTCATCATGGCAAAGAAAGAGATGGAATTTGTAAAAGAAATTACACGCATGGAGGACGACTTCGCCCAGTGGTATACAGATGTTATTCTGAAAACGGAACTGGTGGATTATTCTCCGGTCAAAGGCTTTATGGTCATCCGCCCCTACGGCTACGAGATCTGGGAGAACATCCAGGCATTCCTGGACAAACGGTTTAAGGATACCGGCCACAAAAATATGTACTTCCCGCTGCTGATCCCAGAGAGTCTCCTGAACCGTGAAAAAGAGCACGTCGAAGGCTTTGCGCCGGAGGTTGCCTGGGTGACCCACGGCGGCAAGGAAGAGCTCGCTGAGCGGCTTTGTGTGCGCCCGACTTCAGAGACCATTATTTGCTCAATGTATTCCAAATGGCTGCAGTCTTACAGAGACCTGCCTTACCTCTACAACCAATGGTGCTCCGTCGTCCGCTGGGAAAAGTCGACTCGGCCGTTCCTGAGAACCTCCGAGTTCCTCTGGCAGGAAGGTCATACCCTTCACGAGACCTATGAAGAGGCACAGGACGAGACGATTCAAATGCTGAACATCTATCGACAAATGGCGGAAGAGCTTCTCGCGATTCCAATGGTGTCAGGCCGAAAAAGCGAAAAGGAAAAATTCGCCGGCGCTTATGCCACTTATACCATTGAAGCATTGATGCACGATGGCAAAGCCCTTCAATCCGGAACCTCCCACAACTTGGGTCAGCACTTCACTAAAGCTTTTGAAATTCAGTACCTGGGCAGAGGCGGGGAGCTGGAGTTTCCGTTCCACACCTCCTGGGGCGTATCGACGCGCCTGATCGGAGGCTTGATTATGGTTCACGGCGACAACCGCGGCCTGGTCATGCCGCCGCGTGTGGCGCCAACTCAAGTTGTGATCATTCCTATTGCCCAAAACAAGCCAGGTGTCCTCGACAAGGCCTATGAACTCAAAGCGGCGCTGGTTGAGCGCGGGATTCGCGTTGAGTTGAATGACGACACCAACTATACACCGGGCTGGAAGTTCAATGAATACGAAATGAAGGGCGTGCCGCTTCGTATCGAGATTGGTCCAAGAGACATCCAAAACAACCAGGCTATGGCTGCCAGACGTGATACCCTCGAAAAAGCGCCAATTTCTCTGGATGGATTTGCGGACAACGTCGTTGGTATGCTGGACACTATCCACAATGACATGTTTGAAAAGGCGAAAAATCATCGCGACAGTATGACCTTTGTCGTGGACGATTATGAAGAATTCAAAAGCCGCATGGCGACCACAGCCGGCTTCGCGAAGGGCATGTGGTGCGGTGAGCGCGAATGCGAGGACAAAATCAAGGCGGATACGGCGGCGACCATTCGCTGCATGCCGTTTGAACAGGAAGACCTTGGAGCCGTCTGCCACTTCTGCGGCAAACCGGCGAAGCACATGGTCTACGTAGCTAAGGCGTATTAAAATGGACGGGGGCTCAAAAGGTCTAAGGGGTGGCCTGGAAACTCAGAACTACCGGCGTGTGACGCATCGCAGCTGTGAATTCTTTCCCTGTCATAAAGGTGTGCCCGAAGAGACTTATAACTGTCTGTTTTGCTTTTGTCCGCTTTATCTGTTGAAAGATCAGTGCGGCGGGAATTTCAGATATCTCAAGAACGGCATCAAGGATTGCACCAACTGTTCAGTCCCACACGGACCGGACAGCTATGACAGGATTATGGAAAAGATGGGTCTGGTCATGGAAGGCGCGAAAATGCTGCCGGAAGACCTCTAATTATGATATGATTAAGAAATCGAAATCAGATAAAATCAGGAGGGATGACCATGACGGTAAGAGTGCGCTTCGCGCCAAGCCCGACAGGCTATGTCCATATTGGCAGTCTTAGAACTGCGCTGTATAATTTTATGTTTGCAAAAAAGAGCGGCGGCAAATATATTCTCAGAATTGAGGATACCGACCAGACTCGTCTGGTTGAGGGCGCTGTCGAAGGGATGCTGACCGCTATGGACTGGGCTGGGCTCCATCATGATGAAGGTCCGTTCCTCGAGGCAGGCTCGGTGGTTCAGAAGGGCGAGTTCGGTCCGTACGTCCAGTCTGAACGTCTTCACATTTACAGGCAACATGTTGAGACGCTGCTCGACAACGGCCATGCTTACCCATGCTTCTGCAGCAAGGAGAGGCTGGATGATCTCAGAGAAACCCAAAAGATCGAGGGCAAGATCACGCGCTATGACGGCCTTTGCCGCTCCGTTCCATTGGAGGAAGCCCGCCGCAGAATTGAAAACGGCGAGTCGCACGTCATCCGTCTCAAGCTTCCGGCGGATCTCGATATTTCCTTTGAAGACATCGTACGCGGCCGTGTGACCGTGAACACGAATGACATGGACGATCAAGTGCTTATGAAAGCTGATGGTTTTCCGACCTACCACATGGCGGTTGTCATAGATGATCACAATATGGGGATCACGCATGTCATACGCGGTGAGGAATGGCTGCCGTCCACGCCTAAGCACATCTTCCTGTATGAAGCATTCGGATGGAAAGCGCCGGAACACGTTCACCTTCCAAACATTCTTAATCCCGACAAGAAGAAGCTGAGCAAACGCCAGGGCGACGTCGCCGTAGAGGACTTCCAGCGTAAGGGTTATCTCCCGGAAGCTCTGGTCAACTACATCGCTCTCCTGGGCTGGAGTCCGGAGGGCAACGAAGAAAAGATGTCCATGGCTGAAATGGTCGAGAAGTTTTCTTTAGAGCGCGTGTCCAAATCCGGCGCTGTCTTTGATGTCCAAAAACTGAACTGGATGAATAGTCTCTATATTAAGGAAATGCCGCTGGAGACTCTGGTAGATTATTGTATGCCATACTTTATAGAAAAGGGTTATGTCGATCCGGGCTGCGAGCACGGTCGTGCTTTTGCGGCTGACATCGTACGTATTTCGAAGGATTCCATGAATTACCTGGCGCAGAGCACGGATCTTGTGCCGCTGTTCAGGGCTAAAACGGTTGAGCCGGAAGACGAGGAAACACTTGAAATGTTGAAGCAGCCACATGTGGTGGAGATGCTGGGTGTCTTCAAAGGTCTGGTTGAAGCCGCTGATACAGTGGATCCTGTGTTTGCCAAACAAGTTTTCAAGGATGTCCAGACGGCGACCGGCATTAAAGGAAAGGCGCTCTTCATGCCAATCCGCGCCGCGATTTCCGGACAACTTCATGGACCGGAAATGGTGGATCTGATGACGATCCTTGGGAAAAAGCGCCTGATTTCAAGGGTTGAAGACGCCATTGCAAGACTTTCGTAAAGGGGTGAAGATCAGATGAAGCTGTACAACAGCCTTACCCGAAAAAAGGAAGAGTTTGTCCCCATTGAAGAAGGCAAAATACGCATGTACGTCTGTGGACCAACGGTCTATAACTTTTTTCATATTGGCAACGCGCGACCATTCCTGATTTTCGACACGTTCAGACGCTATATGGAATACAGGGGTTATGAGGTCAATTATGTTCAGAATTTTACAGATGTAGATGATAAAATCATCAGACGCGCTCAGGAAGAAGGTCTGGAGAGTCTGGAAATCAGTGAGAAATACATTGAAGAATACTTCAAGGACGCTGATGCGCTGGGCATTCGAAGGGCTACACATCATCCAAAAGTGACTGATACCATTCCGGACATAATCGCTTATGTTGAAAAGCTGATTGAAAAAGGCAATGCCTACGTTTCGGGCGGAGATGTGTACTATGACACGTCGACGTTCGAGACTTACGGCAAGCTTTCCGGTCAGAGCCTTGATGATCTGGAGGCAGGCGCGCGAATTGAAGTAAATGAGCAAAAAAAGCATCCAGCCGACTTTGTGCTCTGGAAGGCCAAAAAGCCCGGTGAACCGAGCTGGCTCAGCCCTTGGGGTGAAGGGCGTCCCGGCTGGCATATTGAATGCTCCGTCATGAGCACAAAATTTTTAGGTGAAACCATTGACATTCATGCCGGGGGTCAGGACTTGATCTTTCCTCATCATGAGAACGAGATCGCCCAGAGCGAAGCTTATTCGGACAAGCCTTTCGCCCATTACTGGATGCATAACGGCTATATCAATATCAACAACGAAAAAATGTCCAAATCCAAAGGGAATTTCTTCACGGTCAGGGATATTCTGGCGCAGTATGAAGCTGAAGTTCTCAGATTTTTCATCCTCTCGGCGCAGTACAGAAACCCAATCAATTTCAGCGAAGAACTCATCATGCAGGCTTCAAGCGGCCTTGAGCGCCTTTACAATGCCAAGGAGAATCTGCTCTATGCCATGGAAACCGGCGGCGAGGCACCTTTGACAGTCACAGAGATCGAGATTCTCTCCGGCCTCAGACGCCACAAGGAGCGCTTTATTGAAGCTATGGATGACGACCTCAATACTGCAGACGGCATTTCGGCGATCTTCGAACTCGTGCGGGACATCAACACCAACCTTCAGGATGCACCTACCCGTACTTTCGCTGAGAATGCCTATAAACTTCTGATGGAACTGTCAGGTGTTCTGGGGATTCTTGGCAGGGAAAAGGGCGGCCTTGACGCACAGGTGGAGTCCATGATCGCCGAGCGTCAGGAAGCCAGAAGGAACAAGAATTTCTCCAGATCTGATGAGATCAGGGATGAACTTAAAGCTATGGGCATTGTGCTCGAGGATACACCTCAAGGTGTAAAATGGTCAAAAGTCAAATGATGAGAAATAAAAGCGAGTCTGCCGGGAATCCTGCCCGGCAGACGGTCGAAAATCTGTATGAAGTGGGAAACGAGGCTGGGGTAATGGAAACCATCGGCAGCATGAAACGGTTTTTGGGGTTGATGGGCATTACCGAAAAGGAAATGCGGGATTTAAAGATGGCTAATCCCCTGGTACTGGCGTTTATTGGGGACGCGGTCTATGAACACTATGTCCGCATGGCCGTGATTCATAAGACCAAAGGCGGCCTTCATCTGCTTCACCGTCAGTCAACGCGCTATGTGCGTGCAACGGCGCAGGCGTATGTTGTCAAGAATCTGGAGAATTTTTTGACGGAAGAGGAACGCGACATGATTCGAAAGGGGCGCAACCAGAAGGGGCACAGCGCACCTAAAAATACGCAGACCTCAGATTACCGTCTTGCGACCGGCTTTGAGACGCTGATTGGTTATCTGAGCCTCAGAAAGGACTCAAAGCGGCTGGAAGAGGTCGTGGCTAAATCCATGGAAATTATCGACCAGTGCTCGGTTCAGTCTGCCAAGGCGACGCACGGTGCTGAAGCAGCTGATGAGGAGCGGTAGGCATGAAAAAAACTCTGACACGTTATGAAAAGATGTTGTTCCTCCTTTTGGCAGTTTCCCTGGCGCTGCTGGTCGTCAAGTCCGCTTTTTTGGATTCTGTTGCGCTTCAGTCGCCCGAGGTGGAGGCCTTCAGGCAGGAAACCATAGACTCTCTCGAGGTGCCTCCGCTAAAAATCGTGAGGATGGTCAAGTTTGAGGAGATCGTCTCTGAAGGTCAGCCAGCTTACAAAGGAAAATTCAGGAAATATCTGTTCGGGGTTATGCCCTATGGTGACTATATTGCCATTAAAACCATCCAGACGGGAGGAAATCCATAATGCATGTTGAACTTTTGGCGCATACGCCGGAGCCTGAAAGGGTTGTTGCGGCGGCGGCCAAACTGTGTTACTCGAGAACCGGCGCGTCTGATTTGGCGGGAACCCTCGATCCGGAGTCGATTTCGAAGTTTTTGACAATTCTTGGAGAACTCGGTCACGAATCCCCAATTGAACACATGTCCTTTACCTTTGCCGTTGAAGGCGTCAGCCGGGTGCTGACCCATCAGCTGGTCAGGCACAGGATCGCGTCTTACTCCCAGCAGTCCCAGCGCTACGTCCGGCTCGATCATTTTGAGTACATTACACCGCCGGAAATTGCGCAGGATGAAGCGGCCACCAGGTTGTTCCAGGCGTCCATGACGTCGGCTCAAAAGGCTTATGACGAGCTGGTTGAGATCTTGAAGCCCAAAATTGAGGCCAGGATGCTCGCTGAAGGGGTTTCTCCGAAAAAGGCGGCATTAAACGCTGAGAAAGCAGCTATTGAGGATGCGCGGTTCGTCTTTCCCAATGCCTGTGAGACAAAAATTGTCGTGACTATGAACGCCAGGAGTCTGATGAACTTCTTCAGGCATCGCTGCTGTGAGCGCGCACAGTGGGAAATCAGGGCGCTGGCTACAGAAATGCTTCGCCTGGTGAAACAAGTGGCGCCAAATGTCTTTGCGAGTGCTGGACCGGCTTGTGCCAGCGGACCTTGTTCAGAGGGCGTCATGACCTGTGGGAAAATAGTGGAAATTCGCGAAAAATTTAAACAATTGTAAGTTGGAGGCGCTATGAGCGATATTATTGAGGGCCGCAATCCGGTCATAGAGGCATTAAAGGCAGGCAGGGAAATTGACAAGATTCTGGTCGCTGAAGGCGCAGCAGAAGGCTCTGTCAAAAAAATTCTCGCCATGGCGAGTGAAAAGAATATTATTATTCAGAAAGTCGCGCGGGCTAAACTGGATCAGATCTCGACATCGGACAGTCATCAGGGTGTGATCGCTTATGTCGCTGCCTATGATTATTCGGATCTTGAAACAGTCCTCGATCAGGTCGAAGCACGGGGTGAGAAGCCTTTTGTGATTTTATGCGATGAGATTACAGACCCTCACAATCTCGGGTCGATTATTCGGACTGCGGACGCGGTTGGCGCTCATTGCGTTGTAATTCCAAAACGGCGCTCCGTTGGCTTGACGGCGGTAGTCGCCAAGACCAGTGCAGGTGCACTTGAATATGTGCCGGTTTGCAGAGTGACAAATTTAAGCCAGAGCATTGAGATGCTGAAAAAGAGAGGGCTGTGGATCGCGGCTGCTGAAATGGAGGGCAGTGTTGCCCATTTCGACGCGGATTTGACAGGAAGCATTGCCCTTGTCATAGGCAGTGAAGGTCAGGGCATCAGCCGCCTGGTTAAGTCTCACTGTGATTTTCTCGTGCAAATTCCCATGAAGGGAAAAGTCTCTTCGCTGAATGCCTCTGTGGCTGCTTCCATTCTGATGTATGAAGTGTTCAGACAGCGCTATGGAAAACAGACCTAAGTTACCAAGACAAAACAAAAGGCTGATAGGGAGAAATAAATTCTTAATGCTGGATGGCTACAACGTCATTCACGCTGTAGAACGCTACAAATCGCTGTCCAGGGCGTCTCTTGAATCTGCCCGCTACGCCCTTCTGGATGATCTTGTCGATTACCAGGCGTTCACTGGAGATGCTGTGGTGGTTGTCTTTGATGCATACACCTCCAAGGGCAAAAAGATCAAACGTGAGATGTTCAAAGGGGTTGTTGTGATCTATACTAAGGAGCATCAAACGGCTGACAGCTATATTGAATCGGAAGTGGAACGTTTAGTTCAAGACCCCAAGCATCTTGTTCGCGTAGTCACTTCGGACTGGGCTGAACAGCAGGTGGTCATGGGAAGCGGTGCGGTCAGAATGACGCCGCGCGAGTTCTGCTTTGAACTGGAACGGGTACGGCAGGCAATCCAGGAACGTCTGCCCAAGCAGGTTAAAACAGGGGATTCTATAGAGGCGCAGCTTTCCGGCGAAGCAAAAGCACTTTTGGATACCATTCGAAAAGGGAATAAATCTTGACGTGACAATTCTGGATCAGGTATAATGAAAAAGACGGCATATTGCAGGGGGCAAAGTTTATGGAGATCTATTCTCGGTTTGAAGAGGTGTCCGACCTGGACAGCTGCCATGAGGAAGATATTGTGGCGCTTGCCAGAACTGGTGATGCCAAAGCCCAGGAATATCTGATCAAGAAGTACAAGAACTTTGTCCGCGCCAAAGCCCGAACTTATTTTTTAATAGGTGCGGATCGGGAAGACATTATCCAGGAAGGCATGATTGGACTGTTTAAAGCCACTCGTGACTACAGGCCGGGCAGAATGTCATCCTTCCGTGCATTTGCCGAATTATGCATTACAAGGCAGATTATTACTGCCATCAAAACTGCGACGCGGCAGAAGCACATTCCGCTGAACAGTTACGTTTCCCTGAATAAACCCATCTATGATGAGGAATCTGAGCGCACGCTGCTGGATGTTCTGTCAGGTAAAGTCATTTCAAATCCTGAGGAATTATTGATCTCAAGGGAAGAGTTCGACAGTATTGAGGCGAAAATTGGCGAGGTCCTCAGCGAGCTTGAATGGCAAGTCCTCATGTTTTATCTTCAAGGAAAATCCTATCAAGAAATTGCGGAAGACCTTGACAGACATGTCAAATCCATAGATAATGCTTTACAGAGAGTGAAACGCAAACTTGAAAAGTTTCTTCAGGAAGAAAAGAATTAGTTTCCTAGTCTCTCAAAACGATTTATTGGTGATCTTTCGTGCCCATGTAGCTCAGGAGGTAGAGTGTCGCCTTGGTAAGGCGGAGGTCGGCGGTTCAAGTCCGCTCGTGGGCTCCACAATAGTTTAAGTCACCAATGAATCGCGTTGTTGTTTAAAGTCATCTAAACTGTGAATGCATACAAAAAGGAGGAACTCCGTAAATGGGTAAGCAAAAGTTTCTTAGAAACAAGCCGCACGTCAACATCGGAACAATTGGTCACGTTGACCACGGTAAGACGACGCTGACTGCAGCAATCACAAAAGTTCTCTTTACAAAATATGGCCT
>Ga0302240_1002537_pt1 | contig 12015 bp, 8 predicted proteins | sample AAG_UR_His_MG_FD_193538 | JGI IMG/M metagenome (GOLD analysis project Ga0302240, IMG submission 193538) | Enriched activated sludge microbial communities from anaerobic digester in WTTP, New Holstein, Wisconsin, United States - AAG_UR_His | ecosystem: Engineered > Bioreactor > Anaerobic >... | reverse complement strand
AGTACTTTTCAATTATTCTTTCGAATATATTATCTCTATTTTCAGGTGTAACATCAATTAACTCACTTACTGCTATATTTTTTATTTTATCCAGAAAGGGTGTTCTCATTTTCCGAAGCCCTACTATGGCAAATTCTGAGGAAGAAATAAGACGAAATACTTCCTGTTGAAAGTTTATACACTCTGACTCTAAATATCCTATCTCATCAATTACTAAAGTATTACCTTCGATTTTAAATTGCCTGAGTAGCTCTGCAGCTTTATCAAACCCTCCCGGTTCCGGACTCATACTGGTGTTATCACCCTTTGCTACAATGAGTTCGGTTTTTATAATGCCTATGGTTTTAAAGATAAGAAGTCTTTCATTATGAGATTTTTTTTCAATTCTGGTCAAAAAACCAAGAAGGGGAATGGATTCTTTTAGAAAGAAATCCAGAAATTTTTTTATTATAGTGCTTTTACCTGATCCTCTTTCACCTGTAAGTAAAATTGTACACACCTTAATTACTGCCTTCTTTCTGAATAATATATACCGGTTCCTTAAGACCTGATATATCTGAATAAGAGAGAGAATAAAAGATCTCTTCCGGTGAAAATCCTCCTTTCCACTGTTCCCATGAATAAATTATTCTGAAGGAGGGTAATAAAGAATCTTTCTGGAATGTGTCTAAATCTCCTTTTGAAATAATAATTTTCCCATTTTTCTCAAGTATTTCCACAGTCTCTTCCCTTGAAGATATTTGCCTTACCGGTCTGTTTAGAAAGTAAGAATGGAGATAGATCTGTTTTTTTACTACTCCTAAAGAACTGTTACCAATGAGGGATATGGCTTCTTCTGGAAAAGATTCAAAGGTAAAATAAGGGCCTGCAAGAATTAGTAGTATTACCCATATAGAAAACCCATAAATTGTGTGAATAAGTTTCCCTTTTATAAGAAAAACTATGATAATAAGGGTTATAAATAATGCCATCGATAAGAATATAAAAGGTGGAAAGGTAAAGGTAAGTCTTATAAGACCCGATAAAATAAAAAACAGTAACAGAAAAACTATAGAAGTAATATAAAGAGAGATTTTAAGGAGAGGATGATTTTTAACTTTGTGCCATATGGCAGAAACCATAAGAGATAAAGCCGGTAAAGCCGGTATGGTATAATGTTTTAATTTGGTCTCCGGTAATAGAAATATGAGAGTACTGCAGAAAAACCAGAGTAAAGGTATGGCATATTCAGAACGGCGAAAATACTTTTTAAGGAAAATTAAAGGAAATATTCCCAGAAATATAAGAGACCATGGAAAGAAAAATTGTAAATAATATGGTAAGAGACTTAAAATCGTATAGTGAGTGGAATCACTGAATTTACCCATATTTTCTCTCAGGATAAAGAAATTATACCAGTTAGTCCAGTCACCACTGCAGTATATACTTAATGGCCAGAGAAGCACTAAAAAAATTCCCACCAGAATCCCTGCTATAGAGCGGATATTAAAGAAAATTCTCCATCCTCCGAAAAATGAAAGAAAAATTATGGCAATAGAGAGTAAAATAATTATGGAAATAGGACCTTTTACAAGGCATGATGCACCTGTGAGAGCAAAAAATAGAGCGCCATAGAAAGATGATTTTTCCTGAAAAGCTCTGTAAAAAGAATAAATTGAAAGTGTCATAAAAAAAGTCAGAGGCATATCCATCATGCCCACTCTTCCATAAATAAGATATCCAAAGGATGTACACGTAAGGAGTCCTGCCAAGTATCCTTCTTCTCTGCCATAGAGTCTTTTCCCCAGAAGGTATATAAAATAAATGGTAAAAACAGAAATAAAAGCTATAGAAAATCTTCCTGTTGTTATATTAACACCACCGAAGGGGAAAAACATCATCATTAGCCAGTAAGTAAAGGGAGGTTTAAAGTATGCCGCCTCTTCAAACCATACAGGTATGAATAAAACCTTTTTCTGAAACATCTCACCGGCAATTTTTATATAGAGATACTCATCATCACAGAAGAATTCTTTTATATTTCCTATATTTATCAAAAGGAGGAGGGAAGATGTAAAAAGAAGTAGTAATAGTTCTTCATTTTTTTTTAGATTATTTATCATAAAATACCTGTCAGTTTCAGACATAGAAACGGTTTTTGATTTATAGATTTCTTTAAGGTATACTATAATAGTATCGAGAAAAAGTCAATCTTTATTGTTTATGGTAAAATAATTCAGTGAAAAGTGAATAGTAAAAAAGGTAAAGACAGGTTTTCTTTTCACCTTTCACCTTTTACTATTTAGCAGGATTACTTGTTTCTATAGAGAATCTTTTTTTAATATTTTATATTATAGTTATTTTCATAACAATTCATAATTAAGAACCTCGTAATGCGTAAAGCGTGATGCGTGAATTAACTCAGTACGCATTACGCATCACGAATTATTTAAATTCTAATAAGTTATGAAATATACTATAATATGCATAGGGATTTTCGTTATTGTTAAATTATTAGCTTCAGTAAATATAAATCTTTTATGTTTAAAGCTATCAGCAATAAGCTCAGGGAAAAACTGAAAGCTGAGGATTGATAGCTGATTGCTAATAATAATTTAAAGGGGTTTTTTTACGGTGGTTCAAAGAGAAAGCAGTACAACCAGAAAAGTTCTATGTAAAAAATGTATTCACTGTAAAAGACAGATACGTCTTACAAGCAAATTCTGTTCTTTTTGCGGTAAACCGGTGCCTGTTGAGCAAGAAAAAAAACCTCAAGAACAGAAAAAACAAAAGGAAAACAGAGTTTCTATAGTTGATAAAGTTCCTCCTAAAAAAATAGAAAGTAAAACTGAAAAACAGATAGACATTAATAAAAAGCCAGTAAGTAAACAGACAGAACAGAATAAAAATCATCGGATTCTACCGGAAGGGTTGATTAACTGCCCTTACTGTCAGGAAAAAATTTCTATTATGGAAAAGGTCTGCCATTTATGTCATCGCAGTTTAAAAAAATGTCCTCTTTGTAATATAATTAATAGAGGTATTGCAAAATTTTGTCGTACCTGCCAGAGTCCTTTTACAGGAGATAAAAACGACTGGTATACCTTTAGAGGAAATAATTGCCGCAATGGTTCTGTAGATGAAATAATAGAGTTTCCTTTTTATTTTCAATGGATGTATCCTAAACTGGGTGACTCTATAGGATCCTTATGGGCTTCTCCTGTGGTCTCTAAAGATAAGATTTTTGTGGCATCAAAAGAAAAAAATCTTTATGCCCTTAATCAATTTACAGGAGAACTTTTATGGACCCAACCTGTTAAAGAAGCAATTATATGTACTCCCGCTGTAGAAGAAAAAAAGATTTATATTGGATGTGAAGATGGAAAGATTTTTGCTATAGATAACGATAAAGGTGGTGTATGCTGGTATTATGATGCAGAGGTAGAGATTGGTGGATCTATACTCTCTCATGACGGAAAGGTTTATGTGCCGTTAAAACAGGGACGTATTATTGTTCTTAATTCGGCAAAAAATGGTTCTATGGTCTGGTGTTTTCCCCACAGAAAATCTGAACCGATAAGAGAGATAGTATCATCACCATCTTTATGTAATAATATATTAATATTTGCTTCAACAAATAAAACAGTTTATGCATTACAGGCCACTGATGCAAAGCTTTTATGGAAACACCAGATGAAATCACCTGTAATTGCCTCATGTGCTATAAATAAGGGAAGTGTGTATTTAATTGACAGAGGTGGTAACATGGCTGCACTGGATCTTAAAACAGGTCATGACCGATGGGCCGGTGTAGTAGAACTTCCGGGTCCCTTTACTGCCTCTCCTGCTGTTAAAGATGACATGGTAGTAATTGCCAGCCAGAGAGGAACGGTATATGCTTTAAATCCTAATACAGGCGGGATTAAATGGGAAACATCCTTTAATTCCAATACCATCTTTGAAGCTATAAACAGTTCTCCTGTCCTGACAAGAGATAAGGTGATTGTCGGAACTGACGGAGGTTCCCTTTATATACTTGAACAATCTGATGGAAGGAGTATATGGCAGTTTCGAAGTGATAGCTGGATATGGGCATCACCGGCAGTATCTCATGGTTATGTTTATATAACCTCCAATGATGGTCATATTTATAGTTTCTCTTCTAAGAAACCTGAAAATAATCGGAGTTTGATAAAATCATAAAAATTTGGAGATGTATTATGAAAAAAATATTATTATATACTTTTAGTTTTTTTGTATTATATCTAAATTTTCTTTTACCCTGTTTTTCACAGTTAGACTTTGGAAAAGAGCCACTCGATGTGGTTATAGCAGTAGATGTTTCTAAAAGCGTAGACAATTTATCTACTGTAAAAAAAGCACTTACGGCATGGATGAAAAAGGTTTTAAAGCCGGGAGATAGAGTATGTATTATACAATTTGCCAATAAACCTGAAAAGTCTCCATCTTTTACTATAACAGATAATAATATGGCAGAAATAGTTAAATATTTACCATCATCTCCTGCAAAAGATGGAGATTATACGGATCTTGCCTCGGCTACTATGGAAAGCCTGCTTCACCTTACAAATTATTATTATGATATCCCTTTGGGAACCACTGCTCATAGAAAACAATATCTTCTTATGGTAAGTGATTTCCTCCCTGATCCTCCATTCAATAGTCCCTATTATGATCAGAAGGGAAAACCTTATCTCAGATATAAGAAAGCTATGAATATATGTCTTCAGGGTTATAATCCATATCAGCTTTTAAGTGTCAAATTAAAAGCTTTTACCCTGAAAGCACCTCTGGATTCTCTTGAACCTGAGCCGGGAAGTGATATAGACGAGTGGTGGCTAAAATTTTTGCAATCTATTATGCATCCTGACCCTGTTAAGGTTCCTGATAAAGATAAAGAAGAGTTAAAAAAATTTCTGGAAGATATGAAATCCAATTATAAAAAAGATAGTGCTACTCTTAAATTAACAATTATTCCGGTAGATGAACATCCTGACTGGGGAGAAGTACCACTGAAAGGAATTACTTTTAAAAAAGACTTTCTTCTTACCGGTAATCATAAATATATAGTCCTTAAAAACATATCCATAAAGGTTATGATAGAAAATTTATCAGGAGAATCTTCCGGCCCTATTTCGCTGAAAAATTTAGATATAAAATTTCAGGATAAATCTATTAAAGGTCTTAAGGTTAATGATAATATTCTAACTATTAGTGAAATACTTTATGGGAAAAGATCGGAGATTCCTATTACAGTAGAAATTACCATACCAGGTATGGGAGGCTTCAGCACTAATTCCAGAGAGAAATTCCAGGGAGATTTAGCTTTTGAATTACATGGCGATACATACCCTGTAGAAAAATATAATGTAAGATTTATTTCTGAACTGGGGTTAAAAGAAAAAGATCTTAAGACCTTTTTCCCTGTAAAAAAACTGGAAGACAAAAAAAAGTTTAATTTTTCTTTAACCTTTGAAAGATCTCTCTTTTTACTTTATCTCTTTATCCTGTTAGCAATTATAATTATTATAGTATTTTTAGTAATTATACTTTTTGTTATCTCTAAAGCCGGCAGGCCTGTAAGTGTTTCCCTCAAATTAGAAGGTATTCCTCCTGTAGTTCATAATTATGAACTCAAAAGAACAGGATCTATAGAAATACTGGGAGGGACTTTTACCACTCCGGATCAATTCGAATTACCTGATGTAGAAGGGCTTGCGGCTACAATACAGAGACAGGGGAATAAATATTTCCTCATACCTGATAAAGGATCTATAATAAATGAAACAGGAGAAGCCATTAGTGTTCAGAAAGAGATAAAATTTGGAGATCATTTTACTCTGAGAATGGAACGGGTAAAAGGAGGAACAACAGATTTCTCATTTGAATTTCAGAGAGCCGGTATATCAGATGTATTGTCTGAGGAATTAGGAAGCATATTAGAAGAAGACAGTCATATTGTGGGGCAGATAGATACAGGAGATTTGTTGTAACTTAATACTAGCGAGTATTGTATGGTTAAAGAAGATTTTATTTAAAGAAAGTTTAGAAATAAATTTATGAGAAAATATTTAGTTCTTCATACTTTTTTATTTGCCTTATATCCTATATTAGCTCTTTACTCTTCTAATATATATGATACTAACCCGGTTGATATAATAAGACCATTAATAATTACCGTCTTATGTGCTATTTTTTTATTTTTCTTACTTTTTGCTATTATTATTAAAGATATTAAAAAATCAGGTTTGATTGTATCTTTTTTCTTCTTACTATTTTTTTCTCTTAACTATTTATATGATTTTATATTTTCTCTAGGTATTAATTTACGAGAGCCCAGATATTTATTAATTATATCTTCTCTTATTTTTATAATTCTTTGTTACTTTATTATAAAGACGAAAAAAAATTTAGAGAATATTAATAAAATAACCGATATTATTGCAATTGCCCTATGTATATTACCTTTGTGTAATATACTATTATCACTTGGAAAAGTTTATATGTACGCATATGGAGTCAATGAGAGAAAGCAGCAGGAACTGGTAATACATAAAAAGGCAAATATATCACCCCTGCCTAATATATATTATATAGTGTTAGATTCATATGCAAGAGAAGATATTCTTAAGGAACTATTTCAGTTTGATAACTCTGAATTTATTATGTATTTAAGAAAGAAAGGTTTTTATGTGGCTGATAAAAGTACCTGTAATTATTCTCGAACTGATTTTTCTATTGCTTCTACACTGAATTTATCTTATTTGCAAAATTTACTTGAGTTTCATGTAGCTGATAACTCCTATAAATCCAATGTAAATGACCTTGTAAAATATAATAAAGCCAGCAAATTTTTAAAAACATATGATTATTCCTTTGTTGTTTTCTCATCAGGACAGCTTATACCGGATATTTGTAAAAATTCATGTGATATTTATATTAGTAGTTTATCCATAAATGAGTTTGAGTTTTCATTATTATTATCTACACCTTTTATAGACATATTTAGAGATATAATAACTCCTTACGATATATTAAGGTATCGTTTTTTGATTACTATTCAGAAAATCAAAGAAACTACTCATTATAATGTGCCAATATTTGCCTATGCCCATCTGCAGGGAGTCCATACTCCCTTCGTTTTTGGAGAATATGGCGAAAAAATACCTTTTAAGCCGAAATATAGAGATTGGCATTATACAAAAGAAGAATATAAGGAGGGATATCTCAAACAGCTTGTTTTTGTTAATAAAAATATGATGGAATTAATAGATTATTTAATAGCTAATTCAGCAAACCCACCTGTTATTATTTTACAAGCCGATCATGGATCCGGATATATGGTAGATCTGAATAGTTTTGAAAATACAAACTTTAAAGAGAAAATGTCTATCTTAAATGCTTATTATTTACCTCCTAATAATGGCCTCAGACCAGAACTTTATAAAGATATATCTTCTATAAATACCTTTAGATTTATATTTAATTATTATTTTCAGGCTGATTTACCATTAGTAAAACAAAGAAATTATTTTTCCAAAAAGAGTAGTCCTTTTGATTTTAAAGATGTAACAGATATAATAAAAGATCCTGTTGAGTAGAAGATTATATTCATTACCATTTCAGACGTTTATTGGTAATAACACTTTAAATGTGCTTCCTTCCCCGGGTCGACTTTCTACTTCTATTTCTCCTTGATGAACTTCTACAATCCATTTAACTATAGAAAGCCCAAGACCGCTACCTCCCATCTCCCGGGAACGGGCTTTATCAACACGATAAAATCGTTCAAATATATAAGGTATATCTTCAGAAGAAATTCCTATGCCAGTATCTGAAATCTTTAGTTCGGCATATCTTTCATTTTTATGTAGAGAAAGTGTTATTTTACCATTTTCCTTATTATATTTTATTCCATTTTCCAGAAGGTTTAAAAGAAGTTGTTTGATTTTATCAGGATCTCCCTGTATAATCAGTTCCTCATCTATTCTGGTACTTATATGAATTTTCTTTTCTGAAGCAAGAAGTTCCATATATTTTATCGTTTCCTTGCATAGATGAGAAAGATTTATATTCTGAATACTTAGAAAGTCTTTTCCATTGTCGGTTCTTGCCAGAAATAAAAGATCCTTTATTATTTTTGTAAGTCTGTCTACTTCTTCAAGATTGCTTTCCAATATATCCCTGTATTCTTCAGGTCTTCTGGTTTTTTTAAGTGCTACTTCTATTTCACCTTTAAGTACAGTAAGAGGAGTTCTGAGTTCGTGAGACGCATCTGCTGTGAAGCGTTTTTGCATAGAAAAGGCATTTTCCAGTCTATCAAACATTTGATTTAATGTTTTTTGAAGGCTTCCTATTTCATCATGTGGATTTTTTACTTCCAATCTCTGAGTTAGATTCTCTCCGGTGATTTTTTTTGCTGTCATATTAATTTCTTCTATTGGCTTAAGAACCTTCCCGGCCATTACAAAACCACCCAGAAGAGCAAGTAAAAGGGTTGTGGGTACTGTTACCAGCAGTCCTAAAGAAAGCTTTTCCAGAGAAGTCTGTAATTCATTTAAAAGAGTTCCCACCTGTATAATACATATGACCTTATCCTTCCAGATAACAGGATAGGTAAGTAATCTTACAGAGGTATTTTCTTCCAGCTTAAGAGTCTGAAAAAAGAAGTGGCCTCCCAGAGCTATTTTGAATAAATCTTTATTTAAATAAATTTCTCTGGAACCAAGATTACTGGACTTGGCAACAACTTTCCCCCGGGAGTCAATTATCTGAATAAACTGACCGTAAATTCTGGCCTGTTCGATAAAAGGATATAAATTGCTTGCCGGTGGGAAGTTAATACCTATCTGATCTATATTTAAACCTGTCCCTGTTACATTAAATTGTAATATAAGGTCCGGTTTTTCAATATCTATAAGACCTGCTACTGTTTCTGCTCTTGATTGAAGGGAGGCATCTACACGGCTGTAAAGACTGTATCTATAGCTAAAATATAAAAAAAAGCTAAATGCGGCTAGTATTATTGTTAAAATTATGAAATACCATAAGACAAGTTTAAACTTTATAGATTTAAACATTGCCATCACTCCCTGAGAACGTATCCTGCTCCTCTCACTGTATGAATGAGTTTTTTATCAAAACCTTTATCTATTTTTTGTCGGAGGTAATTTACATATACATCTATTACATTTGTCATAGGATCAAATTGATAATCCCACACATGTTCAGAAATCATAGTTCTACTTAAAACTCTATTGGGATTCCTTACAAAATATTCTATAAGAGCATATTCCTTATTGGTAAGATCTATTTCTTTATCTCCTCTTGTTACTCTCCTGGTTATTGGATCAACTATGAGATCTCCAAATTGTAATTTATTATCTATTTTTTCGTATCTTCGTCTTATAATAGCTCTTATTCTGGCCATAAGTTCAGAAAAAGCGAAAGGCTTTGTTATATAGTCATCAGCTCCCAGGTCAAGCCCCTGTATCTTACTATTTAGATCATCTTTTGCTGTTAACATTATTACAGGAGTTATTAGTCCCTTTCCACGCAATTGCTTTATTACTTCAAATCCATTTTTTTTAGGAAGCATAATATCTAAAATTATGAGATCATACTCGTTTATCTCTGCAAGGAAGGCTCCTTCTTCTCCGTCATAAGCTATATCTACAGCATAAGATTCTTCAGTAAGCCCTTTACTTATGAAACGGGCAACTTTTTTTTCATCTTCAATCAGTAATATTCTCATAATATATACTAACCAGATTCTTATTTCATTTTTGCAACAAGTAAAGTTTTAGTTGATTTTATACCTTCAACTTTTCTCAATTCATCAAAAATAAATTCATCAAGTTTATCAAGAGAATCTGCTTCTACTTTTAGTAATGTATCAAATTCTCCGTAAATCCAGGCAGCTTCTACTACATTCGGAAGCTCTGTCAGAGTGTTCCATATAGCCTTATCAAACTCTGAGTACACCTGTAATAAAATATATGCACTTATCATAATATTTACTCTTAATTCCTATTTTTTATTTCACGGAAAGCTATAGATGATGCATTTAAAGCTTTTTGCAGGTCTTTCTTGTTATGGGCAGCAGAAATGAACATTGTTTCATATTGAGATGGAGGTAAATATATACCATTTTTAAGCATTTTCCAGAAGTACATAGCATATTTTTCTTCTGATGACTTTTTCGCTGTTTCATAATTATAAACTTCTTTTTCTGTGAAAAAAGCTGTCATCATAGAACCGATTTGATTAATCCTTATATTTATTCCTTCAGCTTTTGCTCTTTTGTTTAAATCATTAGAGAAGATTTTTGTTTTTTCTTCTAATTCTTCATAAAATCCATCTTTAGCCAGTTTAATTAATATATTGATCGTTGCAAGACCTGCTGTTACTGCCAGGGGATTACCTGAGAGAGTTCCTGCCTGATATATAGAACCCAGAGGAGAAACACATTTCATTATTTCTCTCCTACCTCCATAGGCTCCTGCAGGAAGTCCGCCACCTATTATTTTTCCAAGACAGGTTAGATCAGCGTTAATACCAAATTTTTCCTGTGTTCCTCCTAAAGATAAGCGAAATCCTGTAATAACTTCATCAAATATAAGGATTATACCATATTGTTGAGTAATAGCTCTTACAGTTTCTAAAAATCCTTTTTTAGGAAGTATGACACCCATATTACCCGGAACGGGCTCCAGAATTACAGCAGCTATATCTTTATGAAGATCCTTTATTAGTGCTTTCAAAATATCAATATCATTAAAAGGTAATACAATTGTGTCATGAGCTATTGCACTCTGTATACCTTTACTTATAGGAACACCAAAGGTCATACTGCCAGAACCTGCTTTAACAAGAAGAGAGTCAACATGACCGTGATAACAACCTTCAAACTTTACAATTTTGTCTTTACCGGTATAACCTCTTGCCAGTCTTACAGCACTCATTACAGCTTCAGTTCCAGAATTAACAAGTCTCACCATATCTATAGATGGAAATAACTGAACTATTTTTTCTGCAAGAGCTATTTCCTGCTTTGTAGGAGCACCAAAAGTAGTCCCTTTTTCTAATTGAATCTTTAAAGCTTTTATTACTTTATAGTTTAAATGTCCTAATATTAAAGGCCCCCAGGAGCAAACAAAATCAATGTATTCATTCCCATCTTCATCATATAATCTTGAACCCTGTCCTCTGGATATAAAGGGAGGAGTTCCACCGACTGCTTGAAAAGCTCTTACTGGACTATTAACACCACCTGGTATAACTTTAATTGCTTTATTAATTAGCTTTTTTGATTTATCTATAATGAACATACTATCTACCTAAGTAATTAGAACAGTAACTGCAGGCTTTATTTTTTTTTGAATTTTTTCTCTGACATACAGGACAGATAATTATTTCATCTTCTTGAGATTGTTTTATTTTTTTCTCCGGACTTTCTTTTAAGATTTTTTCTTCAACTTTTTCTGTAGCTTTTATTATTACTTTCTGTGAAAGATCTTCTGAAAAATTTTCTTCAACTTTTTCTATAATTTTCTGCTGGCTTTGTTCTATAATTTTTTCTATTATATTTTCTACTTTTTCTATTAATACTGGCTCTTCTATAATTTCAGATTGAGATTCTTCTATATAATTAAAACAATAACTACATATTCTATTTTTACTGGGATTTTTTCTGTGACAGACAGAACAAATTATTATTTTTTCTACTTTTTTTTCTTGTTCTACGATTACTTTAGGAATTTCCTTTTTTATTTTCTCTTCCTCTTCTTCCTCTTCTTCCTCTTCTTCCTCTTCTTCCTCTTCTTCCTCTTCTTCCTCTTCTTCCTCTTCTTCCTCTTCTTTCTCTTCTTCTTTTATTTCTAGCTTTTCTTGAATGGACTCTTCCTGTTCCATTTCTTCTTCCTCTATTACTTCCTGTTCTTCCTCTATTACTTCCTGTTCTTCCTCTATTACTTCCTGTTCTTCCTCTATTACTTCCTGTTCTTCCTCTATTAC